>ERZ1292629.2773-Hain-H43-01um-R1-2773-length-14284-cov-7_pt1 | contig 14284 bp, 16 predicted proteins | sample MGYA00564399_ERZ1292629 | MGnify/ENA primary metagenome ERZ1292629 (study PRJEB36523, sample SAMEA6512636) | groundwater metagenome | collected 2019-01-08 | study: AquaDiva: Metagenomics assemblies of 32 groundwater samples
GGGTTTAATATGATTAAAGACAATTCAAATGTCTGGTTGCTCAATCCCGGAATTACCCATTGGATGGAATCAATCAAAGTATTGTTATTTTCGTCCAAATATGTGATATTTTTAAGTTCAACTCTGCTCTCATTTACAAGCCAGTAAAGCCTAATGCTTTTGTTTTGCACCTCTAAAGGGAGTTTTGTATAAGAAAGCACATTAGTGTAATGCAAGTCGCTAGACACAGTTATTATTTTCCTTAATTCGGGCAGGTTAGTTTCTGCGACTTCTGGCGGAGGAGTTTCATATTCTATTGAATAACTTGTTTCTGCTTTAGGGTCTGTTGATTTAGCATCAATTTCTAATTCAGTCTCGTTTTCCTTATTAATTTCTCTAGTTTTTTCAGAAACATCGATTTCATTTTCTTCTTCCAATCTTTTCACGATGATGTTTGTTGCTTCCTTCTTAACGCTTACTTTTATAATTCCAGATTGGTTTGATTTTATTCTCTTGATCCATTTTACCGGCTTGTTTATCTCTGCCGGCAGTTGTATATCTTCAAGGCTTTCATTTAAGCTCGTTATATTTTGATGGGTATAGTTTAACTCCGTTTGGTTTGAAGTAGAAATATTTATAGGAACTATAGAATATTCTATGCTGTCCAAGTATAATTCTGCGTTGTTTACCTGCACAATAATCTTGTAGATATTATTAGAGAAGTCTATATTGCAAGTGTCTATGCAAACACTTGTGAATTCTATTGTTTCTTTGTTTTCTTCTTTCGCCTCTTCAGTTAAGTTCTCAGTTGAAGTAGTAATGTTGTTTATATTAATAGCAAGTTCTTGAGTAAGATTAGTTAGGTTAGTTAAATCGTAGATTGTTGAAGTATTGTCAGAAATTTGTACTGTTTTATTTTGTGTTGTATTGACAAAGGTTTCATTCGCGATTGTTATATTTGTTAAATTAACATCTGTTTGCTTGGTTGCTTCACTTATATTATTTTCAATAACGGCTGCATCTTTTTTGTCATTTTTTTCTATAGCAAAGCCTGTTATCTTGTTTACATCCTTCAGGCTCTTGCTATTAAGCAATAAATAAGTCCGGTTGTTATTCTCGATATAAACCTTGACAACGCCATTTCCTTTTACATATCCATTAAGTTTTATCGACTTTATCGATTCGAAATTATTATTGCCAATAGTCCAGTTGTATTCGCTGTCTTCATTGAATAACATGTTAATGCTGTCAGTATAGCTTATTTCATTTCCAACTGCAACAAACCCGGTTAATCTTGAGAAGTATATTAGTTCAGCAATAATCGCAATAGCTACCAAAATAATTGCTATATTCCTTAGCTTGCTCAGCTTAACCATTTTTCAGCCTCTTTTTTTTGGCCCGATTATACATAGTCCATATATTCCTCTCATCACGGTTCAATAAAACAGAAATCTCATGGTAGTTCAGTTTCCTGATTTCTTTTAGATATTCTATGATTGATTCTAATGCGCTTAATTTTCTGTCTCTAAGAACATGCGCAGGAATAACTAAGTCGAAATCTAAATCTTCCTTTTTCGGTGATACCTCTTTTTTAAAGTCCAATATCAAAACCTTGCCTTAACAAAGCAATAATAAATTACATATATATTATGTATTTAAAAGCTTTTTCTTATAATAAAACAAATCAATACATACAATAAACAATATACTCTCAATATTGTTACATATATTGTATGTATATATTTAGTTAATCTTTTAAAAAATAGAAAATTAATATATACATTGTATGTAAACAATAATCATTAGAACTCTTTTCTATTATGCCATTAAACGTTACTTGAATATATTAAAACTATAAGTTACAATGTCAAATTGCTGTCAAATCTAAATATAATTGAAATGTAAAACAAATGTTAAATTACTATTTTTTAAGTAACCATTTAAATTTTTTAGAAACCATATGGTAATAGAAAAGTTTAAATAGTAACTAAAAGGACCACTAATATGGCAAAAAAACTAAAATCAATAAATCCTTTAAATCTTACTGAAGCCTACTTTAAGGTACAAAGTTACTTTTTTGATTATCCAGCAAAAGAATTTAGCTTAAATGACTTATGTGCTAGTATCAAAATATCTAAAACAACTGCTAACAAAGTTGTTCTAGAGTTAGTAAAAGAAGGTTTCTTGAATATACAAACAATTGGAAAACTATGGAGAATCACATGCAATCAAAGACATTACTATAACACTACTAGAAAAATACCATATCATCTTAATCTTGTTTATGAATCAGAAATCGTAGAGCGTATAAGTAATATTATCCATAATTACAAGGCAATTATACTTTTCGGAAGCTATCGAAAGGGTGATGATGATGAAAAAAGTGATATTGATATGGCAGTAGAAATAATAAAAGATGATGCCCTTAAAATAGTTCGTTTAGGAAATATTCCAAGGTTAGGCTATAGAGAGAATGTGCCTATAAACTTGCATATTTTTTCTAAGGATATGATCGATCTAAATTTATTTGCTAATATTGCTAATGGTATTGTCTTATATGGATTTTTAGAGGTTAGACCATGAAAATAAAAAGACCTGATAGCAAGAACGCTTTAAGTCTAATAGTCGAATCGGAAAGAGAGATGAAATTTACATTAACAATAGCCTTAAATGAAGATTCTACTTCCACAATTGTAAGGAATATTTATGAATGCTTTAGAATGTTAGGAGAAGCAGTATTAATTAACAAAGGTTTTGAAAGTAAAGATCATGTAGAATCTATAAATGCATTATTAAAAATAAATGTTGTTACAATAAGGCCCATAAATGTTATAGACAATTTAAGAAGATTAAGGCATAACATTAATTATTATGGTTACCATCCTACAATAGCGGAAACTAAAGATGCCATAGACATAGCTAACTCTTGTTTTAATCCTTTATTAAGTTATATAAAGAAAACAATTCAAAATACTTAATAACTTATTTTTCAATTTAGTAGAATATTAACTTATTTTTGTATAAAACCCTCATTAAAAAAAGATTTATATAAGAGTCAATATGTTATAATAGTAATGAGAATTATTTTCGTGATATTAGATGGCGCTGCTGACAGGGGTGCTATAACTCCGCTTAAAAAAGCCAGAATTCCAAATTTAAACTATCTAGGAAAAAATGGCATTACAGGATTAATTTATTCCGTAAAGAAAGGCATTTCTCCAGAATCAGATATAGGTGTGATGTCTCTGCTGGGCTATAATCCACTAAAGTATTACACGGGCAGAGGTCCATTAGAAATGTACGGCTCTGAAATAAAATTAAAAAAATTCCTTGCTTTAAGGGCCAATTTTGCCACATGTGCTGGAAACAAGATTATAGATAGGCGAGTGGCAAGGACATTAAGTTCTAAAGAAGCCAGAATTCTGGCAAATTCCATAAATAAAAATCTAAAGCTAAATAAAAAATTTGTTTTTCTGCCGACAATTGAACATAGAGGAGTTTTAGTATTTAAGGAAAGCCTGCCTTCTAATATCACTAATACAGATCCTGCGTATGTAAAGAAAGGCGTGTTTTCCAAGCCAAACGTGTCTAAAGATAAAATAGACAATGAACTGCAATTATCAAGGCCTTTAGTTAAAAATGCCAAAATAAGCTCTTCATTAGTAAACGAATTCACAATAAAGTCAATGGAGATTTTAAGGAACCATCCAATTAATAAAATAAGAATAAGGAAAGGGTTATTGCCCGCTAATTTAATCCTATTAAGGGACGCAGGAAATAAATTGCCTAATCTTCCCAAAAAGAAGAATTGGATATCCGTTAGTTCAATGCCTCTTGAGATAGGCATTTCAAGGCTTGCCGGTTTTAAGGTTAAGAAAGCAAGAATGTCAGAAGAATCTAACTACTATAAAAATCTTGAATTAGTCGCAAATGAAGCAATTAAAACCATTAAAAATAACCCTAAGGCAAATGTTTACGTGCATTTTAAGGAAACTGATATTCCGGGCCATGATGGCAACTTTGAAGAAAAAGTGAAAATGCTGGAATTCCTTGACAAGAAGTTTTTTTCCAAGATTAAGCAGATTAAGAATAGCATAATAGTTGTTACTTCTGATCATGCAACCCCTTGTTCATTAAAGGCTCATTCTGCAGATCCTGTCCCGATTTTAGTTTATGGTCTACTAAAAAAGAAAAGCACTAATTTTAATGAAATAGACTGCAAAAATGGTTCAATTAAATTAAAACATGGTTATGATCTAATGGATTTAATACACAATATTTAATGTTTCTTTAATGTTCCGAAATCTTTATATATCACTATTAACTATTAGTTAATAACTATTAACTAAAGGTTAACAATATGGAAGCAAATAACCAACGGATATTGAATTTATTGTTCAGGAGTTTTGCCGTAAAGTGTACTATCACTTCATTAGCAAAAGAAATGGGGATAAGTAGAGTAGGTATTTGGAAATCTTTGAAAAGAATGGAATCCCGGAAATTAATAATATTGACATCAATAGGTAATAGAAAAACAAGCGCTTACATAATCTCATTAAATTTGGAAAATATATTAACTTTAAAGAATTTAGAAATCACCCTTACAGAAGAAGCAATAAAAAACAAAAGATGGGTAGACAATTTCAAAGAGTTGGAAAAAAAAGTGGATTTTTTAATATTATTTGGTAGTATTTTACACTCGCCAGAAGAGGCAAATGATATAGATATTTTAAGCATTGCAAATAAAAATAAATTTACAGAAATAAATGAAACTGTCAATAGAATACAAAAAACGCAAATAAAGAAAATTCACGCATTAAATCTAACAGAAGAGGAATTTAAAGAGGAATTAATAAAAAACAACAAAGCATTCATAGATACAATAAAGAAAGGCATTGTTTTGTTTGGACAAGAAAAATTTATTAAGTTCATTAGGGGCATAACGATATGAAAGAAGTCAGAGAATGTTTCGCAAATGCACTTAAGGATGAAAAAAAAGGCCGGAAGCATAAAGGTTTATTAATTGTTAAGTCCGATGACAAAAAAGCAAGTGAATATATTCTCAAAGCAAAAACAAATTTAGAATTATGCGCTTTCTACAGGCAAAAAGGATTTGATTACAAGATTCCTGAGGAATGGTTTTATACTCTGTATTATTGTGCTCTTGCAATACTATCAAAGTTTGGAGTGGAAAGCAGAAGCCAAAGATGTACTGCTGCTTTTTTAAGGTATGTTAAAGAAAAGGTATTAATAGAATATGATGATGAATTTATAGATAGAATAACTGTTTACAGGGAAAAAGAGGAGAAATCAAATGTTGATGAACGGGAATCTGCAAGATACAACTCATCAATAAAAAGCAAAGAGATTGAAAGTCAGTATGAACAAATGAATACTCTTTGCAAGAAGGCAATTTCAGAGTGCGAGGAATTGGTTTATTCAAATAAAAAATTTGAAGTTCCGAAAGAGGTTTGCAGATAATTTCGGCAATAAGCATAGTAACCCTAGAAAGCCTTAGGTTTTTAGGTGATAATATATTAAACGGAAAAGAAGGTTTATACACCAATAAAAGTAAGGTTAATATAGTAATAAACGCTTCCAAATAAAAAATTTTGGTAGACGATAAGGGGACAAAAAATGTACTTAAAGTATTGGACTTAGAAATATGGACAAGGATGTAATAATAACCTACGAAACTTTGTATGAATTATTACGGCGTGAGAAATCTAGACCAGAAATACAAAAACTCGATGATAGTTTCTATAAAGATGTAATAAATTACATAGAAGAAAAAAAGTCTTTTATAGAATCACAGTCAAAAAAGGAATCTATTTTCAGCAGTACAGAGATAGAAAAGACAAAAAAACAGCTTGAGAATGTGCAGAAAATGCTCAAAGATCTGTGTGAAAGGCGTGAATTTAAAATAGTCCAGCTGGCCTTAATCTCTTCAAGAACATCGAAAAACATAGAGCACGCAAGTTTGTTGCTGCCAGAGGAGCAATCTTTTCATAGTGAGCTTATTAATCTTTTGAACAGCAGCAGGGAGAATATACTGGAAAATTTGCTTAACGCAAAACTTCCCAAAAAGCTGGACTTAGGCTTGATGAGGAAACCGAAAGAAATAAATAGTGCTTCAAAGGCTGAAGACAACAAAGTTGTAAGGCTATTAAACCCTGTGCCAAAATTTATTGGCACTAATCTTGAAGTTTATGGCCCTTTTGATCAGGAAAATGTGGTAAATCTGCCTTCTGAAATAGCAGATTTATTAATCAAGAATAAAAAGGCAGAGGAGCTAAAAGCCAGATGAACATCCCAAAGCAAAAAAACATGTATTGCCCCTTCTGCAAAAAACACACCCTTCATAAAATATCGACGGTAAAGGGCAAGGAACGTGGTTCTTTGAAGTGGGGCTCTATTAAAAGGGCCATGAAGCGCGGTCGTGGCGTAGGTTACGGCAATTTGGGTAAGTGGGGTTCAAAGCCGGCCATTTCAAAATGGAAAAGAACTGGTGCAAAAGTAAGCAAAAAAACGAACTTGAAATTTACTTGCGATGTTTGTAAGAAGGCCCATATTCAAAATAAAGGCATAAGGTCAAAAAAAATCGAAATAAAGTGATTAAAATGGATGAACTAATACAAGAACCTAAATCAAGATTCATAAAAATACGCTGTCCGAAATGCAAGAACGAGCAAATAATATACGGCAAGCCTTCAACTAAAATAAAATGTCTTGTCTGCGAAAAAATTCTTGCAGAGCCTACGGGCGGCAAAGGGCGTATTAAAGCTAGAATCCTTGAAGTTCTGGAATAAAAATGGTGTATCAAAAGAAAGGCCTTCCTGAAGAAGGCGAACTAGTAATTTGTACAGTGAAGAAGATCCTGTTTCATTCAATTTTTGTCTCTTTAGACGAATACGAAAACAAAGAAGGCATGATCCATATTTCCGAAATTGCCCCTGGTAGAATCAGGAACATACGAGATTACGTAAGAGAAGAGAAGAAAATTGTTTGTGAAGTTCTGCGCATTGATCCGGAAAAGGGCCATGTAGACCTATCATTAAGAAGGGTAAATAATTCTGAAAGGATCAGAAAAACTACAGAATTCAAGCAAGAGCAAAAAGCAGAAAAATTGCTAGAGTCGATAGGCAAAACAAACAAAAAATCATTAAGTGAAATGTATCATGAGATTGGCAATAGCTTAATAGAGATATTTGGTTCTTTAAGAAATGGGTTCCAACAGATTTCTTTGAACAATTCGTTGATTAAAGGTTTAAAACTGGGCAAGAAGCTCGAAGATTCATTTTTAGCAATAATCAATGAAAAAATAAAGCCTCTAGAAGTCATAATTTATGCTAGTTTAACACTCCAATCTCAAAAAGCAAATGGCATAGACGAAATAAAGGACATCCTAAACAAAATAAAGGAAGCTAATATAAAGATCGCCTATATAAGCGCGCCTAATTACAGGCTTTCTTTGACAGCTCCAGATTATAAGATTGCAGAAAGCAAGCTAAAGATATTAAAAGAGAAATTTTTGGCTCTAGGCAAAGAGCATAGTTGTGTAGTTGATTTTGTTAGAAGAGAAAAATAATGAAAACCCAAATCTTGAGATGTGAAGCTTGTAATTTTTACACTTTAGAAGTAAATTGCCCTAAATGCGGCTCAAGAACATTAAGCCCTAGGCCAGCAAAATTTTCGATAGAGGACAAATATGGTCATTATAGGAGAATGTTGAAACTAGAAAATGAAATGGCAGATAAACAACATTAAAAAAATCAAGGTAAAAAATTTCTATTTGATAGAAGGATTGCCTGGGATGGGGAATGTAGGAAAGATGGCTGTAGATTTTATAATAGAAAATTTGAAGGCTGAAAAAATAATGGAGATCCACTCTTACACTTTCCCTCACTGTGTTTTCGTGAATGAGAATAATCTTGTTGAGTTGCCTTCAATAAATATATATCAAAAGGTAATGAGGAAAAAATCATTTGTTTTTGTAGCCGGGGATATTCAGCCAATAGACGAAATTTCATGCTATGAGTTCTGCAATTTGATCCTGGACACCCTAGAGAAGCATAAAATAAAGGAAATAATTACTCTAGGAGGGATAGGACAGCACCAAATACCGAAGAGCCCGAAGATTTATTGCACTGGTAATAACAAAGACATAATAAAAAGGTATTCTTCAGGCAAGATAGATAGTAAAATATATGGGATAGTGGGCCCAATAATAGGTGTTTCTGGATTACTGCTTGGGACTTCTGCTCAAAGAAAAATTCCTGCAGTGACTTTACTGGCAGAAACATATGGAAACCCTGCTTATCTAGGCATAAAGGGTGCCAGGGAATTAATAAAAGCCTTAAATGACAAGTTTAAGCTAAATCTTAACATAAGAAAGATAAGCGAAGAAATAGAAGCTCTTGAAAGGGATATTAAAACAAGAAAACTGCCTCGGTCTATATTAAGTATAAAGAATGTCAAGAAAAAAGACGATATAAACTATATAGGCTAGAAATCAGTTAATATTCGCTGTTTTTTTGAAGGCTTTTGTTGTTTTTCTTCTTGTTTGTCGCTATCTAAGACCAGTTTCCCGTACTCTCCGTCAAAGCCGGGCTTTATGGTCAGGTTCCCTTCCCTATTTTTTGCTATTAGCCGCAATAATTTTTCATCAACGATTTTTTTTAAGTCTTCAATATTAGAATAAATCAGTATATTAATTTCGTTTTCAAAAGCAGGTATCAATTTGTTGTATATTGTCCATACTTTGTTCGAATATATCTGATTTGTGCCTAAAGATGTGGCAATCAACTCGCTCAATGGTATTAATTTTCTGAAAGGCACATTGTCTTTTGGGATATGGCCTTCTTCTCTGTCCGCAAGGCTTCTTACTCTGTTCAACACACCGATAGTTAGTTTTCTCTTGCATACAGGGCATATTCCATTTAATTTTTTTGTTTCTTCAGGGCCGCATGAAAAATTGCAGTTCCTATGCCCGTCGAAATGGTATTTCCCGTAATTTGGATCTGTCTCTATAGTTTCAATAAATCCTTTTTTTGTTCTTATGGCCTTGATTATCGATTTATAATTTAAATCTATATCAAAAACATTTGCTTCTCTTCCTAGGCGCCAGGGCCAGAAGCTGTGTGCGTCAGAATTAGAAACTAAAGTATATTTGTCCAATGAAGAAATAATCCAGTTCATTGCAGGATCTGAACTCATCCCCGTTTCTATGGCATGAATATATTTGCTTTTCTCCTTAAAGCATTCTTCCACGCTGTCAAATCCCGTAATGCTGCCAAATAACCCAAAATACGGCGTCCAGACATGTGCCGGAATTATTTCTATGTCTTTGCTTATTGCCATCATCATTTCTACTAGTTCTATGCTGGAAAATCCAAAGATAGGCCGGCCATCATAGTCTAGTCTTCCTTTTTTTGACAGTGCTTCTATTATCTGTCTTGCAACATCTTTGTTGGGTGATAAAATTAAGTGGTGTATTCTCCTTCCTTTTCCGTCTTGAGTGTACATTAATGAGATTTCAGTCTGCCAGAAAAACGGGAATTTTGTTTTGCTCCACAAAATGCCATTTTCATCTTCTTCTAAATTTTCATTGATTTCATCAAACCATTTAGGATGCTGGAAATCCCCGGTCCCAAGAAGATTAATGCCCTTAACTCTCGCCCATTTCTCCAGATTCTGTAATGTGATGTCTTTGCTTGTGGCTCTTGCATACCTGCTATGGATCTGAAAGTCCGTAATTATTTTCATAAAGGTGGGAAAAAATTAAAATTAATAAACCTATGCAGATCCGGTAGTTGTTGAAAATATCTTGATGTGCTTAGTTATGGTGTCAAGATACTTATATTTTAGCTCTATTCTCACAGTTTTCTCGAAAATGCTTGTTTCCTTGACATTTCTGCTGCATCTTAGCAGAGCTTTTCCAGCGCCTAGTCTAATCTGCCCGCTGCTTGATGTTTGTTCCAAGAAAGCGCATTGCATGTCGTCTGGCACTTTCACATCTAATATATTCTCAGAATCTAGCCTTCTTGTTATATCGTCTAGATCACTGCATATGATTGAAGGATTGTAAGCGGTGCCTTTGCCTTTATTCTCTATGGAAATGTCAAGCCATAGCTGGTCTGAGCTTCTGAATTTTTCAGTTATGCTCGTAACTTGTATTGGTGCGCTAGAAACATCTCCTTTTGCTATTTTTTCGCCTTCTATGCTACATGCTTTCTGCGCCTTTCCTTGCTCTAATGTTGTTGAGCTTATGCATGCATTTACGATTGCCAAAGTAGCATAGGGATAGCATATATTTGCCTTGATATCGAATTCCTCAAAATTCACAATGTCTTGGTTGTAATTTATCATACCCATATCAACTTGCTGTTCCCCGCCCTCTATCCTTGCTTCAGATGTGCCGTACAATGCTCCTGAAGAAGGTTTATACTGGTCGCTAAGTCCAAAGCTCTGATGATGTATCCCGAATAGTTTTACTTGCGCTTCTCCTTGTGTAATGTCATTCTCCCCCTTATTCTTCAATAAAACTTTTACAGGAACATTATCGCCTTTGTTAAATTCTGATGTTGGTGATGTTGGCATGAAACTTGCTTCAATTCCATTTAGGCCCCCTTTGAACTGGCCTATCTGTTTGTCATTGTTGTTCTTGCATCCAGAAACAACAACTATTGAAATGAGAAAGATAAGAATCGAAAAGTGTGACAACCTCATTTTTTATCCTCCTTATTTAGACTGATAAATCCCGATTTTAATAATAATTGGCAGTCATATTTAAACTTTGCTACGATAAAATCCTGATAATATGGGTTGCTAGGATTTAATGAATCTGTATTGGTGCATTTTATTGCCTTATGGTTTTGGTTGCTATTCTTTGAATCAATAGCGCATTCAAAAAAAATGTTGGCGTCTTTAAGATAGACTTGTGAGTCTTGGATCAAATCGTCATTGCTCGTTGTTATCTCGCATTTCTCATTCATATCAAAGCTTAAGTCCATCTTGTCTACGATATTGTCTGTATCGGTGTCAGCATATTCATATCTTATGTTACTTATAAGCGCATTGCTAAAACTTGTGCTTCCTCCGATGTTACAGTTGTTTATTACGTCTCTCGGGCTATATTTAATGCATATTTTATCAGAAACAAGTTCTTTTTCTATGCTGTAAGTGATAGTGGCAGTAAACCCAGTAACATCTAAGTTATTGGCATACATGAATTCTGTAGCTCCGGGGATAATTATTTCTTTGATGCTATTTTTTCCTTTTTCAGAAGCAGGTAAACTAAAATCTTCTTCTGCAGGTTCTTGTATGCCACTGAACTGCGAATTATCAGGGGTGTCTTCTACGCTTATTCTGCCATGCAGAGCCTTATTGTAAAAGCTTGTTAGTACAAATTTCAGGGTTATGCTACTTTCTGGTTTTATGAAGTTTGGCCCTGGATACATGTACATCTCTGCCTTAAGGTCATTACTATAAACATCTGTGATTTTAGAGCTTGGCTGAAACTCTGTATTTTGCTGCCCGCATGATGCGATAAAAATCAAAAGAAATATCGGTATTAATACTAGTTTTTTCATCTCTAATGCCATAGTCTATTGTTTTAAATATATTTCTATGCCTGCTTTTTTAGGATTATGCTGAATGTTCTCCTAAGCTCATACGAATATTCTGCGTCTGCTGTGAATTGCAAAAATGTTGGTGTGCTTTTTATTTCATTTATTTCAACACCCATTCTGCAATAGGTGTGTATGTCTGTTAAGTAGTCTGAAGCGCATTGCTTATAGCTTGCAGCCAGTTTAGATATTGAGTCTTTTGAGCATATGTAATTTGTTCTTTCTATCACATCTTTCTTTAATGCATAAACTTTATTTCCTTCTTCATCATTTTTCAAAGGCTCATAGTCACAGCTTGTTTCAGAAGTTTTAAGCTCGACTGAATCGGGAACTGTGAGTATAAGGCTTTTCAAACTATGTAGATTCCCGGAAAATGAATCTTGCGTATTCAAGTCTATATATAAAGAGTAAGTCTTTCCATTCTGGAAAGGCATGCTGTCTGGGCTCTTTATTTCTATCATCTCAGAAGATTCATAGCTGGGCTCGGTCTTCATGCCCTGAACGCCGTTGCTAAAGGAATAACTGGGATCTTTTGATATAAGCGAAGCTACATCTTTGTTTTCTGACAGTAGCTTTTTGTAAGCTGTAGAATGCAAAATATAAGGCCTCCATTTGCTTTCTGCGCTAGACTCAAAAATAGCAGTTACAGTACCTGTAACCGTGTCTAGTATTTGCACTGCATTAGGAGCTTCGATTCCATCTACAAAATTGCAACCCACTCCAAAGCTCCCCCTGTTTGTATTTTCTGGAACAGTGAATTGCGAATCCTCGCTGGGTTCTGGATTGTCTATGTGTTCATATGTGACTTTGCCGTTATAATCCTTTAAGGCGCAATTTAGCATTACTTTTGTCTCTTGCCCAATACCGTCTACTTTGATGGAAGTTTTTATATCATCGATAGAATTGACAATCTTTTGTCCGTTTTGGTCATAATAGTTAAAATAATAAAATGGCTGTGTTCTTATATCATCTAGCTCAATGATTTTTTTAGTCTCTGTTTTTGTAATGCCAAAGTCCACATTTCCTACTTCGCTAGCGCCTCCAGTCGCTATTATAGACCAGATTCTTGAAAAAATATTTGACTCGGCATCAATCTTTTGTATGCCACTTTTAATATTAAAAGCTCCTTGCTCAAACAACACTTTGCATGTGCCTAATTTATTGCAATTTATAGTAAATGTGATTATGCCTACCAATAATACAAGGAATAATAAAAAAACAAATATCCTCAATACCAATGATATTATATAGCCGGCTGTTCTTGGTATAGATGTTTCTATGCCCCCCGCCGGATTTGGCCTAGATTGTCTATAGCTGTCCAATGCGCTAGTCATTTAAACCTCTTTTGAATGAATGAAAGAACTTCCATATTAAAATCTTTTTATTTATGGATTATGTATTTTCCAGCGTTATTTTTAATGTATTAACTATAAACTCCTTGTCTGGAACTATCCTGAGCTTGTTTATGCCGTCAGTCACGCTCTTTGAGATGTCTTTTGCAAATTTGTCGCTGCTTGTGTCAATAGTTATTTGGTCGTCATTTATCAGTATCTTTCCTCTTTTCAGAGTGGTTCTGTCGCTGAATGTCATGCTCAACAGTACTCTTTTGTTTTGCTTTATTACTTCATCAAAGTCTTTCCTGGCAAGATCAAACTCATATACGTTGAATATGCCTTTCCTAAGCTTATTAATCAGTTTAATTTCGCTTATCGTAAAGTCTCCAGAGTCTATAACAAACAGCAATTCATTTTGGCCCTGTTCTATCAGGTCTGTATCTATGTCTATGCCTCTTTCCCCTCCGCCGCATGTAATAACTTGAGAGGCAACGACTTTTTCATTCAAATAGATCTTCAATGACGTAGCTGGCTCTTCTAATGAGTTGCAGAATACGAAATAGTCAAGTCTTGAGCTATCAATATTATTCTTCTCTGTGTTTGAAACGCTGAATGTCCTTGTTTCTTTTGAGTTTATTTTCTCCAGCTCTAGTTTAAGTTTTATATCTCTTAACGAATAGCTATTCTTCATAAAAAACAATATTCCAGGACCGCTTACAGAAAACTTCAGTTCGTTTCTTTCAGATAATAACTCTTTTGGCAGTTGTACTATCTCCTGAGTTCCTTTCTTCGAGTTTTTCTCGTATATTTTCTTTCCGTTTAATTCTATGACTAATGAACTTCTTGCCTGCGTTACTGAAAATACTAATATCGCATTATCTAAATTGTTTATTCCCTCTATATTAAACAATAAGTTCTCATCTTTGTTCCCGAATGCGCTTCTTTCAACTTGTAATGAACTCGCCAAATCCCTTATAACTGGCTCTGACTTGACAAAAACATTAACAGAATCCATTTTGTGCTCAATTTCATTGTCTTCTTCCGGTACTATAGTTCCGGGTATTTCATAAAGCAGGACATTGCTCCCTATTCCGGGGCCATTATTTGTTGTATCTGTATTGTTTAAGTCCAATAATAATTCTCTTTCAGAAGGCGGCAACAATAAAACATAAAGGACTATAAATAGGGCCAAAAGAATCAGCAAAACCATTATTGACGAACCGCCACCCTGGCCTTTTTTCATAAGCTTCCTATCGCCTAGTTTAATATTTAAACCTTACTAAAAAAACGGCTTTGCACATAAAGTGTTCATAAGAACTAAAATATTATACACTATAAAATATA
>ERZ1292629.2775-Hain-H43-01um-R1-2775-length-14278-cov-10_pt1 | contig 14278 bp, 16 predicted proteins | sample MGYA00564399_ERZ1292629 | MGnify/ENA primary metagenome ERZ1292629 (study PRJEB36523, sample SAMEA6512636) | groundwater metagenome | collected 2019-01-08 | study: AquaDiva: Metagenomics assemblies of 32 groundwater samples
GCTTTTACAAAAAGTGGTCGTTTGCTTGCTTCCGCTTATAACCGAAGAATAGATGGACAAAAAGGCAGAGTTAGTCTTTGGACTGAACATGCGGAAGAGAGCTTAATCCGTAAATTGAAAAGAATTAAGGCATTTGATCGTTTTGATGAAATTATAATTCTTGTTTTAAGAATTACGAAAAAAGGTATAGCAATGGCTAAACCTTGTGTAAAATGTAGAAATTTAATTAAGAAATGTGGTGTTAAAGTAATATACACGAATGAAATTGGTAGTTTTATAGTAGAAAAATAATGTTCGTTTGAGTATTTGTCAATGTTTAATACGGAGAATTAAAATGTTGAAATTGTACAGATTTTTTTGGGATGCCGGTCGTCAAGGGCATGTTGAAGGAGTTTTTGCTGAAGACTCTGAAACAGTTAAAAAATCGATAGGCAAAGATGTTCATTTTGGAGAAATTCTTGGGAAACATTCAGAGGTTCAAGGAATATTAGAAGATGAAGATTTAACCATTCTTTGCGAGGATAAAGATTTTATACAAAAAGCAACAGAATACAAACTAATCCCTATCGGATATAATCCGTTAGATTATATTGAAACCGAGTAATTTTCTTTTTCGCGAAATAAGGAAGTCTTATGGTTGAATATGAAAAGAGTTATGTTTTTACTCATGAGCGTGCAAAAGCGTTTATAAAATCTCATAACATTCAAATTAAATCGGAAGCATTAATTGAAGATTATTATTTGGATTCTCAAATTAGAATACGAAAAATTAATGATGGTGAATTTACTATTACTCAAAAAACTGGGGACAAGAAAGACGGGTATAGAACAGAAAGTGATACTAAAATTTCTTCTGATGCAGCACAGACATTAGTCCCTTTAGCCAAAACTGTAGTTAAAAAAACTAGAAAAACACTAATTTGCCCAGATACTAAACATTTAACTGCCGATGAAATTTCAGGTCGATATAAAGTAACTATGGATTTTGTTCATGAACCTATGAAATTGGCTATTTTAGAAATAGAATCTGATATTAATCTTCCTGTTTGCCCATCAATTTATGTATTAGGTGAAAACTTAATAGATTGTCCATTAAACGCTTGTTCGTTATTTAATAGAAAAATTACATTATGTGGAACTTCTTCTTCCGGCAAAACAGAAACTGCAAAGAAATTGTCTCATGTTTTGAACACACAATTTTCCGCTAATTCCTATCATGTGCCGGAATTTGCAACTACTTTTATTCAAAAATATAAAATCAATCCTAGTTTTTGGAATGAATTTTTGATTTATAGCGGGCAATTAGAGCGAGAACAAAATGCAAATCATCTTGCGAATATTATTGTTTCCGATTGTCCTACATTTCTGACATATATCTATTTATCACATTTACCGAAAGAAAAATTTTCAAAACAAACAGCATTGGTTTTTGCAAAAATGTATAAGAGAGTTCTTTTTGATATTTCTCGTTATACAGACATTATTCTGTTAATTCTTGTTGATTATAAGGAGAATAATGTTCGGTATCAAAAAGGGAAAGAAGAAGCACTAGAAATAGAAAATAGAATTATTTCTTTTTTAAATGATCACAACATATCGTATGTTTCATATACTTATTTTAAGTTCGATGAAATTATTAATGACTTATTTTTCTTGAATTGAATATGACCGATTTAGAAAAGAAGATATTAGATATATCTCAAACACATCCTGATTATAACGAATTATTAGCGTTAAATGAATTAAAAACGCTTAATGAAATTGATTCTGATTTAATTTCAAATCTGTGGACTCTTAAAAAGCGTTCCGAAGAATTAAAATACTCTGGAACCGCTAACGATAGAAATTTATATCTAGCGTATTATCTCGGCATCACATCTAAAAAGCCGGATGGTGAATTTAATCTTCCTAACAGAAGAACGTATGCTCGTTCAGGGTTCCCTGATATTGATATGGATTTCGATTATGAACGTAGACATGAAATCGTAGAATATTTGATTAATAAATATGGACGAGAAAATGTAGGTAATATAGGAACTCTTCAAACATTAAAAACAAAAGCAGCAGTTCGTAAAACTATTAAGGTTTTAGACCCCACAAATAGCATTCGTTATGATAAAGAAGGCAAGCCTATTAAGAGCAAAACAAATGAGAATTTTGCTTTAGAAAATGAAATTCTAAAAACTCTGCCTAACATAATGAAACGTGGCGATGGAACTTTAGTTAAATCTATTGAAGAAGCGTGTGATGAATATCCTGCATTTGAGCAGCATATGAAAGCCTATCCAGAGGTTTTTCGTATTGCAAAAACTCTTGAAGACTCTATCTCTGGTACGGGAATCCACGCAGGGGGAATTTGTTTATCTCCAATTCCTTTGTGTAGAATTGCTCCTCTTCATGTTACCACTGATAAAGGTCAACTTTCTGAAGAAGGTACAGCTGCTAAAGTTTTGGCTACTCAGTTTCCAATGGCAGATATAGAACGGTTGGGTTTAATTAAATTTGATATTTTAGGCATATCTACCATAACTGCTATTAGTATAGCTTGTAAACTAATTAAAGAAGAACACGGAGTAAATATAGATTGGAATACACTTTTATTAGATGATAAAAAATCATTAGATCTTCTCAAGTCTGGTTTAGTAGAGGGGTGTTTTCAGCTTGAACAAAAACAAATGAAAGATTGTTTAAAAACAATAGGAATGGATTCATTTAATGACTTAGTTGTTGCTATTGCTATGTATAGACCTGGTCCAAAAGATTTTATACCAGACTTTGCAAGTAAAAAGCATGGAAAGACAACTATTTCTTATCCTCATGAAAAGTTAAGAAAAATAACATCTAGTACGTACTCAATAATTTGCTACCAAGAAGATACTTTAATTTCTCTAGCAAATGGATCAGAAAAACCAATTAAAGAAATACAGGTAGGAGATTTGGTACACTCTTTAAACCCTTCAACTAATAAAATTGAAGCTCGAAAATGTTGTGGTGCTGCATTTACTCGTTGTGGTGACGGAATTAAACTAGAACTAGAAAATGGGTATAAATTAACTGTGACTCCTGACCATGAAATTCTTACTTTTTATGGTATGAAAAAAGCAGAGGATTTAGACACACTAAATGATTTAATAGCGTGTCCGATTTTAACTCCTTCTATTGGAGATCAAAAAGACATAGCTCCTTGGTTGGGGTCTGATATAAATGTAGCATATTTACTTGGACAATTAACTGGAGATGGTTGTTGTGGAGTATCTTGTGCTATTTCTTGTGGTTATAATAAAAATTGCATAAAGATACAAAAATGGATTTTTCAAAATCTTCCTCTTCTTAACACTACTAAATATTTTCACGGCAGATCTTGGCATCTTGGTGTACATTGTCCTGAGCTTTTAAATAGTCCGGAACATGGAAATCGCAAAACTAAGTTTCATAAATTCTTGGAAGATATCGGTCTTAAAAAAGATTGTTATTCTAAAACAGTTCCTTCTATAATATTGAGACATTCTAATATAGAAGTACAAAGGTCATATTTGGCTGGGTGGTTTGATTCTGATGGTTCTATTACATGTAATGATAATCGTTGTTATACATGCCATATTACTAGCGAAAGCCCTTATTTAATTCAAGGTCTTCGTAAATTACTACAAAATTTAGGATTAGCTCACCAAGTTCGTAGAAATAGAGTTCATGTTTGGGACTCTATTTCTCTTAAAACCCAAATAGAAAAGTTTCTTGTAATAAGGAATCTTACAAAACGAACTTCTGCAGGCAAACATTGTAGCTATGTCCCTTGGAAAGAAGTAAAACAACAACAAGTTAATTCAGGGTTATCGGTTAGAAAGTTCGCTGGTATTAAAAAAATCAGTGAAACAGTTTTTTATCCTAGTCGCAGAAAAGATAAAAAAAACGTATTGTTAAACTCCGCTGAAAAATGCGGCTTAAACTATGGGCATTTACGATTTTATAAAATTAAATCTAAAACTATTGTTCGCAACCAAAATTTCTACGGGATGTCTGTTGCAGAATTCCATAATTTAATAGCCAACGGTATTGTAGCGAAAAATTGCTACCAGGAGCAGGTAATGCGCGTGTTTGTTGAGCTTGCTAACCTTCCAGAAACAGATGGTTATGAATTTATGAAAGGTTGTGCAAAAAAGAAACCAGAGTTGATTGATAAATATAAAGATAAATTTTTTAAAGGTGCCTTGAAACAAAATATTAGTGAATCAACTGTTGAACATATATGGGATATTTTGTATAAATTTTCCGGCTATAGTTTTAATATGGCACACGCTGTTAGTTATGCTTTTCTGTCATTCAAAACTGTTTATTTGAAGGCTCATTATCCTACTGAATTTTTTGCTGCTCGTTTGTCTGTAGCATCGATTCGTCGAAATATGGATGAAGCAGAAAAATACGAGCAAGATGCTGAAGAGAATTTCGGATTTGAAATATTACCACCTAGCATAAATGAATCAAAAATAAACTGGACTGTTATTGGAGATAAAAAATTAAGAAAACCGATATTGATTAAAGGCGTTGGAGTTAAGGCTGCTGAGGAAATTGTTAAACATCAGCCATATCGTGGCAAAGATTTATTGCATTCATTTGCATCAAAAGTTGGGAAGGCTGTGAATAGTAGAGTTGTTGCAGCGATGTATGATTACGGAATTTGGGGTAAGGAATATGGCAACAAAGAACGTCTAGTTAAAGATTTCGAACAGATAAAAAAAGACAAAATAAAAGTACGTGGTCGTCCTTCTATGGATATGTTTGCTTAGAAAATAGCCTTTTTAGCCTAAAAATCAACATTTTACAAGTTCTAAAAAATATTTGAAAATTTTTCCATTTTTTTCTCATTTTTCAAAAAACATGTTGTATAATATTTCTGAGATCCCATCAGGGATAGAAAATTAATAATAATGGGAGGATCTAAATATATGGAAAATGAAATTAAAGATGTTAGAAGAGGAAGAATTATTAGGGCTTTGAAAAGAACTTTGAAGACTGGTGAATACGAAAGTTTGGTAATTGAAACTGGATTTGAAGAAGAAATTGAGTGGAAGACTTTAAGTGAAAGACAACAGAAAATAGACAACTGGAATACAATACTTTTACAAGATTTTAAAGAATCTTCGGATCGAATTTTACTAGAACTTGGGTTAAATCATAAGAAAGCATACTTCAAAAATCCATCAGAAGCAACAATGAAGAAATTTGCGAATCAAGTAGAGACTACTCAAACAAATGAACCTAATTTAGACGACCTGGACACTTTAGGGTAATTAATATGCCAGTAACAGTAGACAATAGAAAACACTCGGTTGATGAACTCTCTGCTCTATTTGATGAGATAGATATATCTAGTAATTTAGATAAATCTTCGGAAGATTATGGTTCTTCTCCAACAGCAGAAAATATTCGTCCATTTGAATCTAAAATAGCGGACATAAAAAGTGTAATGGAGCACACCCCTCAAACAGTTACTCCCCCGAAAGTTGAAGAAACGAAACAGATTAAACAAGAAAGTCCCGACAATAATCCCGACAAAGTGTCGGAACTTATTCTCCCAAAAATAGAGGTTCAACCAGTGGTTAAAAAGATAAAAGAAGTTGTAAAAGAAGTTGTAAAAGAAGATGATTTACCGTTTGATAAGGATGAAGAAGATTTGTCCAAAATGCAGGAAGAAGAGGATTTGCCTGTTACTGATCTGACTAACCCATTAGGTCTCATTGGGAATGATTTGCAAGCTTATAAACGAATTTCAGAGAAATACCCTCAATTTACCTTAACTGATGGGAAACAAGCATTTAAAGAATTTTATCGTTGGAAATTGAGAGTTTTGAAAAGTTTATTAACTAGTTTCCCAGTTCTTGATCTTAAAGATATGATTAAAGAATCTAGTTCTATTAATATGAAATACCAAATAGAAGGAGATTTACCTGATCCTAATTTTATAGGGATTAAATTAGCAGAATGTCAAATAGCAAGAGGTAGATTAACAGCATTGATTATGTCTGCTCAAGTACAACTGCCTCTTTGGAAGAAAGATTATGAATTGTTAAGTTCCAAATTATGGAAGGATCATGAATCCAGAGGGTCACATAAACGAGATGCTTTAGTTTTGGAACATATGCATGATATGCATGAATATTATAATCAATTAGAAGGGTTTATAAGTTCTTCAACTATATTGGACAGTTTTCTTAAATCTACGCATGATAGTTTAAGTCGTCAATTAGCGTGTGTTTCTTTGCGTGATAATCCTGGTAATAGGGGGCAAGAAGAAGTTAAAATTTTGGTTAAAGAAACTACTTCTAAATCTGATAACACACTAGATAATTTAGATACATTAGAACATGGTACAGTAATTCATAAACAAAAAGGCGGGTTAGCAATAGCACAGAAGAGTTTTAGTGGTCCAATAGACGAATTTTTGGACGACATAGGGTAATAAACAATATTTTTCAATTGAAAGGGAAAAATTATGAAAGAAGTAGATTGGTCAAGTATAGATCCAAGTCAGAACAAGAGTAAGGGTAATGGTGGTATTCCGTTTGTAAAATTCACGAGTAACAAGACGGAAAAGTTGCGTCCATTTGGACGAGCGATTGAATTTTACAAGATTTTTATCGAAAAAGGGAAACCATCTATTATTGTTGATGCTAATGATAAAGATGCTGCATCAAAGTTGTTGTCTGACAAGATGGGGAAAGAGATCAAAGCATCATATCGTAATGCTATGTTTGTTTTTGATCGTAATGATGGGAATAAGGTTAAGATTCTTGAAGCTGGATTTCAGGTTTTTGAGCAGTTTGCAAGTTGGAGTTCTGCTACAAAGATTGATCCAGGTTCTGGACAAGCTGTGGATTGGACGATATCGGTTACTGGGGATGGAGTTGGTGGCTCGAATCCACGTAAATATGTTTCTACTCCATTAATGCCAGTCCCTTTTACTGAACAAGAAAAGTCTGTTGTGAAGGGATTGAAAGATGCAGGTAAATTGAAGTTGTCGAATTATTTCAAAGAAGTACCTTTGAATAAGGTTTTAGAGGTAGTTTTTGGATCTTCTGGAAGTGCTTCGTCTGAGTCGGAATCTGAAGGAGAGCTTGTAGGAGCAGGAGCAACTGAATCTAGCGACATGCAGTGGTAATTAATTTTGCGAAAAATGGAATTTGATGTATATACATTTTTTGTATGTACATCAGTTCCATTTTTCTTAACATGGAGTTAAAATGAATTACAAAAAAATTTCAGATAAAGCATTAGATAGTGCTTTAAGAACTTTAGATAATAATTTCGGTAAAGACTTTGCAGAAAAGGGTTTACATGAAAGTGAATATAAAGCCATTCCTACTGGTTATGATGAGTTAGATCAGCGTTTAACTCGTGGTGGAAGTGGAGGATTATTCCTCGGTGGAATTTGTGAGGTTTTCGGTAGTGAATCGAGTGGGAAAAGTTCGCTTGCTTTACGTACTGTAGGTATGGCTCAATCACTTGGTTTGAATTGTGCTTGGTTTGATGCTGAACATTCTTTTTCGCCGGATTTAGCAAAATTAAATAGAGTGGATTTGAATAAATTAGTGTATTTACGAAGAACGACTGGTGAAGGTGAAAAGGCTTGTTTGTTAAATGCTGGACAAGTTTTAGATCGAATTTTCAAAGCAGTTTGGACAAATGCTTTTTCTTTGATTGTACTTGATTCTGTGGCAGCATTGATGCCGGAGCGAATGGTTTCAGAAGAATATGATCCTGCAAAAAAGGGTATTTCTGAATTAGCAAGAGAGATGTCACAACATCTTCCTAAAATTTCTTCTGCTTGTGCTGAAAAAGAATGTACTGTGATTTTTATTAATCAAGTTCGTATGAAGCCAATGGAAATGTATGGAGATCAATTCGAAACTCCAGGAGGTAAGGCTCTTAAGTTTTATTCTAATCAAAGAATTTCTTTGAACAAAATAAATGGTAAGGGTGGAATGGTCACTCATACATCTGAAGATGGAATTGAAGATATAGTAGGGCATTATGCGAAAGTTGTTATTAAGAAGAATCGTAGGAATGAACCTTGTTTTGATACTTTAGAAATTCCAATTTATTATAAAGAATATTTTCCGGATAAGGCAAAAACATGTTATGATTTAGCAAGGAAGCTTCAAGTTATTACAACTCGAAAAGGGATGTTAACTTGGAAGGATCCGGATGCTAAAATTATAACTCAAATAGAGGGTGAGTCTTCTATGTTGCATTTTATTCGTGGCAAAGAAGATGTTGCTAAAGAATCTTTCTTAGCATATTGCTGTTTAAAAGCTTCTCAGAATGAGAAGGCTACGAGCAAGAAAAAGGGACAATCTCCATTAATTTCTTCTTCGATTAAGAAATTGGCTGAAGAATATGATCCGAGTAAGCCTATTGAAATTAAGGTTGTACCTAAAGCCGAAGACTTAGTTTTAGAAGATGATTAAGAAACGTTTTAGCGATGTTGAAAGAGCCAATATAGTTGAATTAGCCCATAAATGTGTTTTTACTGAAGATGGGAAGCCAGGATTAGAATATCTTACAGATAAAAGAGGATTAAAAAAAGAAACTATTATTGAATTTAAGTTGGGTTATATTCCGGATTTTATTGATCATCAATTAAAAAATAGAATCATTTTTCCTCTCTACGACCCTTCTGGTAATTTAATAGCAGTACATTCTAGGACTATTTCTGATAATGATAGTTCTCTGCCAAAATATTGGCATGAGGGATTTGAAAAATCATTTTATCTTTATGGGATGCATTTAGCTCGTGATGCAATTCGTAAATTTAATTGGTGTTTAGTTGTAGAAGGGCAGTTTGATATTTTGCAATTGTTTAATTATGGTGTACGAAATGTAGTTGCTTTGTCCGGGAACAAAATGAGTCAAGTTCAAATGTCTGTTATTAGAAGATATTGTGATGAAGTTGTTTTATTGTTAGATAGAGACGAAAACAAAGCTGGTCAACGTGGTTCAGAAAAAATAATGGAAGATAGATTTTGTGATTTTGGTAGGTTTAATTTAACCAAATCAAGTTCTAATGAATCTGTATTTATTAAAGAAAAGATTCTTTCTGTGACTTTACCAGAAAATTCAGATCCAGATGAATTTATTCGAAAACACGGAATAAATACGTTGAAGAACATAATAAAAGGAAAAAGACTTGAATTCTCTTCCTGTTCTTGATATCAATTTAGAACGTATAATAGACAAAGTTTTAGTAAATAAAGCTCAAAAAAGCGACAGAGATTACACTCATTTTCACCCTTCTGAATTTTGTCAATGTCATCGTAAATTAGTGTATAAATATTACGAAGCGAAGGGTATTTGTACTGCTTCTGAGAAAAACGCTATTTTATTTGATGCTCGTTTGCAACGTATATTTGATAATGGGCATTCTTTACACGCTAGACTTGGTGGCAATTTAGCTGCTACTGGGTTATTAAAAGGTCGTTGGGAGTGTGTTCCTTGCCACAAGAAGTTCGGATTCAATCAAAAATTTGGAGTTGTTAAGCCTTCTATTTGTGAATGTAATAGTTCTAAATTTCATTATATTGAAGTTGGATTTTTAGATGAAGAAACGATGTTGGGTGGTCATGTTGATATTATTATTGATTTAAGTGGACAAGAGGTTAATGGACAGTTGATACCTAAAAATGCATCAGTAGAAGATAGTCATTTGATTGTTGATTTTAAGAGTATTCGTTCTGAAATGTTCAAAACTTTATCAAGTCCGAAAGATGACCATTTTTCTCAGATGCAAATTTATTTGTATTTGTCTGGGTTGAAATTTGGAAAATTTTTATATGAAAATAAGAATGACCAAATGTTTAGGGAATATTTAGTGGTTCGTGATGAAGTATTTATTGATAAAATAGTTCATGAAGCAAAAGGTTTAAAAAAAATAGTTACTAGTACCAACTCTGCTGGGAAGTGGACTCTACCTGCTCGTGCTCATAAAAAAGATAATGTTAAGGAATGCATAGAGTGCGCATTTCGCAGCCATTGTTGGGGAATAAAAAAACAGGATTAAATGTCTAAGCTCCATTATTGTGATGATAATACATCTATAGTTGATAAGGTTTTAAAATACAAAAAATCACGTTCTAACGATGATTATCTGCATATTTACAAATATTATAACAATTATAAAGACAAATGGTTTTTAGAATTACAGGAATATTTGGATCGTGCAAGTTTTGATTCTGAATTTGATTTTAAACTATGTAGAGCAGTTTTGAAATTTAATGAAAAAGAAGCTAAAAAATTATGCAAAAAATATAACTGGAATTTTTTAGGGGCATTTAATCGTTGGTTTTATGCTGTTCTTCGTAATTGGAAGTCCAATGTTAAAACTTCTGCTTTCCGACAAAAGAAACGTCCATCTGTTCAGTGTCCTGTGTGTTTTAAGTATGTGACAAAAATAGATGAAGAGCATTTGCAACATTATAAAACATTAACGCATTTACCAAAAGCGTTTGTTTGGAAGGGGAATGTTTATAGTGTTATGTTCCGTCCAGAGAAAAAGGCGGTATGTTGGGGTGAATATACAAAGATAAAATTAAATTCTATTAACGAAGGTAAAACGAAAGATTTTGCAAAAAAGATGGTTAAATGGTTATGGTTTACGAAAGAAGGAAAACGAGGTGTAGTATGTCCTTTTACGAAGAAAATAGTTCCTGAGATAAATTCTGAATATATACAGACTTTGCCTAGTAAATATAATCGGTATGCAAAACCTTATTCTTGGCAGAATTTTGTTGAGGAATTCCCATACCCGATGCTTATTCAGGCGGAAATATATAGTTTAGATTATCATAAAGCAGACGATGATGCTTCTTTGTATGATAATATTTCTATTATGAGTGCTTCTGATGTTTTAGAGAAAAGTGATATTAGTAAAGGTCGTGTGACGACTGAATATGAGCACGTTTTTCATTTGATTGAGGAATTGGTTTTTGATGAAATAGATAAGAAAATATTAAAATTAACAGCTATTGGGTATGTTGATGATGATATTGCTGAGGAAATGAAGATGGAGAGGAAAGAAATTCGGCAGAGAAAGAAAAATATTGGATTAGACAATCAATTTTTGCAAAAAGAATTGATTGAAAGCTGCTAAAAAATTGTATAATTTACGATAATGGAGAGATGAAAAAAATGGAAAAATTTAAACCAAATGCTGACGATCCTGGATTTCTTGTTGCAAAAGGTAGATTTTTTGGTAATGACATAAAAGATCGTCAATCTCAAGAAAAAGATCATCGTAGTAAGCTTTCAAATGCTATTTATATGGCATTGAGTAATCATGGATATGCTCATGTTCGGGCAATTGGGACTAATGCTATTGCTAATGCTGTAAGAGCAATAGCATCTACGAGTGAACGTTGTCAAAAAAATGGTGGTGTATCTCTTATGTGGGAAATAGCAGTAGATAAAGGTAATTTAGGACCAGTTAGAGAAGAAAATCATGTTCAAGATGTAATTGCATATTCTTTTAGAATTGTATTTTTTGAAAATGAGAAGGAGAAAAAATGATAGACTATAAAGAGATTTTAGGGTCCGCTTTAACAAAAGAACAAACGTTAAGCTCCATCTATGATATTGAAGAAATTTTGCTTATAATTCAGGAAATTAATCGTAAAATTGATTATTATAAGGATTATAAGCGAAACAAAGTTCAAACTTTGGATACAAAAATATCTCATTTAACAGCTAAAGTAGATTCTTTGCGTGGTTTAATTTTAACGACTATGCAAACAATTGCTCCGAAAGAAAAGACATTAGATTTTCCCGATGTAGGTAAGGTAGTAAGGAAGAAGGGCAAGGAATCTTTGACTATTGATGATGAAGAATCTGTTTTGAAATATTTAGATCAAAAAGGAAGAAAATCTGAAGTAGTTAAAGTTGTTCAAAGTATTGATAAACGAGAATTGAACACTATTCTTAATGAATATCAAAAATCTGGTGAAAGAGTCCCTGGAACTATTTTTTCTACAGGAGAGGAATCAATAGCAATTACGTTTGAAAAACCGAAAGAACAAGTTCAAGAATCTGTTGAAGTTAGAGAAGTGAATTTAGAAGAGCTGGATGCTTTGTTGGTTTAAACTTATGGGTGAAGAATTAGATATAGAATATTTTGGTTCAGATTTAGAAAATGTTTTAGATGAATTAATTGTTGAAGAAAAAAAGGATGAAGATGAATTAGATAAGATTATTGAGTCAGAAAATTTAGATTTGTATTCTGGACATGTGGGTGATGAAGAAAAAAGTTTTAATCTGGGATTGTTGAATGTTCTTGATTTTGGCAGTGTTTCAGATATTGAAAATTATACAGAAGATGAAGAAACCATTCCTTTTCCGGAGATTAGATCTGAAGTTAATCGGTCTATAATTTCGCTAAATATTTTGTATGATAATTTACCTAAAACATCTGGATGTGAAAAATGTTCAGAAGTAAATGGAGAAGAAAATAAAGACTGGTGTTGTAAACGAATGTCGCCGAGTATGTATTATGTAGAATTTTTGAATGTTTTTTATGAGTTTCAAAAGTGGTCACATAAACGCAAAAAAGAAGTTATTTTAAAGGCAATTGCAAATTATTTGAGTAATAATTTGGAAAAGGGTTGTATATTTTATAATAATGGTTGTTCGGTATACAAACAAAGACCTCTCGCATGTTTTCAATACGGAGTAATTCCAGAAACGAGTTGGAATAAGAGGTGGGAAGCTTTAAAGAAGCGAGATGGCGATAAGTTTTGTGGAATTCCACAATGTAATTTGGTTAAATCTGAAACACTAATTACACCTGAGTTAGAGAACAAATGGTTTGAGTATACGAAAAAATGTGAAGAACGCATTGGTATTACAAAAGAAATGATAGATTTACATGACCAAAATGGTGGAACTTATTTAACATTTCACGACCATTTGTTATTGGAACTTTTTGATGAAAACATATTGGTAAATTTAACAGAATTAAAACTTACGAACCCGACTAAAGAAGAAATAAACTTGGCAATGGTAGAAATTGAGAAGATGTTTTGAAAAAACCTTTTCAAGTTCAATGTCGGGAAGCTCGTTACGAGGAAACTGAAGAAGTTTTAGTTCTTCTTTGTTTTTTTGAAGAATTTGGAGAATCTAGGATAATTTGTTTTGCTAGAGCAGATTTCCATTACAAGAATCCTAATAATCCTGTTCCACATTCAGAAATGTATAAAACTGCTAGATTATTTGCTGGTAAGAGATTTAAGATAGTTATTGATGATGATCCTAATAGGAACAAAGATGCTGAAATCCGTCCAGAATCAGTGAGTGGAAATTTCAGAACAATTATTGAAGATCAATTAGAAAAGATTAATGAGGGATTAACAGATTCTAATCGTAATTTGGCTCGCAGACTTGGGGATGTTATAGAGAGAGATGTAGAGAAGAGAAAGAGTATGGGTGACTTTTTAGCGGATGAAATGCTAATTCGTGCTCAGCTAAAAGATATTAAATTTGGAGATTAAAGATGCCCGAAGATGTGAAAGCAATTGTTCGAGAATGGATAGAGAAAAATGTTGAAAATAATCACGAATATTGTTTAACGTTAGAAGAACTTGAGGATTTGGTTTCAGTTGCTAAATGTAGGTTTTTGACAAAAGTATCAGATGAAGATGTTTTTTGGATATCTTTGGAAGAAGCTCTAGATTATATAATAGATAATGAAGATGGAACGGTAAGATTTGCAGAGTGGAAAAACAATCTTTTATGTAATACTGGTAAGTTTATGGTTGTCGGACCTTCTGTCCCTGAAAAAAATGGAAGTCCTTTTATTTTGGAGCAAAAACATGTAGATGGCAAATGGAGAATTATTGATTAAATGTTTAAAGCGAGAATCATAAAATCTGAAGGTTGCTTTAAGTGTAAAAATTACTTAAAATCCCTTAATAAACAGGGGTATGATTTTTTAATTTATGATGCGGATTTAAAAGAGAATCAACCACAATTGGATTTGTGGAAAATTAATGCTATGCCTGTAGTTCAGATTGTTAAAGAAGAAAATGGAGAAATGGTTTTTCAATTTCCACCTGGGTCTTTATCTACAAGATTAATAGAAACTAAAATTGCTGAATTAAAGAAAAAAGAAAAATGATAACATATTTGACTCAAAATTCAATGGAACGAACATTAAACGAAACTATTAATTTTTCGCAAAATTTAAAAGTTAGAGTAATTTTTTCTCCAAAAGATATTTTTAAATGTAAGCATTATT
>ERZ1292629.2776-Hain-H43-01um-R1-2776-length-14274-cov-4_pt1 | contig 14274 bp, 24 predicted proteins | sample MGYA00564399_ERZ1292629 | MGnify/ENA primary metagenome ERZ1292629 (study PRJEB36523, sample SAMEA6512636) | groundwater metagenome | collected 2019-01-08 | study: AquaDiva: Metagenomics assemblies of 32 groundwater samples
TCGTGTCTCTTCGCTGCGAAGGCCTGCGCCAAGCCCCGCCGCGCCTAGTCGAATCTCAAGCACCTACTCAAGTGTGGCCCCGCGTCCTCTTTGTCTTCGAAGAACGTCTCTTGCGCCTCGGTTGTTGTGGTGAAGATGACCATAACATGAGACGGCAAGCGCTCCAGCAATACCAGCAGTTGGCGCACCGCCGCCTTAGACAAGCCATGCGCCTCGTTGATAATGTACGCCCGCCCGCCCTTGCCGAACGAGTAGAGCTGCATCGCTTCTTCTATCCGGCGCAGATCCGCCGGCGTCAGGCTCGTTGCGTCAATCTCCTCTATGTAATGCTCCGTCGCTATCTCAGCGGCCAGCAGGCGGGCGATTGTCGTCTTGCCCGTCCCAGAGGACCCGGACAGCCAATAAGCCCGCCCTGCAAGCCCCCGCGAACGCAAAGCGTCAATGCGCTCAATCACCTTTTCTTGCCCTAACACGTCCGCCCATGCCCTCGGTCGGTACTTCTCATATAGTTGCTTAGTCTCCATGTTGCACCGCCTTCCGATTGTCGATTGTCCAACTCAAGCCGGCGCCTACGAGAATATCGGCACATTCATCGCCCCATGCCAACAGCATTGAGCCACAACCCGGCGCGCCTCCTTGCTTGCCATTCTCATCTATAAAACGGATGCGTCCCAAGAGAAAACAAACCGCGTCTGCCTTGCACGCCGTTACGTGAAACCATAACGTATCTGTTCGAGCAAACACGAGGGCGATACCATTACCATGCTGAGCCAGCTTATCAAGCCAGTCGCCCGTCTCTTGACCGTAGGGCGGATTGAGCCATACGCGGCCATGCCAGGGCTTGAGTAGCCCGTTTTCCGTGTAATGCTCTTTTGCCGGTATCCACGTCACTACTGATTTGCCGGGACTTGCCGGGTCTAAGTCGAATTCCGGGAACCGGAGCATTTCAAAGACTTCCGGGGGAGTGTACCAATCTTTGTTCTGGCTGTTCTGAGGCTCATGCGTGAAACCTTTTCTGTTTTTCGTTTCCATTTTCCACCTTTGTTCAATAACAAACCTTGTCTCGTTTTCTGTTCTCTCGGCCAGTCCCGGCCACAATCTTAACTTTTTTTCAAGAATCTTTAGAAAATATATGCAAGCTCCGTACCCCCGTACCAATTAAAATGCCATACTACTTTGCAACATCGCGTAACTCTCTATATCAACACAACTTACAAGCGAATATTTTTCTTTTTTGTACCAGATGGCACTTGTCACAATGGGCATTTGCGTTGCAAAAACGCCACATTTAAGCCCCCATTTCACCAGCTTCTCTGCCATAACTACCTGATAATGCTATACTTGTGCGCTGTTGCAATGGGTGTTGTTTCCCGTCAACAGCGTTGTTTATTCGCAACATCTAAAAAAATCTTCACATTCTCCAGATTTTTCCCCTTGACGAACCTAAACTTCCGCACCATCCTAATAGTATGCAAGCTCCGAACTTGACATATAAATACACTTTCAATCCGGCCGGCAGTCGGAGCCTTGCAGCTTATGACCGCCGAGCCGGTTTTTTTATGCGCACAATACATCTGATTAAAGGCGTCCCAGCCACGTCGAACGTGGGCAGCGATAACAGAGCCGAGAGGCGGAGTTGCAGGCTGGTAAAAGACGAGTAGTACGTGGTCAAGAGACTTGCACCGACTGAAATTACCCATGCAGGTCCCGGCAGAATGGCAACTGTAGCCCGGAAGCCGAAGAGAGCATTGCCGCTACTTTCCCCACCACGTTAAAGACGACAGGGGAGCTAAAAGGCGAAACCATAAGGCTTACGGCAATGGAAACGGAAACCACGCCTGGCTCCGAATACCAGAAACTTGGCTTCCAACCCCCCGACAGGGGGGAAACTCCCACTGCCTCCACCAAAGCCCAGAAAGGAATACCGAACCTATGACCCAACTCACCAAAGAATCTCTCGAACACCTACTCAAACAAGGCATGAGCCGACACGGAGCTTGGAGCAAGGCACAATTCCATATCCTACTCCCCAATGAACATCTCCCCAATGGATGCCCCGTCAAAGGATGGAAAGACCGCCTCATCGGAACCACCTTATCAAATGAACAATCAGAACACTTTGTCCAACTCAAAGACCAGCACTTGCCCAACGAAACGCTTAACCTCTTCTTCCGTTAACCTGGGAAACAAGCACCAAATAGGTAGGTAAAGCCAGCGCATCAAGCTCAAAGCACGCACATAGAGACCACGAGCCAGCGAGCCTGTGTCCCCGGTGACATGTCCCTGTCCCCCCGTGTCCCTATGTTGCAAACCGCGCACATTGCAAGCGCATTAGCGCGTGTAATAAGGGTGTATTTGCGCTGTAATAAGGCTATAGTTAGAGGCTGTAGGTAGGGTATGGGCGGCGTTCGACGCATCAGCCGTCCGCCCCCAGATCCGAACCACACTCCCCGCCCGCGCGCCTTTGTGACTCCCAGATACCCCTTTCTACCGCGAGGTATTTATGGGGATGTCACTCAGTTGGGGTATGTAAGGGGAGGGAGGAGGGGGGAAGAGGATCGGGTTGGTTTATGGGTTGAACAGTATTCCCTGGCCGTTGCGGACTTGTATCGGCTGGTTGCACAGAAGGACCTCAACGGCGCGAACATCGTTCTTTCCACGCTTGCCCTGATGCGAGAGGGCCTTTGAGACTTCAATCTTCTCCTGATACCAGTCCGGGTACAGCTCGCTCAGTTTCGGATGGTCGTAGTAGCTCAGGACAATACGAGCCCGTTTGAACCGCCGGAGTAAGGTTGCGAGCTGAATATGGTCCTGGTCGGCGAAGTCGTGAAGGTAATAATCGCTGATTGTGAAGTAGGGCGGGTCCACGTACATGGCCATTGTTTCTTGATCCTCAACCTTCTCTAAAATCTCAAAGGCATCCATGTTGAGAATCGCCACGCGCTGCAATCTGCGCCACCACGCCGGAATTGACTGGACGGCACTGATGTATCTGACGGCGGGAGCACCGCCCGTCTTCGTGAATCGCCGGCAGAAGTGCTGATTGTAGGCTTTGGTACCGGCGGTACCATTGCGACCGATCCATGAGTTGATGAAGTACCAGAACGCACGGTCCACGCCGCGTTTCAGCGGCTCCTGCAACCGCTCGCGGGACTCATCAATATACTTCTCACAGACCAGGACGTGCCGCAACCTCTTGTAAAGGTCACTGCATTGCCCCCGGTCCTGAATCACCATCGCTAAGTTAAACAGATCCTCGTGCAGATCGTTGACTGTCTCCATGCTGCACGGTTGCTTAGCCAGAAGCACGGCCATTGAACCGCAGAAGGGCTCCCAATAGACGCTGTGAGGCCCCAGCACTTCTACGATGCGAGGCGCGAGGTTTCGTTTTGCACCAAACCATGGTGCCAGGGCCTTAATCTTCATCCTTGATTCTTCCTGCGTCATCCTTGATCCTATCCTTGTTGCAGCGTCCCACACTTCGTACAGACTCGCATATCCGTCGTGAGGGGTTTCATGCAGTACCAGCAGTGCGGGCCGTTATCCGCCGGCAAAGCGTCCTGAATCGGTCGGGGTTCCCGGACGCCCCGGCCCTTCTTCGGTCCTCGGCGAGGAACGAGCTGCCGGTAGCGAATCGGGCCGACAACGGCCTTGATATGCTTGGCAAGAGTTGTTTCGTCGCAACCATATTCAACCGCCATCGCTTTGACCTTCTCGTGTGCCACAAGCCTCGCGGCGATCTGCTCGGCGTCCCTGAGAATCCGATCCGCCGTCGCCTTGCAATGGCCCGCGATACAGACTTTATACTTGCGTGACAGCATCCTCTATTCCTTCAAAACCTCAGCCCCGGCCTAACGATCAAACTGGTGTCGATAAAATGTGTTAGCTTCTTTATGTGCATCGTGCATTTGTCACCATCCTTTCAGCCGTCTGGGGCCTCGGCGGCCGGGGCGGAGATTATTCCTTCGTACAAATATCTGAACGCTATTTCGGCCTGCTGGGGAACTACTCCGTTGCCGAGCAACCTAAGCCGGTCCACCCTCACACTGGTCGCGATAGCGTTTCTTGAATCACGGCTTTTACATAATCCATCCGATTGCGATACTCTGGGTCGCTCGCGTATCGTTTGAGGAATCTTTGGTGTGCCCACCAGGACACATATCTTTCTCCTGCCTTGGTCAAATCCCCATTCTTTTTCAATCCCCGTTTTGGTGGTTTCATTGTCAACTCCTATCTGCGTCCAACCTACTTGAAGTCCCATCAGTTGTTCAACCCAATTCGGATTCAGTTTGTTCCTCTGAACACCTAACTGAACCGTCAGGCTTGTCTGAACCATCCTCCCATTGTCTATCCGCGTTGCCTTGCCCGCTGGACTCAGGGATAGTTTCCTTACATCGTCGCCCGGATAATCCGCCGCTGGCGTCGCCCAAAACTCTCGGCTCTTCCCATTCGTACTGAGGTTCGCCGGGGCGGGATGGCCAGAGACTACAACTTCCTGAAGGGGCCTTGAGTTTGATGACATCATTTCCTCGCTGGCCCTGCCGTCCCTGAAATTCTGTGCCGCCGGCGTCGGCCACAACTGTACACTGCTCTGCAAGTCCAGCCCCCCCGATTCCGGTCTGTGCTTCTTGGAGTATTCCGGGCCGCGTTCCGGGACGTTCGGCGTCGGCCATTGCTTGACCGCCGTCGATAGCCCGTCCCCGCTGTTCGCACTCGCACCTTTGCGATTGTGCTGGCCGCAGACACTTACTGTCGGCCAGTTGACTTGCTGCTCCAAGCCGTACTGTGCCAGCCGACCCGTTTCCTTGTGATACATCCTCTTGCCTAAATCCCCCGTCAGTTTGTCCGTCTTGATCGCTGCTGGCTGCTCGGCAGGACTTCGCCAGGATAAAGAGCCGTTGCCGTTTGTGGGGCGCGCCACACTCTGCCGCTGTAAACAAGCCAGCCTCAATTGAGTAACCCATGCTTCGTAAGCTTCGATAAACGTCGGGGAATCCGAGGCTAAGGTGTCCGGGGACGTTCTCGAAGAAGCACCAAAGAGGTTCAATTGACGCGACGATTCGAGCAATAGCCGGCCAAAGGTATCGGGGGTCTTCGGCACCTTGCCGCTTGCCGGCGACACTGAACGGCTGGCACGGGTAGCCCGCAAGGACAAAATCAAAGCATCCTCGAAATCGCTCTGCCGGGAAGGTTCGCAGATCCGGCCACAGAACCTCGACATCCAACTTGCCCTCTTCAGCCTTTGCGACCAGGTTCGCCAATGCGTAGGCTTCGATCTCCACAGCAACGACTCTAAGAGGGTTCGCCAGTGCTCGGGCCAGGCCGAACTCAAGACCTCCGTAACCGCTGCAAAGCGAGAGAACGGTGATGATTTCGGGATTATCCACACGGTTGCTCCTTGTTTATGTACTGACTGCAAATCGGAGACGAACCCGGCTCGTAAGCCACGCAGATATTCGGGCGGGACGGATAAATTGAGCAACCGACGCGCTTCCATCCGTCGCGTTTATCCCATTCCCATTTAAGGAAGAGGCAGGGCGTCTTGAGCATGTATCGCTGCTCATCATCATCGAGGCCGGGCATCTGCTTGACAGGCTCGACGAAGGCCCGCAAGCGCGGCTCACGAATCAAATCAAGTTCGTAAACCTCGTCGATGATACTCTGGCGACAGCATTGGCCACAACGTTTGCAGGACTTCATTTCGGCTTGCCTCCGGCATTTTTGCCCATGATTGGAATTCTGCAAATTGGTCCCACTGCTTCTACATCCCCGTTGTCACCGTTCCTCGTTAGGGCGTAAAATACTACGCCATCGCTACGCCGTCGCAGGCACATATCGCCTTTGATACTTGTGACTTGCTGATAATCGCTTATTTTGAATGGTTTTTTTCTCATTTCGGCTTGCCTCCTTTATTCAACTGGTCCAAGAAATAGGCGATGTCACGATTCTCCTGTGCTGACAGGCCGCCGAAGCTCCAGCAAAGCCACCGTTTCGTATAGTCATGAAATTCAATGGATATATAACGCCAATTCCAGCCGCGTCCTGCCCGGTCAAATCGCCTGCGAGCCCCCTGCCAGCCTTCTTGATGACGTCTGAAAACGATGTACTTGTATTTGGTCTTCATGGCTCAATCCTCATTTCATGGTACAGCTTCATAGCCTGCATCCACGTCGCATCAGGAACAATTTTGATGTAGTATCTGTCAAAGACGGCCATGCAGATTTTCTTTTGATGAAGAGATGCGTCGAGGGCCGCTTTGAACGGATCGCCGGAAAGTACGCCCGGCCATTTGGCGGCATCATCGGTAAACACGACGTCACATTCGGCGGCGACCTCGGCGATGGGCCGCTGCGGCGTCAACTGCACGATTTCGTCAATCAAAGGCATCATGACTCGATCTCCTGACGGATTCTCATATCCTCGGGCATGTCCTTAAGCTCGGTGACGACCTTGCCGTTCTTCACGCCCTGCTTCATCCAAAATTTCACGCCCGCCGCCTGGCACTGGCGAAGGATGCCCCTTGCTGCTGCCCACCATCGGGCCTCGTAGTATTTGTCTGTGAGTTCGCCGTCCAGGAACCGTCCGGGCTTGCGCTTGTACTGCTCGCAACCACAAACGAGAAATGACAAGTCGAATCTGGGACCGAATCCAGGTGGACAATCGCATTTCTCGATACCTTCTTCTTTTGGCAATCCGCATTTCTTACAATGTCCATCTTCATCCCAGCCACCAATGAACCTTGTAAAATCCATTTCGCTCAGCAAAGGCTCTGCGCTCACCCAATGCTTCCCCGGTATCTGCAAGTGCTTGGCGAGTTTGGTGTCCACGTCGGCCTGCGTCATAAGGGAAACGCCGAGATAAAGGCGGTCCCAAAGAGGATCGGATTTCACATTGAAATGGTTCTTGAAATACTCGACCTCTTGCTCTACTCGCTTCGTCAGAAATAAATGTTTATGTTCTGGGGTATTCTTTACGACCGCCATCATCCGGTCGATGACCTCGAACGGCACTTGCTCGTGGAAGGTGTCGCCCATGCTACTCCAAAGAATCGTCCGAGGTTGCCGCCAGTGCAGAGGATCTTTGATGCGGTCTTTGAGTATCTGGAGTTTACTGAACGGCTTGGCGTACTGAGGAGCGACGTGCTTGCCTTTGAGACAGGCTATATGCCTCTGAGTATGCAGATCGTTCGCCCAGCATCGCTCTAAGCACGGCTGGCCGGTGTCAGGACAACCTATCACGACATTACACGTTTTATCAACGTAAGGAATTTTGGTTTCACCCATCACTTCGTCCCTCGGTCTTTGTAAAATTTCACTTCTTCGTTACGACTGACCTCAATGGCCCCGAACATCAGCGCCGTGCGGGCATTTCTCGCTGTAACATCGTAATGTGGCAATCGTGGATGATCCTGAAACCATTGCCGCTTAAGACCAATATTCTCTGCAAACGTATGCAGTTCCTCAACTGTATCCGCGAATAGGTGCGCCGCTTGACGGTATGGCCACTTACGGCTTGTGGGTGTTGCAAATACTTGGCCGACGTATATAGCCATTTACTTGCCGCCTTTCTCTGCTATTACCTGCCCAAGACGCCACATCAAAGAGCCGTGAACCGTGAGAACCACTGGCTTGTGACAACGAGAGCATTTGTGATGATATGTTCCGTTCCCACGGATGAACCGTTTCCCGCTTCCTCGTCCGCAATGCGGGCATTTGTATAGTGCAGTTGCCATCACTTACCACCTTTCTCGAAGCCTAGGATTCGCAAAACAGACACGTTGCAAATGTCTTTGACGGGTTCAGTCAAGCTGTATTGCCGAAGTATCTTCGAGCAGCGTCTTCGTTCTTCGCAGGCACCGACCATGCAGGCATTGCGCATTGCATCGTGGAAGCGTTTTTTCTCCGCCCGCGTTTTCAAAGGCAATTTCGACCGCTTTATGAATTGAGTTACTTGGTTTTTGCAGGTTCTGGTTTCCATCTATTCACCTTCTTTCTTCTTGAGGGCCTGCTCGATTTCCGACCAACCGCAGGTACACTTGGGATAGTTAGGGCCTTTGGAATCAGCGTCAATATCATTGAGGACTATCATTTGACAGTCGGACGTATGCCCGCCGTGCTTCTTGAGGTCGGCCTTGAGCTTGTCGTTCTCGGTGGCCAGACGGCGATTCTGTTTGTCCCGTTCCGTGATTTCTTCCTGAAGCAATCTGGCACGTTCCCGGTTGTCATTCAGCATCGTGCGGCAGTTTTTGTTCTCGGCGGTCAGAGCTTCAATCTTTTCGTTCATGGCTTGACTCAATGGGATGGTTTTCATTTTCTACCTATTTCAAAAAGAGGCCGGGGTTTGAGCGCAAGACTGACAGTTCAGAGGTGCCCCCGGCCCCTATGTTTGCATTTTGAAGTACTGTCTTACTTACGCTCATGCCGCCAGTCTGACAAAGTGACGTTCGCTTGTCAACAAAAAAATTGAGGCCATAGGAAGAAAATATCTTGACAGACCGGACACTGTATATTGTGCTATCAGGCGTGAAAGAAGATGAAGAACTACTACAGGATGTGGATACAGAAGATGAGAAGCCCGAACCCGAGCGCGTCGAACGGGAAAAATTCTTAGCTGATTTCGCCTCCGCCCTCCACGATCCCATCGGCGATTTAAAGTGGGTCTTCCAGGCACTCGGGGCCAAAGACCTCAAGCCGGCCGATGCCCCCAGTTCCGGGGCCTGGGCGCTCCTGACGACGCTCCAGAACGACGAACTCCTGCTCAAGGGCTTCTACACCACCGTTTTTCCAAAACTCCTGCCGAGCAAGGCGCAAATTGACAAGGGTGAAGACCGTGTTGACGATGGCCGAAAACTCTTTGGACTTATTGAGCAACTGCTACGGGAGCCCCCTGACGATGCCGATCTACTCTCGCACTCCGAAAAACGTGCGAGAGAACTTGCGGTTTCGAGAGCGGGCTCTTAGGGGGGGCTACAATTCCCCGGCCGCCGCCTACGAGCTCTGGCTGGCCTGTAAGAGAGACCCTTTCTTCTGGATCAACACCTTTGTCTGGACGTACAACCCCAAACTGATTCGTATCAACACTACCCGCCCGATGATTACCTACGAGTTCCAAGACCGGGCCTTGTGGGAAATGTTCGGCGCCGTTCTCAATCAGCACGATCTCCATATCGAGAAGAGCCGCGAGATGACCGCGACCTGGAATCTGCTGATCTGCTTCTTATGGTTCGCTCAATTCCACAAGGGCCTGAGCTTCCGCCTTGTAAGCCGGAACGCCGACCTTGTCGATAGTACGGAGGATCCCGATGCACTATTCTGCAAACACGACTTCATCCTTCAGCATCAGCCCTCTTGGCTCATCCAGGAAGATCAGTACAACCGGACCTACATGCACCTGCACTTCTTTGAAACCAGAAGCTCCATCGACGGGAACACAACAACGGCCGACGCCGCCCGCGGTGGCCGGTGCACGGCGATGGGACTCGACGAATTCGCCGCCGTCCCCGACGGTTACGCCATGCTCAGGGCGACGCGCGACGTAACCAATTGCCGAATGTATAACTCCACACCCCAGGGAACAGGAAACGCCTTCTATGACCTCAAGAAAACCAAGATCAAGCACGTGCGCCTTCATTGGTCCGATCATCCGGTTAAACGCCGCGGTCTTTACCGAAGTGATAACAACCAACTCCTTATTCTGGATAAGTCGTTCAGGGGAGTTGTACGAGATTCTGAGGGCAACGGGACTGTTTTCCCCGATCAGTACAAATTTCGTCTCGACGGGAAATTGCGTTCTCCTTGGTACGACACTGAATGTGACCGAGCCGCCCATCCTGTTGAAATTGCTCAGGAACTCGACATCGACTACCTGGGCAGCGAATACCAGTTCTTCGACCCGTTGGTGATCGAGCGCATCCAGGCCGAGAACGTCCGCGAACCGCTCATCAAAGGCGAATTAGAGTTCGACTTCCATACCCGTGAGCCGATCCGGTTCATACCCTGTGTTGAAGGACGGCTCCTGCTTTGGGTGAACCTGACGCCCGAGGGTTGGTTCCCCGAAAACATCAGAGTCGTTCAGGGCGGCGACGTATCGGCAGGCTCAGGCGCGAGCAACTCAGCTCTATCGTTTGCCAATATCGAGATGGGCGAAAAGGTAGCTGAATTCGCCGAACCCAAACTGCTGCCGGAGGATTTCGCCCTCTACGCGATGGCGATGGCCAAGTGGATGAACAACGCCTTTATGATCTGGGACGCATCCGGACCGTCCGGCCGAGTCTTCGGCAGCACTATCATGGAGTCGGGCTATACTAATATATACTGGAAGACGACTCTGAACAAATTCACTAAGAAGCCGTCCGACATTCCGGGCTTCTTCCTCAATCCGGGCGATAAGGCTGAGGCGTTCGGAAAGTACCGCCGGGCATTGAAGGATGGGAGCTTCATCCAGCGCAGCTACGAGGCGAACCGCGAGTGCCTGTTCTACCGCCATACCGCTGGCCAGCAGGCCATCGAGCATATCGCCGCCGCCTCTACCCAGGACCCGACGGGCGCCCGGACCAACCACGGCGACCGCTGCGTCGCCGACGTGCTGGCCAACTTCGGCGTCATCATTCTCAAGGACAGGACCCCGGTCCGGGAAACAGAGAGTCTTCCCCCGAACTGCTTTCAGAGTCGCCGCAACGAATGGGAGCGCAAGCAGAGGGAGAAAGAAGAGGCGTGGTCATGATATATGTTCGCATCGGCAGCAGGATTGTTCGGAGTAAAGAACTTCGCATCGACACGATCAGGCAACTCCGCGAAGAGGACGGACCTTACATTGAAAAGCCCGAAGACCGAGAGGCCCGCGTCGAACAAAAACTCCGCGAAATCCAGGAAGAATTGAAACAAGTCAAGCCGAACAAGTACGGGCTTATCTAAAATGTGTATTGTACGGGCGTAGAAACCGCCTATATTGAAACAAAGAAAGAAGTTGAACCCAAAGGAGCAACATGAAACGAAGAACGTTCTTGCAAACGGTCATCGGCGCGATAGCCGCATTGTTTGGGGCAAAGGCGTTACCTGAAACGCCTGAACCCCAAGGGATTGATTTCACTCCGCCCGGTCCGAATCTCAGATGGCGGAATTTCACTTGCGAATACTCCGATCCAAGTTTGAAAGGCATGGAAATCCACCCTGGTGAAATCATTAGAATCAAGGTTTTGCCCAATCCCTCTAATCCATCAGCGCCGAAGTTCCATACCCGAACAGTGCGATATGTTGGTGAAACGGTCTGCCATAAAGGTGACCCGGTTTGTTATGTGGAAGGTACGGCATATATCGCTGTAAAAAAAGTAGATTTGCTTTTTGATGCCGATGGGATTGTTGAGGGTTTCAGACTTCCAAAGAGGGTGACTTTCAACGGAACTCCAATGTTCTATAAAGAAACGCTCGATGCCTAAGACACCGACAAAAGACGAGATCACGCGACTCCAGCGGGCCATCAACTGGTCGTACCGGCAGTTGAAACCCTTCCGGGAGAACGATGCCGCCGCCATGAAGGAGTACGTCGGGTCGCACTACTCCGAGAACGGGGCCGACAAGAAGGTCCCCTTCTCGCTTATGGAGCTTGCCATCAGCACCTACACGCAGCGGCTCTCCGGCGGCAAGCCCCGGGCCCTGTTCACCAGCCCCCACCGGCAACTCCAGGCCCAGACGGCCAAGCTCCAGCGGGGGACGAACCACCTGTTGGAAGAGATCGACTTCCACCTGACCTTGCCGGAAATCGTGCAAGGGGCCTTCTTCTCGATGGGAATCGTCAAGATGGGCCTCGACGTGCGAGGCAAGATGGAGTGGAACGGCTTCCTGCACGATGTCACCCAGCCTTTCGCCGATTCCGTCACGCTCGACAACTGGGTTCACGACATGGGGGCTACGCGCTGGGACAAAGTCCAGTTCTGCGGAGACCAGTATTCGCTGGACCTTGAGGACGCCAAGGAGATATTCCAGCACGGTGACAAACTCAAGCCGCTCCTCTACGAACGAGGCGACCAGGAAAACAAGGCATCTTCGCTATCTCAGGGCCATACCTTCAACCGCGAGGACTTCCGCGAACAGACCGCCGTATGGGATATTTGGGATCCCCGTGAGAATCGCATCATCGTTCTGGCCGCCGGAGAAGGCGAAGAGGTCGATACGACCGGCGAGTACATCGACTGTATCGACTGGAACGGCCCGGAACGAGGACCCTACCGCCTGCTCCGCTTCAATCCCATACGCGGCAACATCATGCCCGTACCGCCCGTCGGACTCTGGCGAGACTTGCACGATCTGGCCAATAACGTCATGCGAAAGTTAGACCGCCAGGCCCGCCGGCAAAAAACCGTCTATGGCGTGCGGCCCGGCGGCGAGCCTGACGGCAATACGACCATGACCGCCAACGACGGCGATATGGTCAAGCTCATCGACCCCAAGAACGTCAGCAACCTCAACTTCCCCGGCGTCGATCCTCAGATGCTCGCTTTCCTCATTCAACTCAAGAACATGGCAAGCTGGCTTTGGGGCAACCTCGATGCGTTAGGCGGCCTCAGTCCGCAGGCCGAGACGTTGGGCCAGGATAAACTCCTGACGGTCAGCGCTTCCCAGCGCCTCGTTCGGATGCAGAATATCACGCTGGACTTCACCGTCGATGTCATTCGCGGTCTGTCCGAACTGCTCTACACCGACCCCTTCATGGTCCTGCCTCAGACTAAGCGCTACAATAATATCTCAGTGCCGGTGCTCTGGACGCCCGAGGACCGCGAGGCAGACTTCATGCAGTACAACATGAACGTCGAGCCGTACTCGCTGCAATACCGCAGCCCGTCCGAGCGGCTTGAGACCATCCGCCAGACCATGATCCAGATCGCCGCACCCTTTGCCCAGCAGATGATGGCCCAGGGCATCGACGTGGACTTCGAGAAGCTCTTTACCATCATCGGCGACTATACCGGCCTTGACGAGATGAAGGAGCTGATGATCTACAGCAATCCGCGCCAGGTCCAGGAAGGCCCCGTCCGCGCCATGCAGTCGCCTGTCACCAACCGGATCAATACCCGAATCAACAGGCCCGGCGCTACGTCCCAAGGCAAAGATGAGGCGATGATCAACAATCTAATGGGCTTCGGCCAGCAACCGGCTCAGGCCGCCCAGGTATCACGACCAACGGGTTAATGCGTAGAGAGGGAAACTATGGCTGAGACACCTTGCGATGTACACACCGAGCAAATCAAGCAACATCAGGAACGTTTGGAAAAGCTGGATATAATCGTGGACAAAGTCAGAAACAGATTGCCGACGTGGGCGACGTTCGTTTTAGGAGCACTGCTCTGTGTCATCGGCTATTTACTCAAAGGAGCAGGAACGTGACTTACTGTTACGTTTGTACCAGTTGCGGCAAGAAAAGCGAAAAGGTCCTGCCGATGAGCGAATCGGGGACGCAGTTCACCTGTGAATGTGGAAAACCGATGCGCCGGGACTTCATCGCCGAGCAGGGCGATTTCAGGGATGCGCCCGGCAACTGGCCTATGGAGTCCGACGCCGCCGGCGTGGCGCCCGAGCAGATCCCCGAGGCGATGGCGTACAACGAGCGCATGGGCGTGCCGACGCGGTACAACCCGGAAACCGGGGCCGCTATCTTCACCAGCCGGGAACACCGCAAGCGCTTCTGCGAGATCAGCGGCCTCTACGACCGCAACGGCGGGTACGGCGATCAGTCGCCCCGGAATAATATGCAGAAAAGGAGATCAAGACATGCCAGGCAAAAACTGCGGTAAGGGTAAAACGAGAGCGCATACGCCCATAACGAGCAAGGCGCAGCAGGGTATGATGGGAGCCGAACTCGGACGAAGACGCGCTGGAAAGAAGGGCAAGATGTCCAGCATGACGACGGCGGAACTTGAGAGCCACCTGCGCGAGAGCAAAGGCAAGAACCTGCCCGCCCGCGCCCGGCTTCGCAAGGCCCTCAGAAAGCACGCACGGTAAACCCAAAGGAGCAAAAATGAAACGAAGAACCTTCTTACAAACCGTCATTGGGGCCATTGCGACTCTGTTCGTGCCAAAGTCAAAAGCAAGTGAACTGGCCACGCCGGACAGGGCTGAACAGCGACCTGAATGGTGCAATTACACCTTTAGCTATTCCAACATGAGCGACGAAGAGGCAAACAGGCGATTCAGAAAAGCACTTGAGGGATTCAAGGGTAGCAAAGACCGCATTCTTCATATAGACATCGGCGGGAATTACACCTTTGTCAACCGAAAGTCT
>ERZ1292629.2777-Hain-H43-01um-R1-2777-length-14270-cov-4_pt1 | contig 14270 bp, 17 predicted proteins | sample MGYA00564399_ERZ1292629 | MGnify/ENA primary metagenome ERZ1292629 (study PRJEB36523, sample SAMEA6512636) | groundwater metagenome | collected 2019-01-08 | study: AquaDiva: Metagenomics assemblies of 32 groundwater samples
TCTTCGCTCATTAGAAACTCCAAAAAAAGAATCATCCAAGTGATTCAAAGAACTTTAGACACCATAACAGATCAAAAACCAAAGCGTCAAATCCAAAAACTACCACCGTCTAGAACGACCGGAATTCTTTAGCTCGCACCCACAACCACCTAACTGGTCCGCGGACTTTTTTTCTCCAAAAATGCCACCCGCCGCTCCAGGGCCGTAAATTCTTCCACATCAACCTTTCGCTTAAGTGAGTTTTTCATAAACTCAATGTTTTCCTTAACAATCCCCATATCCATCGTTAGCCCGCCGATCATTTCCGTGTGAGAATCCAAAGTCTTTGTGTGAAGATCAAGAATCTTTGTATGCGAATCCAAAGTCTTGGTGTGAGAATCCAGAATCTTTGTATGAGAATCAAGAGTTTCCTTGATTTCATGCACATCAAACTTCAGTTCACCAATGTCTTTTTTAATATCGCCACACTGCTCGGCGATAAGATAAACCTTATGATCGGTATGTTCAAACAAAACACCAAGCTTCCGAATTTCAACAAGAACATCCGGTTTTCTATTTCTAAGTTTTTTTGTCGCGCGCATTGTTCTAAGTGTATGCCCGAAAAAAAGCTGTCAATTTATTTTCCTTGCCCAAGCAACTCCCGAAAAACCTTTTGCAAAACCGCTGGATTTCCCTTGCCTTTTAATTCCGCCATCGCCTTGCCGACTAAAAACTGCAAGGCATTCTCCTTGCCCTTTTTGAAATCCGCCACCGGCTGCGGATGGGCGGCAACAATCCCCATCGCCATCCCCCTAAGCACCCCCGCATCCGAAACCTGCTCCAATCCTTCTGTTTGCAAAATAGCATACGGATCAAGTCCCGATTCACTCATCCGCCGTAAAATATCCTTAGCTGATCGGCTAGTGATTTTATTTTCCGAAATGAGAACTATTAAATCCGCGAAATGCTCGGGACTAATTTTTGAATCATCCCAGCTGGACGCCTTCTCCGTCAAAAGTCCGCGCAAATCGGTATTCAAATAATTGATCAGCAACTTAATTTCGCGAGATCCCGGAGTTCGGTGCTCTAATTTAAATTCCGAAAAAGCCTCTTCAAAAAATTGCGCCGCCCGCCGATCCTGAATCAACGCCTCGGTCTCCGTGGCTGAAAGTCCAAACTCTTTCAAAAATCGCGCCCGCTTCTCCCACGGCAATTCCGGCAAAGAAATTTTAAGCGCCTTCAGGTCCAACCGCGATAAATCAAGCGGCTGCAAATCCGGCTCCGGAAAGTAGCGATAATCGTGAGCCGACTCCTTGATGCGCTGACCCACAGTTACCTGATTAACATCATCCCAACCTCGAGTCTCTTGAATCACCTTTCCGCCGCCCTCTAAAACTTCGGCTTGTCTTTTAAGCTCGTATTGAATCGCCCCATAAACCGCCTTGAAAGAATTTATATTTTTGACCTCAACCTTAGTGCCCAAAACCGGCTTGCCCTCCAACCCAATCGCGGCAAAAGATTTTTCCAATAATTTTGAATCCTCATTTTTTGACCCAACTTCCGGACGAATAGAAACGTTCGCCTCTACCCGCATCTGACCCTTCTCCATATCAGCATCCGAAACGCCAAGATAACGCAAAAGTAACTGTAACTCCTTGGCAAACGCCACCGCTTCATCGGCGTTTTTTATATCCGGCTCGGTTACCAGCTCCATCAAAGGCACGCCGGCTCGATTAAAATCAACGAGTGAAACCCGCCGTTCTAATTTCGCGCCGAAGCCGTCTCCGTCCGCGTGCTGTAATCTCGCCGTGTCTTCCTCTAAATGAACTCGCGTTAGTCGCACTCCGTTTAGCACTCCGCCAAAAACCAATGGCAAATCATATTGCGAAATCTGGTAGGCTTTGGGAATATCCGGATAAAAATAATTTTTCCGGTCAAATTTAGAAACCATCGGCAAATCACCGCCGACCGCCATACCAACGCGAATAATTGACTCCACGGCGGACCGATTAACAACCGGCAACGTTCCCGGATGACCGGTGCAAATCGGACAGATGTTTACGTTCGGACGCCTCTCAAGCGAATCATTCAACGAATCACAGAACATCTTTGTTCTCGTCTTAAGTTCGGCATGAACTTCCAGCCCAATGGTGGGGATATAAAGCATAACTATATTGCAATCTTACCAATTCAAAAGCTCCTAAGCAATTAATACTCGATAAATCATTTACTGCGTTTCGTGATCGGCGTTCACAAACCACTGCGTCTTCAAATTACCCGAAGCAATCGGCGGATTGGCATAAGTAACTCCCAAAGCATCCGCCAGTCGCCCAAAAAAACCATAAAACAAAGGAACTTTCGCGCTGGCAAAGTTTGGAACTGTTTTAGCGGTTGAAAGCAAATAATTTCGGCTACAATAAAATTCTGTTAATCTTTTAATTCCAGAACCCTGAATCGGCGGCTCTCCGGGCTTGATCGCTCCCAAGCCGGTATCAATCCCTTGATCACGACAAATTCTAAAGATAAAACTTTGTCGCCGCCCCGCCGCATCGGTAAAATAACCCGCCACCGCGTTACAAGAACCAACGCTAGTGGGACTGCCAACCGTCGGATGTCCAAGACGAATCAAAGACAAGGCATCGGTTACATGTCTTGGGTTTGAGGGATAAGTCGCTCCGCCAAAAAACCCCTGACTCGGAATAATAACCTCCAGCGTGGCGGCGGAAGTACCGTAATCAATCCCACGATCCGTGTCAGCGCAAAAATTAAGCACTTGGCCACTAACGGCAGAAACGGTATTGGCCAAAGAGATTGAATTTTTAACTTCAGCCACTTGCACCGTAACTTTATCAACAAAAATGTTTAGACCAACAACATTCAACACCACAATTCCAAGCAAAATACTAAAAAAGATTAAAAGCCTAGAATGGATCATAATAAAAACCAAACAACAAAAGTTTAATCCTTAAAACCAAAGGCATAGCTCTTCCCGCCAATCAAAGTACCCCAGCCAAAATCACCAAGCAGATTACTTAAACCAGAGCTCGCGGGAAACGTTGGGGTATACTTCCTTTTGTTAACGCTCTTGTTTGCTTTCGCCACATATTTAGCCTTCAGATGATTATCTGAACCGCAAAAATATTCCAGAACCACCGCCCCCGCAGGAAAACCGCTAACCGCAGTCTGCGATCCAGAAGATCCGCCCTGCTCGGTAACCACTACGGCAGAAGAATTTGAATTCAAAACGGGATTGGCGCTTCCAGATGAATTAACTGGCTTGCTCTCCGCCGCCGTAATTGGGCCCAATTCTTTGCAATCCTTACCCTTATCAACACCCACAACAAGAGTTGCCTTAAATGGTTTACCATTCACCTTGCCACCGATACCGCCATAATATGCCGACACCCCAAAAAGACGGTTCTTATTCAACTGAACTCCGTCACACTTAATTGAACCGTCAGGGTCGTAACTATAATCTGAATCTGCCAAACCTCCTGGCTCACTCCTGTTAATTCCAAAATTACTCGCGCCGGCAATATACTGTCCAATCGTAAAAGGAGTTCCATCGGGATTCCGATGATCAGCCGGTATGCCATTTTGGAACTCCAGAGAATAAGTCGCTCCAGCGATTTTACCCCCCGGACCAAATTCTGGCTTCATCCCGTCATTTTCCGGACTCGGATCATCAACACAAAGTCTTTGAATTGAAGTCGAATCGCCACCACCAGCGCCATCATCTTCCGCCAAAGCCGAACCCGTGGTTGGCGCCGGAGCACTACTCAACAAAACACTGGAAAGCGAACTCACGTCGCTCGCGATCTTGCTGGTTGAAAAATTCAGAAATCCGACGTTTACCACAATAATCGCCATCAAAACCGCAAAATAATACCAAAAGTTTTTATGAATCATGACAAAACTATATCATAAACAAGGGCCGATTAAGCTGTGGACAAAAAAGTTAGAAACAACTAACCCCAAACAAGGACTCTTTATTTTCTAGACTTGTCTCGCCGGAGCTTTAGCGGAGGTGGAAGCTCTCGGAACTTCAACCTCATACCCCAGCAAGGACACATTCCTTTCAGAGAGGTTCTCGGAGTTTTCAATCTTCAATTTCTCCACCAAGTGAGCCATTTCCTTCCGTCGGCAACTCTCGGAAACGTAAAAAGATTGGTTTTCGACGATAGTCGAAATTTTTAGGTTGAGAGGTAGCGGTTTCATTTTCCGCCGGAGAAAATGAAACCGCGGTGCTCGCGGAAGGAAATGGCAATTTTTACCACGCATCCCAATCACCCCAACCAGCGAGGACTGCTTTTTCCTCACAGCCACCACAGAGACCAGCGTCATTTTCCAACGAGCGAGGACTCTTGTGTTTTGAGAAGCTATCGCAGGCGACGCGAGCTCGGTTTCCGTAGACGGAATCGCGTTGCCGAGATGAAGCGGTCGTTCTTCGCCGGAAAAGAACGAACCGCGGTTCTCAAAACACAAGAGTCCAAGCGCTATCTAACTTCAATCCCCATATTTCTCGCCGTACCGGCGATAATCTTCTCCGCCGCCTCCAAATTGGTCGTATTCAAATCTATCATCTTCTTCTCAGCGATTTCGCGAACTTGCGCTTTGGTTACGGTTCCAACCTTCTTCTTGTTTGGCTCACCGGATCCCTTTTCAATTCCCGCCGCCTTTTTTAAGAGCGAAGACGCTGGAGGAGTTTTAAGTTTAAAAGTAAAACTACGATCATCGTAAATAGTAATTTCCGCCGGCACCACATCCCCCATCATATCTTTAGTGGCTTCGTTAAATTTCTTGCAAAAATCGGCAATGTTAATGCCGTGTGGACCCAAGGCCGTTCCCACCGGCGGCGCCGGGTTGGCTTTGCCAGCTTCCAGTTGCAGTTTTAATACTGTTTTAATTGGTTTGGCCATAATAAATTACAATAGCGACACTAATTACGAATGACACACTAATCTACGAATAATTAACTACATTAATCACTCTTTTGGGACGCAAATAAGTGTTCCGAAAGTTTACTATAAGTCCCAATTTAAGTCCACTACCAGTCAGATAACGCAACATCTGATAATAATCCTCTTTGGTGATGAATTTCTTAGCCTTAAGATCAATGATGATTTTATCCTCTACTAAAAAATCAACAAAACTACCCTTCATTTCTTTTCCCAAAGTTTCCAGATTATATTCACGCAAAAAAGGGATTTTATGGGCCACAAAAAACCTCTCTAAAGCATCGGCATACTGCCGTTCACTACAAAAACGGCCTAAATCATTATGAACCTTATAACACAGCCCCGTAATTCGATAGGATATATCCGGATATAAAAGGCCAATTTTTCCACCCATTCGTGTCATTGGCGTGTCCGCCAGCCGGCGGATTGATAGATTGGTGTCGCCTCACAATTTCTGAACTTGCAGAGAGTCCAATTCCACCACCGTATCCCTCCCAAAAATTGGCACCAAAACCTTGACCTTGCCTTTTTCCTCGTCAATACCCGAAACCTTGGCATCGTAATCCTTAAACGGACCATCGGTAATTTTAATCAACTCACCAACCTGAAGATCAATCTTGAACTTGGTCTCCTGATTTCCCATGCGCGACATTAAAAGATCTATCTCGGGTTTGGAAAGCGGCACCGGAGTCGTACTGTCCGATCCCACAAAGCCGGTTACTCGCGGGGTATTACGCACCACATACCAAGAATCATCGGTCAGCGTCATATCCACCAAAACATACCCGGGGTAAATCTTCTCCGAGACCTCTCGCCGCTTGCCATTTTTAATCTTCACCTTCTTTTCCAAAGGAACAATAATGTTAAAAATCTTATCGTTCATGCCAAGCGAGTCCACGCGCTGGCGCAAGTAGCGAACTACCGCGTCTTCGTAGCCGGAATAGGTATGAATCGCGTACCAGTGTCGCTCATTGTTTCCCGCCGAAAGTTTTTGTGTTGACTTTGATTCCATATAATTAACTCAAAAAGAAAACCTGCAATAAGTAGGTAAAAATAAAATCCAAGACCCCCAAAAACAGCGCCGTCGCCAGCGAAAAAGTAATAACCACGAGCGTCAGTCGCCGCGTCTCAACCCAATTCGGCCAGTTCACCCGTCGAAACTCTTGTTTGGAAGATTCCCAGAAAAGCTTTAGACGATTAGTCATAAATGAACAATTTAAAGAATAAAAATGAGTATATCAAGAAAACAAAAGTCGGTCAACAAAAAACCCTACGCGCTCGTATCCAAATTTTTTACCGCCAGCGCGTGTGTTTGAATGAATTTCTTACGCGGCTCAACAAGCTCCCCCATTAAAACATCAAACAGGTGATCCGCAGCTTCGGCATCGGCAATTGTCACCCCCTTCATAAAGCGCGTCGCGGGATCCATGGTCGTTTCCCAAAGCTGGCTTGGATTCATCTCGCCCAAACCTTTATAGCGCTGAATACCAACTCCTCGCCCCTCCGGAGAACTAACAGCCTCCGAACCATCGGGATTTTTTTCTTCATCCTTTTTAGCCTCTTTTTTTGACGCCTTGAGCGCCTTGCCCTCGCCGCGAGCCTTAAGCATCTCCTCGGTCATCGTCTTTCGCGCCGCATCGTCATAGGCGTATCGCACATCTTTGCCGAGTTGCAAACGATAAAGCGGCGGACAGGCGATATACAAATAACCCTGATTTATAACCTGCGGAAAATAACGATAAAAAAGCGTCAAAAGCAAAGTTCGAATGTGCGCGCCATCCACGTCGGCATCGGTCATCAAAATAATTTTATGATAGCGAATTTTGGCAAGATCAAACGACTCTGCAATCGCCGTTCCCATTGCTACCACTAGAGATCTAATTTCTTTGTTCGCCAGCATCTTATCAATTCTCGCCTTTTCCACATTCAAGAGTTTTCCCCGCAAAGGTAAAATGGCTTGAGTCCGACGATCACGTCCGGCCTTGGCCGAACCGCCGGCCGAATCTCCCTCTACAATAAAGATTTCGGAATCCGCAGGATCTTTAGATGTGCAATCTGCCAACTTCCCTGGCAAAGTAAGTCCCTCCAAAACCCCTTTACGCAAAACCATATCCTTAGCGGCTTTCGCCGCCTTCCGCGCCTTGGCGGCCAACATGCCCTTTTCTACAATTCGGCGCGCATCCTGCGGATTGCGCTCCATATAGTCCTTCAGTGCCTCACCTATAACACTCTCCGTCGCCGTCCGCGCCCCCGGGTTACCCAAACGCGCTTTAGTCTGCCCCTCAAACTGCGGTTCACGCAAACGCACGGAAACAACCGCGATCAAACCCTCGCGCACGTCATCGCCAGTAATGCCCTCATCCGTCTTGGAAATGCTATCTTTAAGGTAATCGTTCAAACTGCGCGTTAAAGCGGAACGAAACCCCGTTAAGTGCATTCCGCCGTCCGGTGTGTAAATATTGTTCGCAAAACTCAATTCCCGCGTTTCAATATCGTTAATGTAACTAAACGCCGCCTCCACTTCTATCTCATCCTGTACTCGGTTTGTATAAAAAGGCACTTCTTGCAATGGCGGCGTCCCTTCGCCTAAATATTTTAAGAATGATAAAAGTCCGCCCTCAAAGTAAAACGAATAATAAGCCGACACCTCACTTCTGGCATCAATCACCTCTATTTTAACGTTCTTGGTCAAAAACGCCTGATTACGCAAATGCGCCAAAATCTTTTTTATATCAAAATTTATCTCCTTAAAAATTTCCGGATCGGCCTCAAAAGAAATCTTGGTACCCGTATGCGTGCTCTTGCCAACGTTCTTAACCTTGGCCTGCGGAACTCCACGCTTGTACTCCTGCACATAGAGTCCGCCATCGCGCGACACCTCCGCCTTCATCCAGACAGACAAGGCGCAGACCACTGAAACACCAACGCCGTGCAACCCGCCAGAAACTTTATATGAGTCTCCGCCAAATTTTCCGCCCGCATGCAACGTCGTCAAAACCGTCTCCAAGGCCGATTTCTTGGTCTTCTCGTGCACCTCCACCGGAATACCTCGACCGTCATCGGTAATGGCGACGCGATTGCCCGGCAAAAGTTCCACTCGAATCCGCGTGGCATGCCCACCCATCGCTTCGTCTATAGAATTATCCACCACCTCCCAAATCAAATGATGCAAACCATCCACACCCGTAGAACCAATATACATTCCTGGCCGCTTACGCACCGGCTCCAAACCCTCAAGAACATAAATATCCTTCGCCGTATAGGAGGGTTTTTTCTCCGCTTCTGGTTTCAATTTGGTTTCCCTAACTTCGTCTTTTGGCATAAAAAAATAGAGACCGCGAGGCTAAAAAATTAGCCCGAAACACTCCAATAGTATAACAAAAATAGATCGCTAAAGCAAAGCAATTACCTACCTAATCACTGCCCCTAATTCCTTCCTTAAAAATTCTTCCACCGCCGCGTGAATTTTCCCAACCTCCTCATTAGTTAAAGTCCTTTCAAACGAACGATAAATCGTACGGAAGGTATAACTCTTATTCCCCACCCCCAGCTTCGCCTCATTCTCATACTCATCAATCAGCTTCACCTCTTCCACCAAATTACCGCCAAGCTCACGGACAACTTCATAAAACCGATTTGGCACCACGGCTTTGGGAACGATAAAAGAAATATCGCGAATAATCTCTGGATAGCGACTAACCTGCGTGTAAACACTTTCAATGTTTGTAAATTGCGCCGTAATTCGCGGATCGGTTGACCACAAAATGCGAATATCCGGAATCTGCATCTTTTGCATGGCCAGCCTCTCCACCCCAAAACCAAAAGCCCCCCCCCCGTAAATCGCCGGATCAATCCCAAGTTTGGCCAAAGTGCTTCCCCGCGCCATTCCCGCGCCCAAAATCTCCAACCAATCATCGCCGAATTTCACCTCCATTTGCGTGCTCGGATCAGTATATGGAAAAGCATCCGGCAAAAACCGCGTAACCGCCTTTGCGCCAAAAACCGCTCCGACTATTGAGGTCAGAACATTCTGCAAATCCTCCAAAGTCAAAACCTTCTGGCTTTTCTTGACCAGATACAACCCATCAATCTGATGAAAAACCGAAAAATGTTTACGATCAATTTCGTCCTTGCGATAAACCTTGCCGTAGGAAAGAAGTCCCATAAAGCCGCGCGATTCCAGTTTTTTAATTGTCGCCGGATTCTTTAGGTGATACATCCACATTGACGTCGTCTGCGTGCGCAACATTCGCCCGGGAGTCAAAAAATAACTATCTGTTTCACGCCTAGTTGGATGATCCGCGGGAAAATCAAACAAATCAAAATTATTCGCCGGACTAATGGTTTCGGGAATGCTCACTACGTCAAAACCTCGTAAATCGGGCACAGTCAAAATCTTATCTATCACCAACTTGACCGGCGAATTTTTGGTCCGGGTTAAATCCGGCAAAGCCAAAAGCCGCTGTAAGCGTTGCGCCTCAAAATCATTTCTCTTCTGCAATTCCAAGAGCAAACCATCTTCTTCCGGATCAGCGTAAGTGATCATCTCTCCGCCCGTCAAAGCTGGACTCGTCGCAACCTCAATTTTGAATGGATAACTCTCCCTCGGGTTTATTTTCATAGTTTGTGCCATAAACCAATATACCTAAAACCTATCAAATAAGACGACAAAACAAAAGTTTCGCAATAAAAAACAAATTCAACGCCCCGCCCACTTAATCCGCCTCGCTTCTTCTTCTATAATCGGTCCTTCATATTCTCCGTTATGCGCCGAGCTTCCCTCATAAGTCGGCTGTTTTTGATCCAAATGCAAGTTAACCATCCAGCCTTCTGCAACCTCGTCTACATAAACATGAAATCTGGGAAAGGGTCGGCCGGTGGCACTCCGCACAAAAGACAATTCACCGCTTATCCGTTTAACCTCCGGATGATAACCCGATTGGCGTAAAATCAGATTTATATTTTTCGGCTTCTGAATAGACGACGGGATTAAAAATTTCATAAGTGGCGCGACGTCTAATTATACCAAAAAATCAGAGCTAAAAAAATGCCCACCTAAGGTGGGCTAAGCAAAAACCATCAGACATTATGAATGTTAAAGTCACCTCTACAAAACAGCGCAAGCCAAGAAAAAATGCAAACCGGAGAAGTGATGCCAAGAAGAAGGCAGGCAAAATGCCTTAATAGCATTTTTGGGGACAAAGCAAACGTCAGCCCCAAAATATAAGCCATACTCAAATACGCGCAAAAACCCAGCGAGAGACTGGCGAAAAAGCCAAAAAGCAGGAATCCATTAACCGGCCTATCAAGGAACAACTTAAAAAGCGGTAAGTAGGCTACACACAACACAGTCAAGATCAAAAGGCTCGTCAACCACTGATCTTTCAGCCACTTGCCGATGACGCGCAACTTCGCACTCAAAAAGGCCATCTGCCGCATACAAACCTCCAATCATGAAAAAGGACTCCCCCGATAATAAACCCTTGCCACCAAAAGTCAAACTCTTATGCACATCTTCCATTGGTGAATTCTGGTCAAAAACCAATAAAAATTTTCCTTAAAAATAAAAGAGGGTTGGTTTCCCAACCCTCCGTGCGAACTTACTACCTACTTGGTAACGAGCCATGCCCGCGACCAGATTCGGTAAACTTGATGATAGCCATTCTCCAACATGAAGCCGAAAGCCAACTCCTCGCAAGCGAAGTCGCCATCACCGCCAAACTTGCCACCGAGTCCCTTGTCATCCATCCACGATATACCCCAACGCCTCCGCTCCTGCTCGACGAACAACCAAAGTGCTTCCACAATAGTCAACTTCTGTTGGGGAAACTTCTCGTACTCGGCATCTGTAAGCGCACCGAACATAAAGCGAAGCCCGAACTTCGAGACGACACGCATCTGCACAAGGTAACCATCATTGCCGGGTTGCTTGGATTCTGCGGTAAACACCGCGAAGTCCTTCGACAACTCGTGAACTTTCATGATGCGCATGAAGGCCATGAAGTCCGCCCTCGTCACGTCGTTGCCGAAGTAGATGACTCCGCCACATGCTTCTTGCGACGGCGCGCTCGTGAACGGGTTGCTTCCCTTGTGGTCTTGGTATCCGTAGACACCATTGCCGTAGGGAACGGACTTCGTTAAATCACCAGGCTGAACGCTGAGCTTGTGGTCGGGCCAAATGGACGACGAAACACGAACCTTGTTGCCCAGATCGAAAACAATCCTTGTCGGCTCTGTCTGCATTGCCATCTCCTTTCGATTTTTAGTTTGGAAATGTACTACTTATCCAGCGATAAGGATATCGCATCATGCCATAAAAGTTGCAGGAACATCAAGCAACGGCGGCCCTCCTTAGATAGATTCCAATGATTAAAAAATTTCTTCCTCCGAAATTAAAATCGCAAAATCTGGTGCTGGCGGCAGGGAATCTCACGCGCCTCGCTTTTCAAACCCCTCGGTTTGAATAATTCCGCCACGGGAAAACTTCCGTTTTCCCGACCCCTTTCCGGTTCGATTCCTGCCCCAAAACATGAAAAACAAAACCAGATGGACAAGCTACCTAATTTTATTTTTGTGCTGGCGGCAGGGATCGAACCTGCGACCTTGGCCTTATGAAAGCCCTGCTCTACCACTGAGCTACGCCAGCAAATTAAGCACAAAAACATCATATTAGATTTTTGCGAAACGCGCAAAAAAACCGGCTACAAAAAGCCGGTTTAACAACCCGAATCTTCGCCAGCAATCCAAAGGTAAAGCGCAGACACCTTGCGATCAAAATCCGAAACCTTAACATTCCGCAAATAACGTAAACCGATCGCCATCTGATAATGAAACGCCAATATCGCCCCAAGCAAGTGACCCGAATCGCTCGCGGCAAGCAATTGATCCAGATATCGCATATCGGCAGGAGTCAGAGCGAGAATCGCTTCGCGTCCACCACTAATCGATTTTCGCGCCAGAACTTCATCCAAAAAACGACTAAATAATCCATTGGTCCCCGCGTCAAAAATCAAAGTCTCCAACTCATACAATCCAACCTCCTCGCGTAACATTTGAGGATTGAGCTCAACTTGAGAAGTTGAACCATGCCAATCAAAATTCGAGGCCAGATGTCCCAATTCGTGAAAAAATAAAGCCGCGGCCACCAATTGCGGATAATCTAAAGCGACAGCCACTACCGCCGGCCAATCCTGTCGGCAATAAAACCGATAGGCGTGTTCACCAACTAAGTCTCGCGGAATATAGCAAAACTCAATCGCTCCCGCCGATAACAAACTATTTTTCTCGCCGCTAAGCGAACATTCAGCCGAACCCCCGGCGATGGACACCATCGGCACAATTCGCGGTAAAAGTTCGGCGAGTTTCTGCGTTCGCGGCGAAACATCTCTAAACCTTGATAGCGCGGCCAGAATCGCGCGATGACGAAAACGCAAACGTAAAATATCCTCATCAGAAAAAGAAGTCGGAGTCCGAGTAAGCCACCACTCGTCACCACGCTTCGCTTGAATATAATCCGCGGCCAAGCTCGCCGGAGTCCGCGCGTCAGTCGTAAAAAGACGAATCCCGCAAAAAGCAACAAACCCTGAACCAACCGACAAAATCAAAAACCACTTCGCGACGCGAGTTTTAAAAAACCTCATTCCAAAACTCCTTGGTAAAAATTTTAAAGTTCTAAGCCCAGCATACCGCCGATCCAAAAAACCACCTGTGTAAAAAACTTATCCCGTGTTCCGGGGGCAGGATTTGAACCTGCGACCTTCTGGTTATGAGCCAGACGAGCTACCGGGCTGCTCTACCCCGGGATAAAAACACCGCCAAAAAAACCAAGCTTGGCGACAGCAAGGAGTATATCTTAATTTTGACATCATGTAAACGATATGGAAGAATGCACGTGGCTCTTTCAAAATGAATGCGTACCATTCTCATCGGGAGTTACCGCATGCAAATTCAGGGAATGGAAAAGAACGGCCAGCTGTTGCTCACATTTGACAATGTCAGCCCGAAAAAAGTCACTCGTCTGATGGTTCCGCTTTACGGTGGATCTCGTAATAATCGGCGAGGCAAGACTTTGCCGACCATGATGGAAATCGCCAGAATAGCCAATGGCGGTCTAATCGCGGCCTTTGACTTTCGAGGTATGAACCAAGGCGAAGATTTTTTGGAAAGCGGACTGCACACGCGGATTGAGGATGCTCGCACCAACTTGGCTAAGCTCAAAAAAGAATATGCTCCCCCCGAAATCATAGTCGTCGCCGAAAGTATGGGCGGCTATATCGGGAGCCACTTGACCGATCTCTTGGGCAAAGGCGACACCATGATTTTGGTGGCACCAGCCGCTTACGACAAAAAAGTCGTGACGGAAAAGATTCCTTTTGGCGCGCGATTCACAGAAGCCATTCGACGAGAAGGAAGCTGGCAAGAGTCAGATGCCTGGGACAACATGGCCAGATTCAACGGAAAATTGCTCGTTCTACAATGGGGCGCCGATGAGGTCGTCCCTCGCGAAATACCGCAAATGTATTTCGAAGCCGCCAAACAAGCGCAAGGAAAAACTTTAATCATGGCCCAGAACTTCACTCACAAGAGTATTTTTGGAACCCACGAAGACGCCGCCAATCCCAATACGCCCGAATTCGTCGCCCTGCGAGAAATCGCAGGTTGGCTCGAACGAATGAGATTAGCTCACCACTCAACCCGGCATTAAGCCGGGTTTTTTATCAAACAAATTCGCCAAAAACTACTTGCCCTTAACCGGCGAAAGTTTATACTCAAAAAAACATGAAAATCGCCATCTTGGGCTTCGGCGCCGAAGGAAAATCAGCTCTGCGCTTTATTATGTCTCACCCAACCTATCGCGCGGCCGAAGTTTTTGTTCTTGACCGCAACCCCAAAACATCCGCCGGCATTCCGACAGCCGTGGCCAAAAAAATAAAACTGCGCGTCGGCAAAAACTATCTCGCCGATATTGCAAGCTATAATCTAATCATCCGCTCCCCTGGTATCCCGTTCAAAACTCCGGAGCTTCAAACTGCCGCAAAAAACACCTCCATTCTTACCAGCGCTACCAAAATATTTTTTGAAGAAATTAACCGGCAAAAACCTAAGCCACTTCTAATCGGCGTTAGTGGTACCAAGGGCAAAAGCACGACGAGCACGGCCATCTATCAAATTCTTAAACAAGCCGGCAAAAAAGTAGCGCTTGCCGGTAACATTGGGATTCCCATGCTGGATATCGTAAAAACCAAGCCGACTCCAGAAATAATCATTCTGGAACTCTCCAGCTTTCTACTACAGGATCTCCAAACCTCGCCCGACATCGCGGTTTTCGTGGAT
>ERZ1292629.2778-Hain-H43-01um-R1-2778-length-14265-cov-5_pt1 | contig 14265 bp, 24 predicted proteins | sample MGYA00564399_ERZ1292629 | MGnify/ENA primary metagenome ERZ1292629 (study PRJEB36523, sample SAMEA6512636) | groundwater metagenome | collected 2019-01-08 | study: AquaDiva: Metagenomics assemblies of 32 groundwater samples
AAGGCCTCCGATTCCCGACAGGTACATCACCCCAGCGGAGGCAAGAGGACATGGAACCTCAAAAGCAGAGTGACGTTGAGGAGTTTATAAAGCCCGACTGTCCCAGATGCAAGGGCGTGGGATGGCTTACGCGAAGGCGCACCGATGGCAGTGGGCACATGAAAGCGGAGGCCGTGCCATGCGATGCCCTTGGGTGCTACTTGGAGCGGTGGACGGCTGCACGGTCTGGGATGTCCTCAGCAAAGGGGCAGTGCTTTGAGAACTTTATTGCGCTAAAGGGAACGGAGGAGGCCCTTGAGGCGTGCAAGAGTTTCTCCAACTTGGAGGGGGATTTCATTTGGCTCCTCCTCTACGGTGCCATCGGGAGCGGGAAGACGCACTTGGCCAATGCGGTGGTGCGTAGGGCCTGCTCGTGCGGCATTGATTGCCGGCTGTTTTCCGTCCCCGACCTGCTTAGTGAGATGCGCCGCAGGATGGCGGTTGACCGGGAGGTGAGTGAGGGCACGCTAGAGGCTTTTGTGGCTGAGGTGAAGGCCTTCGAGATGCTGGTCTTGGACGACTTTGGGGCAGAACTGCAAACGGACTGGGCAATGAGCCGCCTTGAGGAGATACTTGACTCGAGGTACAGGAATTTGAGGGCAACGATGGTGACCACGAATCTCAATCCGACGCAGCTGCCGCCGCGGTTGCACTCCCGGTTCTGCGAGCGCGACATTGCGCAGATGGTGCTGAATGCCGGAGATGACCACAGAAAGAGAACATGAAAGGGGCGAGACATGGAAACCAGCTTCGAAAATGGGAGGTGGGACAGCATGGATGGGGAAGAGCAAGGCACAGCTTTGGTGAAGGCTCGGCCACAGGCTGTCGCTAAGGTGACACCTATGACCATCGCGGAGACGAAGGCGCAGATCAGGCTGCTACAGGAGATGGTGCATGAGGTCATGGTGAGGGGGCGGGACTACGGGAGGACGCCGGGGATCCCCCAAGATTCGCTGTGGGACCCAGGCGCATCCTTAATTATTAACCACTTTCATGCCTACCCCGGACACAGGCGCATCATTCACCTGCATGAGGGAGAGGATAGGATCTCTGTCTGCATCGAGGTACCCATTATTTCGTACTCGGGTCAGGAGATCGGGACCGGCATTGGTGCGGCTTCAACCTTTGAGACGAAACACAAGTACAGATGGGTGGAAGTTCCCCAAGAGTGGGGTTATAATGATGAGGGACTCGCCCTGCTCAAGGTTCGGAAAGATAGGGGAAAGGTAGAATACAGAATACCAAATCCAGAAGCCGGCGAACTTCTCAACACCCTCATGAAGATGGCTTGCTTGGGTTCTACAGTAACTGTCTTGTTCAGAGGCAGCAAATCGATAATCCGTTCAAATGTCTCCAAGATGTTTCAGCATTTGCAGAAAGGACCCGTTTGGCTCCCAACCCCCAACGGGTGCTGGGTTCGGGTAACTGCCATGGTGCGGAAACATGCCCCTGTGTTGCGCATAAAGCTGGGTGATAACTCAGTCATACGGGCCACAGCGGAGCACAGGCTCCCCACTGCGCAATGCGTGAAAACAGTCTCTGAAATTGAAGTGGGTGATGTCTTGCTTCGCTCAGATATCCTCCCACAAGGCACAGGACTGACAGACGCCAAATACGGCTGGCTGATCGGCCTGTTCATTGCCGATGGATCCTACGGTGACCATGGTGCCAGCATTCGGTTCACACTCAACAAAAAGGAAAGGGAATATGCTGCTCGGATTGCTGACATAGTTTCCCCTTTGGGTTGCCGCGTAAGCATATCCGAACGGTCAGGTGAGAATGCGATTGCCGTAAATGTCTTCGGACAGGCCGCATCGGGACTCATGAAGCAGTTTGTGGAAGGCAGCGATTGCTACACAAAACATTTCTCCAGATTCGTCTGGAATCAGCCACGTGAATTTCTGCGGGACCTTCTTGAGGGCTACTTGCGGGGCGACTCCTACCTCTGCAAGCGCAAGGGGCATAGACAAAAGTGGTCAATTGCTTTCACGGGGCGGAACCGCGAGTTGGCGGAGGACTTGAGAACGCTTTGTGATATTCTGGGCCTTAGAATCTCACTCAAACGGCGTTCTTGGACGGGCTTTGGCAAGACATGTAGCGTATTCCATGGGTGGGTCAAACAGCATGAAACCAATTATAAGCGCGATACTCTAGAAAAGGTCATTGGGCTCAAGAGAGAGCCCAAACGTGCTGTGGTCTATGACATAGAAATAGATCATCCAGACGGCATCTTCCTCTTGGCAAACGGGATCCACTCTCACAATTCCAAGCGGGCCGAGGTCGATGCCGCAGAAAGCCTGCCTGGTGTGGCGTCGGCACTTAGGGAACTCTTTCATGAGGCGAAAAAGGGAGAATCAAGAGATGCTGAAGGAGCCAGCTGGCAGCGCTTCTGGGGAGATGTGGCTAGACTCGGGCTGACCTCTGATCAAGCTAGGGAGATGCTGGGGGTAAGTTCGCTGAAGAGTTGGCTGGCATCCGGAAAGAGCCTTGATAGTGCCATTGCTGAACTAAGCTCGATGCTGCGGCAGAATGAGGGACAGGGGGAGAAAGGTCAAACAGCCGAAGCACCTGTTCCAGATCGGTCCCAAATACGCAGTGTCAATGACTTGTTCCGCGCCTGCCATGAGGATTTCGGGATGCAGCCAGATGAGGTTGTGAGGGAGGCGGGCTACAGCAGCAAGACGGATATATCGGATCCTGCCTCTGCGTATGCGCAGATTGCAGCAGTGCGTCGGGGGGCAAAGTGAATTGAATAAAAGCATGCTTGGGGCGGTCAGGGGAAACGAGGGCGGTGCCGTGGGGTCCGGCACGACAAAGCAGTCCCCCTCCCGTGAGGTGCCCTCGCTGTAATCGGGCAAAGGCCGAATGTGGCCCAGCAGCATTTTGAGGCGGTGCCGCTGAGTGGCCGCCCCAAGCGCCACAGGAAAGGGAGACATATGTGGTCGTTTGAAATACCGTACCTCCCTCCTCGGTGCCTATCGCCGAACTCGAGGGCCCATTGGGGTGCTAAGGCTAGGGCGACGGCCCAGCTGAGGCGCGATGCCTGTTTGGTGGCGAAGGCCGCTGGGGTGCCGAGGCTGGAGAGGGCCGTGGTGTCAGTGGTGTGGGTGACCCTCACTAGGCGCGTCCCCGATGAGGACAACCTGATAACCATGCTCAAGCCGGCCTTGGATGGGATCGTCGATGCCGGTGTTCTGCAGGACGACTCCGCCAAGAGCCTCAGGTACGGGACGGTGCTTTTTCGGGTGGAGCGCGGTGGGACACCGAGAGTCATTATTCAGATTAAGGAGGACACGCATGGAAGGAAGGCAAAGTTGATTTTCGACGCGGCAATCTTACGGTGGCGTGACCCAGTAACCGGGAGGATGATTGCCGTCCCTAAGGATCAGCGCATTTGCGGCCCGTCCCCCACAGGCAATCATCGGTGGATGATATCCCCTGACGCAATCGTTGGGCATCATTCTCCAAAGGAGTATAGTGGGAAGTGCAAATACTGTGGGGCAGAGAAGACATTTACGGAGGTGAACTGTTATGGAAGGGGGAAAAGGGTTCCCTAGGCTCAAGGGGTTCCACGGCTTTCTTGTGGCACTGTTTGAGGTCGCTGATGGTGCCATACGGCAGCTATCGGGAAAGGGACTGCGGGTTCATGCTGCCGACGGACTGAGGGGCATCGCTGATGGCATGGAGCGGGAAGAGGGCCAAGCAGAGGACCCGTACGCCGTGCTGGGGGTGTGCTTTGCTGACGACAGGGCCACTATCAGGAAAGTTTACCTGAGACTCCAAAAGCTCTACCATGAGGCCGGAGCGTGCCCCAACCAGGCGAAGCTGAAGCAAATCAATGCGGCCTATGAGAACATCTGCCATGAGAAGGGGTGGGTGAAGTGAGGGATGGGGACTGGGATAGGGTCGCTGGTGACCCATGCCCGAGATGCGGCCAGCTTGACATTAGGTTCATAAACGGCCTCTGCCGTGAGTGTGCGTTGCAGGAGGAGAGAAAGACAGTGCGGAAGATGGAACTGAAAGCGCGCCTGAAATCTCTTCTGCCCATCTTCCGCGCTCGCCGCTCATTGGTGAAGCGGAATTAGCGCCTCCCGGCGCAGGAACGTGCCGCACTCGTAAATGCAGCTTGAACAGCAGGGTTGTTCTGCCCACCCATTCCGACAGGTGGTTTAGGATAGGTTTTTCCCTTGAGAGAAGCCCCAATACATGCGTTGAAGCCACTGGGGCGATGGGCAGGAATACCCACCATTCGTCTCAACGTTCTAATGGGAAGCCCCGCCACCTGAGCCATGTGAATCTTCCCCACTTTGATCACCTCCTTTCATCTCGTCGTAGTTCTCAAAGCGCTGTGCGCTGCAGTCATAATCAACGAGACGTTGCCGTATCTCCTCCGGAACTGCCTTCTTGATCTGATCCAGCTCGTGGCACAGTTCAACGGAATTCGCGCTTTCACTCACCTTCTCCAACTTGCTCGCGAGTTCCTTTTGCCCGCTCTCATCTAATGTGTCCCTGTACCATTGCACCACAGGCCCCAAGAGACACGGTCGGCATTCGCCCTGTTTGTCATCTGCGATCCACTGTTCCATTGGTAGCAAGTTGGCGCAGGCATTGTCCATGACGCCCCCTTTTGATAGAAAAAGCCACAAGCGTTTGCCTGTGGCTCCTGACCTTCTGGTCTGTGTGACCCTTACGGTCTTTTGGCCTTCCTGTTTAGCATATCATAGATCTCCTCCCCTGTCAAGCCCATCTCCACCTCGCCCTTAACGAGCACTATCCACTGCTTGCAGTTATGGCATCTAATGAAGGCGATGCCGTTGAGGATGCACTCAAAGCCATGAAAGCGACCGCAGTAGCCGCACCTAATAGGCATCAAATCGTTTTCATTGAACACTTCATCCCCGAACACTTCATCCCCCCTTTGGTGGGATTTTCCCAGCAACCTCTCTGCCACGAAGAGTGATGTAATAAATGCCCTTCGGCTCACGGCCAATAAAGCGTTCCTTGTGCAACTTATCAAGCATTTCATCCCCGAACCTTTTCCGGAGATAACCTTCTGCACTTTCCCTTTGACTGGCAAGAGCCAAATGGTGCAGCAAAGTCCCTTCTTCTATTGTAACCTCTGGCATCCCAACCTCAGCTTTGGGAATGGCTTTTACTAAGTCGGGATAGTCCTTCAAGACCTCAGCGGGAACAAGTAATCCTGCATAGTGTGCTGCTTTAACTTGCTTCTCATGCTGCTTTTCCATACGTTGAGCACTATCAGCGAGCCATTCAAATCCAGCTTTTCTAGTTTCCTTTTCCGAATATGTCAGCCATTCTTTCAACGTCATCTGCCAGGGTTCTTTGGCTATGCCCGGATTCGGCACACTTGCCCAAGCACCGTGATAGCCCTTCTTTATAGCCGTTATTGCTGCTTCCTCAACAGTATATGCGGCATCTTCTGTAGGTTTGAATGTCTTTTCAAAAGTGCTCTTCTTGAAAAAAGATTTAGTCTCTGGCTCCCAAATATAACCAGTAGGTAGTTCTACCCAAGCGTGTTTCACTGTCTTGCCATCTGCACCTGTAACTGAACCATGAATTAGCTTACCTTGCCTTTCCTTCATCAGGAATCGCCAAGCATCCTCATAACAGGTTCCTTCTTTGGCTTTGGGATTTGTGTGATGGGCTATTTTTGAGAACTCCGGTGCGTAGCACTCAAAGAAGGATCTTGTGTCCTTCGGATGTGCCTCCTTGCATCGAGCCGCAGCCTCCCTCAGGTTCCTTGCCCTTCCGCACCTGCCGTCGGGCACAATGATGATCTCAGAGCACCACTCGCGCTCTTCGCTGTCCTTAAGCGTGCCTATCGCCCCCTTGGTCGTGCACATGCGGTTGCCCGGTTCATTTGGTCCCTCGGGGTCGATTAGGCAGCAATGACAAGACTCCCTCCTGTTCTCCCTGCCCTCCAAGGGTATGGCCCCCGGTCCCAGAAGCTCCCCCACCATGATGTCGCAGATGTTTACTTCTTCCATTGTGCCTTTACCCCCTGCTGGCGGATCTGCTCCGCTATCATATCGGCGGTCTGCTGATCGGCATCAAGGCAGAGGCAACGCCTCTTGTCTCGTTTTGCTCTCTCGGACTTCGGAGCGGAGCAAAGGTGCACCGCCTCCTCTCTGTCCTTCGCTTTACCACTGCACAGCTTAGCCACCGCGCAGAATTCCGCCCTACGCTCCTCCTTAGTGAGGGTTTTCCCCCTCATGCCATCGCCGACGCAGCGGTTGTACTCCTCACGGTTCATGGTTTGACCTTTCTCCATCGCGTTTCACAGAAGCGAACCAGATCATCCCCTGTCGTAAATGTAGGGGCTTGCTTTGGTATGGCACAGACTTCAAGTGTTTTAGGGGGAATGCAATCACAGTCCTTAAATCTGACAGCATCATGCCAAGCTGGGTCCCTTTCCTCTCTGCATTCTTGGGGCAGATCACTTTGCTTGAATCGATAAATATCGTCTTTATGGCTATACAGTTCGTCGGCAAATTGAAAAGGATCAGTTATCCCCATGTCCTGTACTCTTCTGTGGGTGGCGATTCCCGCAAATACCCAAGCAGAAAATATCTCTGTGGTGGCGTAAATTCCTCTTTGACATTTAGCAAAGTTGCGAGAGCATAATTCGGTGGCGCAAAGGCCATTTCGCAGTACCATCTCCTCCACTAGGTCACTTGTGCCATGGTACAGATGGGCATCAACTTTCTGGTCACTCATGGGTTCTTCCCCAGCTCCGTGCTTACTCTCTTCATCACGTTCCGCCTCTCATCCTCAGTGAGCATGGCGCCGAGTGTCTCGGTGCCAAACAGCTCCTTTCTGAACCTTCGCACATCCGCCGAGAGCGCTTGGTAGTGCTCCGGGGTTCGCTTCGCTATCCCCTCAGGCTCAAATTCCTTCTCATGGTCTTGGAGCCACCTGATTATGTCGCCATAGAGGCGGCGGCTGTCCATGGGTATCAGCTCCTCGGCGGTGGCCTCAATGCCGAGGGTGTGCTTTTTTGAGAGGCAGTCACAGGGTCGGTTTGCTATACGCCCCCCGGCGAGAAGATCGAGCTCCATCCTGTATAGCTCCTTGCCGAGCCTCCTTTTGAGTTCATCCATGGTCTCGTTGGTTGTGGGCATATGTGATGGGAGGGCCGAAATTGGGTTAGGCATCGTTGGTGTCGGTATCGGTGTCGGTGTCGGTGTTGGCGTCGGCATCCCTATTGGTACCGATTGCTGGTTCTGTATCCGGCGCTCCATCTCGTCCTTTACCTCACGGTATATTTGGCCGAAGGAAGGGCGGCGTGGGGTTTCTTGCTTTGCCACGGGGAGCCTTTTGGCTAATTCCACTGCGAGTGGCAGCCATTTTCTCCACATTGCTTCACCTCCCGCCCTGTGAAAGGGCAAAAGTAGTTCTATGAAAAGGGTGTCCGCTGGGCAATCGCTTTTAGCCCATTATCACACAGGATGTCTCCTTTGTCAAGTTGGCGGCAAGGGGATACCGATGCCGAGGTATATGGCACCGGTGTCGGTGTCGGTGTCGGCGTCGGCGTCGGCGGCCTTGACACACCAAGGCCAATGTGGTATCTTGTAAATATGCCAATGTACAAATGCAAGTGCGGTTTTGAGTCCTCAAATCACGAGGAGTACAAAAAGCACATGATGAAGGCTAGGTGGGAGCCGGGCCAGCATGGTACTGTCGGTGGCCCCGTGCACCAGCAGGGGGAGAGGGCCAAGGCTAGCGAGACGAAGGCGGCCCCACGCGTTGATCCCAAGGCCAAGGCTGTAAGGACCGATGCCGTTGCTGATGCCGTCCGCATCAGGGTCATACCACGCGAGTTCATCTTGGATGTGGGGAACATCTTCTGGAGGGCAATGCAGGTCGCCATAAATGAGTGGCATTGGCCCCAAGACATAAGCCCCCAAGATTTTCTTGACACATATCTGTATGTCACGCTAAAGCACTTTGATATTATACTCGACGGCTACGAGAGGGCTGAGGAGCACGAGGAAGAGAAGCATGAAACGGAGGTGACGGCGCATGGCAGTTAAGGATGTGCGGCTGCCGGAGCACGACGACAAGAAGGGTTCCTCTCCAAAATACGAGGCACCGCCGCGTGAGACGATGGATGAATTCTGGGAGAGGCGCCGGAAGGAACTGGAGGATAGGGTCAAGGTGATGCACCTTGAGCGGGATGAGGAGCGGTACCAGCGTGGCTGGACACCCAAAGAGGAGGTTTCGTCCTCCCCGTTGGCAAAGGATGAGGTGCCACTGGGCAAGCTCCTTCTCGAGATGGTGAACACTGAGCGGGAAGCGCGGATAGCGGCTGAAAGCGCGCGCACCGATGCGGAGGCGAAGAGGTGGCAGTCGGAAGCGGACCACATCAAGAGCGTCATCGATGCCTTCAAGGAGGAGAGGGCGAAGCCGCAGGAGCAGCAGCCAGACCCGCTGGACCTTTACAGGAAATACAAGGGACTCATCAGCGAGGCTGTGGCCGAGATCGGGAAGAACCTACCGGATACCGTGTCGCGCGGACTAGACGGACCCACCACGGTGCAGTTGGAGCGATTGCGCTTTGAGCATGACGAGAGGATGGAGCAGTTCAGCTACGACAGGGCGATCACGCTGGAGCAAATGAAGCAGACGCATGACATCATCCTAGAGGAGTCAAGGCTCAAGAGGCTTGAGTTTGAGGCGAAGCTAGAGCAGATCAAGCAGCAGGCATCAAGCCAGCAGGGAGCTTGGGCCGATGTAGTGGAAGGCTTAGGCAGGGCGGTGGCGGCTGTGGTGGCTGGCACACCTGAGGGGCAGCTCGGTGTGGCGCGGCGGGTTGAGGCTGCGGCTGAACCCCAATTGGCACTATACCATTGCGAATGCGGATTTGACATCCCGGTGCCGCCTGAGGTGGAGGCGTTGCATGGCGAGTTTGAGTGTCCCAAGTGCGGACAGAGGTACCGTGCAGGTAGGGAGGCCGAAGTTGGACATGAAGACACTTCTGGAGGCGGCTAAACGTGGGGCCAATCAAGTCTTGACTGAATTGGGTGCAGAGGAGGCCATATTCCAGTGGCTTGGAGAGAGAACGCCGGAGCAGGCGTACCGCTGCATTAAGGAGAACACCGAACTCGTGTCGCTTCTCGCGCCTGAGGTGCTCCAGAGGATGAGAGTTCTTGTGAAGAAAACCCCTGAATGGTCAGGGCGCGTTCTGTCGGAGGGGCATATCCTGCCGCGGCTCCGCAGGAGGCACCCAGCACTATATGCTGTGATCACGACAACCCCCGGCGGCTTGGAGTGGGCCCGAGCGGAACTCGAGAGGTTCCGCTTGGCCTTGACTTGAGGGGCCGAGGGTGCTATAATCTAACGATAGCGGCTGCGCAGTCGCTATCTGTTTTCTTTGGGGTATGCTAATGGCAACCACAATGAAGTGCTTAGAGTGCGGATTCCCGCTTGCGGCTTCGAGTCACTGCCCGTGGTGCAACTCGCGCACGGTGGCGGCTAGGCACATCACGATGGCAACTGCGCGGGGCGTGAGGCTGGTGGCTCCCGTGGCCGTCGTCATCCTTATGGCAGTCGTGATAAAGGAGTTGAATGCGATCCGTTCGGGGGTGCAATGGTAGGGGACGGCTTCCAGCGTCTTGAAGACCTCATCGTCTGCGTGGGCTTCCCCGGCGAGATGCACTCGCTGAAGGAATTCGTGACCCCCAAGCAGGTGATGGTTCAGCAGGCATACCTTGGCATAGTCTCCGAGACTGACGACATTATGCTTGGGTGCTGGGATTGGGTTTGCACCCAGATTGAATACCCAAGGCGGACCTATAATCAATTCACGGACTACCATGAGTTGCGTGCGTTCCGAATGAGAAGGCTGCGGACGGTTGGGGAGTATTTTCAGATGCCCTTCCAAACGCTGGTGATAGGGTTGGGGGACTGTTTTGACAAGACGGCCCTCTTAGTCTCGCTGCTGAGGAATTCGGGGGCAACGGCCTATGGCGTCCTTGGCATGTTTCGCGCGGCAGATGTGATAGACCACGCTTGGGCTGTGGTTGAGAGGTCTGGAAGGCGATACATACTCGAAAGCACCCTGAACCGCGCCGTGACCTGGAAGACGGAGGCCGACCTGCCGGAGTATTCGCCAGAGGTGTACTTCAACGAGGCTGAGGTGTGGTCGAGAGACGGCGTCGCCGATTCCCTGTTCTGCAACACTAGGGTGGGCTGTGAGGAGAGGGCAAGGCTGGTAAGGAGGTGTTGGCAATGCTCACATTAGTTGCTGAGTCGATATCCCCCAACTTAGATGATCTCCCGGGCTGTGAAGATCTCTTTGGCGAGGGGGAGAGGGGCGAACTCCATATCCAAATTAGTCGGCCGGTTTCCGAGGATATCCTAGAGGGGATTGAGCAAAGAGTCCTGAGTGAGGGTGTCATACTCACCGCTCCAATCATGTATGACGGCCAGAACATCGTGGTGGCCTTTGAGAAGGGTTTTCTGCCGCTATTGCCACTGGCCCTTATCATCGGTGGAAGCCTGTTTGGTTCCATAATCGGATGGCAGCTGTTCAAGCAGCAGATTCGGAGTGTAGTCAGGGAGATGTTGCCGTTCATACTCATAGGCGGGGCGGCGGTGCTTTACTTGTGGCTTGCGCCTAAGTTTGGAAAGGAGGCATAATGGCGAAGGGCATATCAGGGCAGACAATAGCAATACTGGCGTTAGTGGCGGTGGGCGGCTTGGCCTTGTATAAATTTGTCCTCCTGCCCACTGCTGAAGAGACCGGGTTTACGGACCTGAATTACACATTGAGGTGATAAAATGCCAATCTACAAAGTATCGGGAGACATGTTCGGAGCGATAGTAACGTTTAAGCATAGGGGTGTTGCCGAAAAAGTCTGGGTGGGCATTGGACTTGCCAACCATGTAGCAGCCCCTGGTCAGGAAGGCACAGCCCACACTTGGCGAGGCAGTTATTTTGATATACCTGCAGGCCCAGATTGGGAAACATACTCAGTCACTGTAGGTATAGTTGACCTAACTGCAAGCGGGTGGGAAGCCCTAGGAGACGAGGGAAGAGTAGCTTGGGGAGCAGGGAACGGCCTCTCTCATGATGGAACCACCTGGGTGAATGATAAAACAGGTGCAAGAATGCCTCCATTCACCGACTGGGCAACAGAGGTGGACTGGATAGTGTGGCAGGCATCATGGAATATGGGGTGGCCTCCCTGCAACATACGTGCAGGTGAGAATGGAGACTTCGACCTGCACGTCGTTATTGCCCAAGGAACCCCTGGGGGCAGTGCCGTGAGTCCGCCCACTGGCTTCAAAAATGAGCCCAATCCGACAAGAATCAAGAACCTCTACGATAAGAGTGCATTCTGGTTCTGGGGCAAGTCTGACTTTGCTGACCTGTCCTATGGGGTGAGGTGATGGCAGTTAATAAGAAGTCTGGAGACTTTATTGGATTTATCATGTCCCTCAATCATAGAGGGCCAGCAACAAGGGTCTGGTGCGGGATGAGCATAGTCGGGGCAGCAAGCATCGGAACTGAAAACGCCCCAGAAAATTGGGTGGGGGGATATGTTGATGCTCCCTCAAGCACTGACTGGATGAAAGTAACCTTCACCAGCCTAGATGCTAGGTGGTATGCTGTCCCTGGCAAGAAGGATGTTCACGTGGCTGTATTCGAGGGTATTGCTGGTGGGTCTTTAGGTCAACCACCCACAGGGGCGAGGAGATTGCTGCATGTCTATGACAGGGGTGTTTACTACTTCTCGTGAGGTGCACAGGCTGAGGTTGCCCCCAAACCGGTGCCTTGGTTAGGGCAAGGGGTTGAAAGTGGGGGCTTGACAAGCGTGTTTTGATGGTGTAGCATAGAAAATGCAAAGCGGCTGCGAAGCGGGCCAGATGGTTCGCAGCCGCTTTCCTTTTGGCCTCTTCGCAGCCAATCACGAAAGGAGGTTCAGTATGGTCAGGATAAACCTGATGAGCGACTATGGGGTGCCTGCGGCTGTTGGTGTGGGGGAGCTGATGCTCAGGGCCATTGATAGGGCGCGGCTGAAGTCCAACCCTGCGGCCCTTGAGATTGAGCCCTTCGTGCCGTATATGGTGGGCATCGGCGGAACCGCAGCCCGGATGCTCGGCTTCCTGCCCCGCCATGACGAGAAGCTCCGCATGGCAGTCGCCGCCGCAATGCCCGGACTTGTGACGGGCATGTACGAATGGCTGACCACAGCGGCAGGGGCTGGTGCAAGCGCAGGTGCAAGCGCAGGCGCACGCGCACGGGCATCTGTGCGCAGGATCGCAGCCACCCCCGTGCGCCAGCTGGGCGGACAGAGCGTGTCCCAAGTGCCCCAGCAGGCTGAGGTCGTGCTCGAGGGCGGATACCGATTGGGGTAGGGGGAGAAAAAAGAACGAAGGACAAAGGACGGAGGTGACACATGAGTTTCATCATTGCGCCGCTTGACAAGGTGATGGGTGACCAGCCTTGGAATGCATATATCGGGATGATGCAGGACCTGCAGCTGGCCATTATCGACCGCAGCAAGACAATCTGGAAAGGGTACGAGGCTGGTGGCATCCTTCCGGGAAAGGACCAGTTCGGTCTCTGCCCCTTGCGGGCCAATGAGATGGCCCACGATGTCTCGGCAAACACGCTGAGCGGCACCTACAGCTTCAGGAAGAATCTACCGACAGCCGGTGTTTGGCACACGATCTTCGACTACTCGCTGCGTGACGATGTGGTCCATGGGTTTGCAGGGTTCGCCATCACGGACGAGATATTGAAGATTCTCCAGTTCCGGTTCGAGATGAGTGACCGCATCTACCCGATCATTGATGTGCAGGAGGCCAAGAGCTGGGGTTCCTTCGCCATCCTGTTCAAGGTCGACAGGGGGCATGAGCTGGTCGTAGAGCCGAGGCAGAGGGTGTATGTGCGCGGCTACGTGGAGGCCACAGGCTATCAGACCATCGTCCCCTTGGGGATGCAAGCATACAAGACCAAGGATCTGGTCATAACCGAGACCTAGTCTTAGGAAGAGAGGTGAACAATGGCGAGCAGTGGAACTGTCTCAGCCCCTGTCATTGACCTACGATTCAAGCCAAACAGAGGCCGAGAAGAGGTTATTATTGCTGGAAGGGTGAAGGTTAAAAGTACTGCACAGATTGAGGCTGGGGATTTTACCCTCAGGACCATCAAGGGCGCAGTTCTTACCCCATTTGCCACCGAGGTGCACTCTGGAGCCCATATGCAGATCTATGGCAGCCTAAGTATGGCCGGCTCCTTGATGAACGCACTGACCACACGAGTCATCAAGGGTACTCTAAGGCAAGGTAACGTGCCTGCAATAGGAACTGCCTCCATAGGTACCGTGCTCTCAGGGACTTTAATGACCAGTTTCATCATTCATGGTGCTTAGGCCCAGGGTGCCTTGCCCCTGAAGAACCAGCGAGAAAGGAGGGGCTATGCCTTATACGCCGTGGTTCCCAGAACCCGGGAGCTACATCAAGTATTTCGACAGCGAAAAGAAGGAGTACAGGTACCGCCGCCTGCTGTGGCGCCGAGATCCGCTCAAGTACCCCTTTAGGCTTCCTGCCCTCACCACGGGTACCAAGGGCAACCCGATTGCCCTTGGCGACATCAACCCGTCACAGAGCAAGAAGCATATCTATTTGGCCTACATCGGGGTCAAGCCCGGCTTTCTGTACTATCTCTGGCACCCCATGGACGTTAAGACCATGAAGTGGGATGAGACGCCGGATGACATCAATGACGACCTTCAGGCGAACCTGACGTACGACGAGTCGCCGTACGACTACCCCACTAAGGCGATCGGGATTGAGCACGATCGGTACCCATCGGTCCAAGCCAAGAACGTCTCGGGGGAGACAAAAACGCCGGAGATAGCCGTCATCGCTGCACTCTACGTCGTGAGGGAACACACCGACTTGACGCCGGATGAACTGGCTAGGCTGGAGGCTGGTGCCCTCCGGTCCTACCCTTGGGATTTTGGAGGTGAGCTGTAATGCCTGCAGGAGATCAGAAGGTAGATAGGGTCAGCTTCACGAGGCGCTTCCTAGACAAGCGCCGCAACCCTTGGGAGTACATTGACGAAGAGTTGCCGACCACGACAGTCAAGATCTTCTCTAGGAAGAAGCAAGGGACAATTCTTGACTCCTCTAGCGGCCTCACTATCATGGGTTCCATTTATTTCAGCGGGAGTCACTATGAATTTGATCCCG
>ERZ1292629.2779-Hain-H43-01um-R1-2779-length-14262-cov-17_pt1 | contig 14262 bp, 14 predicted proteins | sample MGYA00564399_ERZ1292629 | MGnify/ENA primary metagenome ERZ1292629 (study PRJEB36523, sample SAMEA6512636) | groundwater metagenome | collected 2019-01-08 | study: AquaDiva: Metagenomics assemblies of 32 groundwater samples
GTTCTCGGGCTCAAGCTTACTGAATTCCATAGCGGTTTTCGTGTATACAGCCGCAAGCTTCTCGCAACAACTGATTTTAACAAGGGCTCGGATGATCATCTTTACAGTTTTGAAATAATTGTACTCGCCCGTTATTACAACCTGAGGGTTGGTGAGGTGCCAGTGCGCGGTGATTACAAGAAAGAACATACCTCAATCAGCATTCGAAAGTCAATCCTTTACGCATTCCAGACGTTTTACATTATGTTGCTTTATCTTTTAGCTAAAGTCGGCGTTAAAACGGAATTTTTCCGTCGTTCTCGGTAAAAAACTATCGTTGAATTATTTTTGGTTCCGGAATGGGGATAATGAATTTACCGCCCTGTTCCAAAAACCATTTTTCCCTCTTGATAATATCATCAGCGTAGTTCCAGGCCAGCAATAAAATATAATCCGGCGTATCTTTCCTCAACTGAGTCGGAGGAACGATGGGTATGTGTGTGCCAGGCGTATATTTGCCCTGCTTAGAAGGCGTATTGTCGGTAATATAATCAAGTATTTCTGGAGTTATCTCACAATATTGGAGCAAGGTATTGCCTTTCCCTGATGCGCCATAACCGGCTATTTTTTTACCCTGTCGTTTCAAACCCGTGAGCATTTTACAAAGTTTTTCTTTAACCATTTCAGGGCGCTTGGTAAAATCAAGATAGGTTTGGAGGCGATTAAGCCCCTGGGCGCACTCCTTCTTCAAGAACGAATTAACAGATTTTCTTACGGGGAACAAAAGCGGCGCATGAGAAGCGTAAACGCGCAACGACCCCCCTTCTGGCTCCACGCGCTTTACGTCGAATATCTTCAGCCCATGTTTCTCCAGTAAAAATATTAAGGGTGCGAGAGAAAAATAAGAGATGTGCTCATGGTAGGTGGTGTCGAACTCGTTTCTCGTTAACAAATCGCCCAAATATTTCACCTGGAAAATGAAAACGCCGCGCTTGTCCAGTAATTGCTTCACCCCTTCCAATATATTATGGATATCGTCGGTATGGGCAAGAACATTGTTCGCGGTAATAATTCCCGCCTTGCCATATTTTTGAAGTATTTTGCGAGCTGTATTTTTGTTAAAAAAATCCGGAATTGTCTCAATGCCCTCTTTATTGGCGACCTCGGCTACGTTTTTAGCCGGGTCAATTCCTAAAACTTTAGCGCCCCTCGCCTTTAAAGGTTTAAGTAAGACTCCGTCGTTACTCGCAATTTCCAAAACTAACTTTTTTGCTTGAGCGGGAAAGCGTTTAACAACTTCTTGGGCGTATTGGTCAAAATGTTGAACCGATTGAGGCGATGTTGAAGAAAAATAGGCGTATTTCGTGAAAAGAAGATTCTTATCAATAATATGCAGCAACTGGCACAAATGGCAATTTTGACAATAATAAACCTCGAGAAGGACTCTAAGCTCGGGCTTGTTTAATTCCTCTTTGGTTAAGTAAGAATTAACTAAGGCCGTCCTACCGAGGTCCAAGTACTTGATAAGTTTTTTACTTTTACAAATTAAGCAGTGATTGCTTTTTTTGATCAAATTTTTAGTTTTCATATTAGAGCATTTCGACTTCGCCGTCCCTAATTTTAACAGGCACCAATTTCATGTCTTTTTGTTTTTCCCACCAACTCTCATTATTCCTATACCACTCAATAGTCTTTTTAAGGCCCTCCTCAAAGGACGTTTTTGCTTTAAAGCCCAATAATTCCTCGGCTTTTTTAGTAGCAGCTAAGTGCCTCGCCACCTGCCCGGGGCGATCGCCGATGTATTTGATTAAATCTTCCGATTTCCCTAAATTCTTCAAAACCATTCTGGCAATCTCAAGGTTGCTCAAATCTCGCCCGTAAGCGATGTTAATGGTTTCAAATTTAATTTTTTCTAAATCTTGATGAAGAGCTTTATCAATAGCTTCGCAGGTGTCTTCTACAAAAATCCAGTCCCTTCTATACTCCCCCGTACCATGAATAGTCAGAGGTTCGTCCTTGAGGGCGCTGGTAATAAACCTAGGAATGACCTTTTCCAAATGCTGATTATTCCCATAATTATTGAAGGGCCTGAGGATTACAGCCGGAATGCCGTAGGTAAACATGTACGACTTAACAAGGCGATCGGCGCCGGCTTTAGCGGCGGCATAGGGGCTACGCGGCTCCAAGGGATGGTCTTCTGTCATAGGCATTTCGCGCGCAGTGCCATATATTTCTGAGGTGGAAATATGTATGAATCGTTCGATGTTTTTATTGGCTACCACCGCATTGCTGACCACTTGAGTACCGATAACACCGGTCTCAAAAAATTTGGAGTCGTCGTAAATAGAACGGGAAACATGGGTTTCCGCAGCCAGGTGGATAACCGCATCAGCCCGCTTAAACAACTGATTGACGATCGCCGGATCGCAGACGTTCCCGCGCCAAAACTCATACCGATTGCTCTTTTTTATTTCCTCGGGGATATTATCCAAATTTCCGGCATAGGTAAGAACGTCGAGAACTATCAAATAATAGTCCGGGTATTTATTAAAAAGAAATTTTACTAAATTGCTGCCGATGAAACCCGCTCCACCGGTAATTAAAATTATTTTCACTTTAGTCTAATTATTTTTAAAAACTGAGGTAATCAAAAACCAGATAAATATTTATGTTGGAAATAATTATTATTAACCCGATCATCGTAGCATAAAAAAACGGCGAATACCACGACTGATATTTCTTGAGATGGGTAGCTACGCTCTCTATCCCCAGAATAGCTGTAGGATAAATAATCGGGAATAGCAGGAAAGCATGATGGGCGAAATAAAGATTCATAATGAAAAGAAGGGCAAATCCGGAGAAAAGAGCGCCAAAATAAACCAATTTTTTATGTTTAAAGGGCAACGCCGCCCAGCCGATCGCCGAGAAAAACACGGGGATTAAAAGAAAACCGTAAATCAAAGCTCTGATAAAATTAGGTAAGGCGGCCAATAAAATTCGGGAGGTCTCCGACCAAGGCCAACGAAAAATATCTAATAGCCATAAACCCATCCGATAATGCTGAGCCTCGTACGTATAATAAGCGAGATGCCAAGCCTGAGTTATCCAAAGATACCATAGAACTAAAGGAACTAAATGGATAATTAAGAAAGTGGCGCCTTCCCGGTAACGCTTGAAATAAACCGCCAAAAGTAAAATAAAAATTGAGGAGGCAAAAAACATTTTGCCCAACATAAAAATTCCCACGATTAAAGAATAGCTCGCCAACTTAAGGGTCGACGGCTTTTTTATATAATCGTAGAGAAGATAAACCGTTAAAGACAAAATAAAAATCATCAGCATTTCCGCCATTGGTTGAATTAAAGAGGCATGGACGTAGGGAGAAAAAATAAGCAAAACCGAAGATAGAAAAGCCGTCCTAAAGGAAAATATTCTTTTAAGAAATGAAAAGAAGAAAAGAACCGCCGCGGCAACAAGAACAAAATTAAGAAAAATAGCTAAGCCAAAGATTATCCCATAGGAAGATCCTATAACAGGCCTGAGCGGCAGGGAGAGTATAAAAACTAAAAATGAATAGAGGGGACGATCAAGAAAAACGTGCCCATTAAAATAGTGGGCATTAAAATTTTGAGCAAGTTCCAAGTACCCTCCTACGTCGCTGTTTAAACGATATTCCGGAGAAATTAGAGGATAAACTTTCTCTAAAAGAAAATTGTCGGTGGATTCAACCGTAAACTTGGGGAGATAAGTGGTCGGTGAAAGCCAATTGGCATTAGAACCGCCGGCCGGAAATAGAAAACTATAAATCAGCTGAAAAAACAGAAGTAAAATTAAAACGATGATGGCCGATCGTTTGCCTGAAAATAAAAAATCTAACGGCATTATTTCAGTAAATTAAACTTAATCATGTACCAAACTGAGACCACGCCATCTTTCATGCGCACCTTCTTACCCTCCTTGATGGTGCGGAAAGTCCCCAAAAACGAGAGAGGTACTTCGCTGACCCTAAACTTATTCTTAGCTATCAAGGCCGTCATTTCCGGCTCAATTTCGAAACGATTGCCGGTAAGCTTAGGGCTGATGGTATCAACAACTTTTTTTGTAAAGATTTTGTGGCACGTCCACATGTCAGTAAGCTTCAGGCCAGTCAAAAGGTTTGAAAATCCGGTCAGAACGATATTCGCTAAATGAGAAAGCTTAGAAACGTGGTGAAATTCAGGATTCATGAAGCGCGAACCGAAAACTACGTCTGCCTTACCGTCTAAAATCGGCTTCATTAGATTAAAATAATTCTGGGGGTCATATTCTAGGTCAGCATCCTGAATTAAGATCATATCTCCCGTGGCATTTTTAAAACCGGTTCGGACGGCTGCGCCTTTGCCTTTATTTTTTTCGTGATAAACCACCTTATACTGACCTCCCAAAGTTTTAAGAATATCTCTGGTGCCATCGGTCGAACCGTCGTCAATCAAAATAATCTCCTTTTTTATTTCGCCTAAATTAATATCGGTCACTTTCTTTAAAAGCGCTAAAACCGTATTTTTCTCATTAAAAACCGGAATAATAATGGACAGTGTCATAATTTTAATTAATTATCTTAGCTTCTTTAAATTCTTTAACAACTAACTTTATCCCCTCCTTGATATTTGTTTTCGGAACAAACCCGATAATTTCTTTGGCTTTTCGGCAATCAGCATAACATCGGGTGGTGCTATAAGATTGAACCGGGGCGTATCTGATTTCGCTTTTACTTTTAGTCTCTTCAATAACAATTTTAGCTAAATCTTTTAAAAAAACCGGCTGGCTGGCGGAGATAATAAAATCGTCGTATAATTTTTGGCTTCCTTCCAGTTCTTTTATGCAGTTCCAAATTCCTTCGGTGGCATCGTCTATATAAGTAAAATCGAATATCTCTTCCCCCGTACCGTTAATAATAAGAGGTTCGTTTTTGACGGCTTGAATGATAAATTTCGGGACTATCCGATTCAAATCGTCGTCTTTGCCGCTGTAAACACTGGTAAAACAGACGACTCTCGTCTTGAGGCCATAATCTTGTGAAAAAACTCTGCACAAATCCTCACCAGCTCTTTTAGTTAAACCATAAATGGTCATAGGGCGACGGGGGGTCTTTTCGGTGACAGGCAGAACTTCGGCTTCACCGAAGACTTCTCTTGATGAACTGAAAATAACCCAGGGCCGCTTGCCATGAGCTTGTCGAATGGCCTCTAAAACATTAGCGGTTCCCCCGATATTAATATTAACGCAATTTAAGGGATCCTGACGAGTTAGTTTCGGCTGGCTCAAGGCCGCTAAATGGACAACGCCATCCACTCCCTCCACTTTTGACTTCAAATTCAAAAAATCTTTTATATTATTCGGAGGATTATCGTCTAAATCATAAGATACCACCTCAACCCCTCTTTTTTCTAATTTTTTTTTGAGAGAGCAGCCGACGAATCCCGAACTGCCCGTAATTAAAACTTTCATAGATCGAGCCATCTTTTATGCTCATTCATCCATTTTATCATTTTGTCGAAACTTTCGTCGAAAGTAAACTTAGGTTGCCAACCCATTTCTTTTAACTTGGTACCGTCGAGCGCATACCTAAGATCGTGCCCGGGCCTAGCTTTGTGCTGCTCGATATATTCTATTTCCCCCTCTTCCAGATTTCTCCCCCTAATAAGTTGTGAAATTCTATTGGCGATGCTTAAAACATCTCTTTCTTCGCCAACGATGTTGTAAATCTCCGCTGTCTCGCTCTTATCCATTAAAAAAATTAAGGCGTCGGCGATATTTCTCGCGTGAACCCAGCACCGAGAACTCATCTTTTCAGGAAAACCATGGATAACAACTTTTTTGTTTCCCAAAATGGCTTTCATGGTTTTGGGAATAAATTTCTCGGGGTGTTGCCTTTCACCAAAAATATTCATTGAGCGCACAATAATAATAGGTAGTTTGAAAGAATGGGCAAACGAATAGGCCATCATATCTCCTCCGGCCTTGGCCGCGGAATAAGGATTTGACGGTTTTAACCTGTCCCACTCTTTATAAAAAACGCCTTCCGGGGCTTCTCCGTAGACTTCATCAGAAGATAATTGAACGTACTTTTCCAACTTGGGATGATAATGCTTGACGTATTCAAGCAGATTGGAAGTTCCCAAAACATTGGCCATCACAAACGGAGTGGAATCCTCCAGGGCCCTATCTACGTGACTTTCGGCCGCCAAGTGCCAAATATAATCCACATCTCCCATCATTTTATGGGTTGTTTCGGAAATTGGGGCCCTTAAATCGTGCCAAACAAACTTAACGCGGTGTTTCTCTTTTTCCCACGGCCCGATGTCGGTGATGCGGTTTAAATTACCGGCGTAAGTTAGGGTATCAAGACCGACCACGTTCCAATCAGTATCTTTAAGCACGCCCTCTAAAAGATGGTGGCCGACAAAACCGGCGATGCCGGTGATTAAGACTGTTTTTTTCTTTTTTGCTTCTTCCATAATCGGCGCTTATTTATCGTAAATTAAAATGGGTAAGCGGTGCTGTCTTCCAGTTGAAAACGGTTTTTAGAAAATTCGATGGCGTGACCGGCTTTAATTGTTTTAATCCTATGAGCGATTTTCGAGGAAAGAAAAATAAGATCACCTTCCTTGACAATGGCGCTTTCGGCCACTTTCGTATCAACGTCAATAAGCTCAAACTCCATTTCGCCGCGAATAATATAAAAATATTCTTGACGATCGTGATAATGCCCTCCTCTTATTTTTCCCGGGATAAATTCAACATAGGCGATATATTTAACGGGCTCTTCCCCGTCGTAGATTTTTGTCAGCTCCCCCTTTTCCAACAATAATCTTGCGGGCCCCTCTATTTTCTGCCCAACCGGAGAAATAATTGAAGATAGGGTCTCTATTTTGACCCTTCCATTAAATAGTGTCTTGATCTGACCCATGTCTATTTTTTTACACTGAAAACTCTCGACGGTCAAGCGCTATCGCGTCAAATCAATATTTGATTTGATAGATTTTGAAATCGCCCGTTTCGTAAACCTTGCTCAGAAAACCATATTGATCCAAGCGCCACTGGGGATAATTCTTGGTGTCCCAGACCACATATTTGACGTCATCCATCTTTAAAAATCTGTCGAGAGGAATTAACAGGAAATCTTGGTATTTTTTGACGAAAGAATTGAGAATTTCGTCGGGAATAGCTTCAGCGCTGCCGAACGTATCTCTGTAATATACGCCGAAAACAGTTTTTGAAATAATATACCTGTATGGATTTTGCAAAAAAAGCGCTTGGGCGTCTTCTCCTTTTAATCCGTCCAGTCGGTAAGATAAAAACAGGGCGTTGAGGACCCTCTCGTTGGAAGCGGAAAAATAATAAGGGCTACTGAAGGCATAAAACTGATTTAAAGAAGTATATATTGATACAATGTCTGATTGATGGATATCGGACAAAACCACCTCATCCTTATTGGCATTCTTATTAAGCCACTCGACGATCGGACCGGACCTTTGATCCTCCAAAATCTGAGGCTTGGTTTCTTTATAAGAAGCGGCCTGAATGACTATGCCCGTATAAAAGCTTGCGCCGATTATTAAACAAGCTGTTATCTTTGATATATTAATATTCTTAAACAACTTCAATTTTTGCTGCCAAAATTTTAATTGGTATAAAAGCATTGTGACCAAAAAAATAATAGCCAATGGCTGGTTAAAAAACCAGTGGTAATGGCCGCTATGAAATTCTTTACCGGTTATTAGTTGTTGATTAAGGACGATAAAGGGGGCCGTAAGCAGAGCCAGAGAGAAAATATAACGGTTGCGCCCTTCTTTCGGAAAAAAAAGCAAGAAAAGAACGAAAATGCTGGGAACCAAAAACCCGAGAATTATTTGGTGAGTTTCGGTTAATCCAAATCTGACATTTACTTCGGTGAAATAAGGATGCAGGAAAGACCTATAAATATTTAAAAAATAAGGGATGGCGATAACAACTCCTCCCAGACCCATTAGAATCAATCTCTTTATGTCTTGCCATTTTTTTTGAAAAAGAAAAATAAGACATAGCGCCCCTAAGAAAGCGTATATAAAAGACCAGGTATAAGGATAGAGATAAAAGGAGGAGCCCAATATCAGGGTGCTGATAACTCCGAAAACCCACCGCTTCCTAGCCAACCCTTCGACTCGCCCTGCTCGCTCAGGGTAAAGAAACAGCCAAAAAAATAAAAGAAAACCGAAGAAAAAAAGAAAACTCACCATGGGGTGAACGGGACGGTAAAAATCTACAAAATGGACCGTCGGAGCCCCCCCTTTTAACAAAGCAATAAGCCCTCCGCGGCTTATAAGAGATTTAGCTAAACAAACAGCGGTGGCTGCCGATATAGCGGTTAATTTTTCTTTGGATAGCAGAAAAACAAACCCGTAAACTGCCAGGAAGCCGAGGAAGGCAAAAAGAAACCTGGCCAATAAAATGGTGCCGTTTAAATTTAAAAACAATATCCCTCCCAAACGAGCAATTATGTTTTCGCCAAGCGGAGATTGAATGTAGGGATTATCTTTCCCGTCCTTAAAATTAATACTGCCAAGCAAGGGGTGGCCATCTCGAACCTCTCCAATGCGACCAAGATAACCAACTTCGTTGTCGGTATTGGCTATATAAATTCCCTTATATGTGTCGGCGTGATCGTAAGGAAAATAAAATTGAGGGAAAGCCACGATGATACCTATAAAAAGGGCGAATAATAAGGCCCATTTATGAATTTTTATCAGTTGAAACATGATTTATCCTTTAGTTGTTAAAAGAAAAATGCCAAAAATGATGAAAACGACGCCGCCCACTTGTAGCCACGACATGGTTTCTTTGAATATGAAATAGGAAGCCAAAGATATTAAAATAACTCCGGCGCTGACAAAAATCGGATAAGCAATATTTAATTGAAACTTAGCGAGGGCGAAGATATAAATTAAGAAACTTATGCCGAATAAAACCATGCCGCCCAATAACCACCCGCTCTGCAAAATTTTAGGGATTAGCGAAAGAATTCCGGAAACAGAAAAATTTGTGGTCCCCAGGCCCGTAACTCCTTTTTTAAGGAAAATTTGGGCGATAGCGGACGTAAAAATTGGTATAAGTAGAATTAAAAAATTTTGAGGCATATGTTTACTTTTTGGCGATGGTTAAATTATTGAAAAATAACTCAAAAAAACAGCTTTTAACGTTTCCCCTGTTGAAACCGGCTCGAAGAATCATCTGTTTTAAATTTTGAGGCCAGAAATAATTCTTATGGTCGCCAATTTCTTTTTCATCAATCAAATGGAGATAATGAGCTAAAAATTCCAAAACTGGCTTAGCAAGAGGGGTGGGCGCGGTGATAATCAGCTTTCCCGCCGGCTTTAGGCAACGGAAACATTCATTTAAAACTTCTTGGGGATAGGAAAGATGCTCAATAAAGGCCACTATTGTTATGATATCACAACTTTCATCGTCCAGGGGAAGGTTCTTCTCGATTTTGATCTTTTTTAACTCTAATTTAGAATCCTTATAATCTTCGGTTGCGCCGTCCAATCCGATCCCCTGTCTAATGAAACCAAGCATGCTTTTTAAGAACTGAGCGTCTTTACCGCAGCCTAAATCGCAAACAACCGAATTGCCAGGAATGTGTTTTTTAGTTTTTTTAAAACGTTCCTGACGGAGAAATTTATCTAAAAATTTATCTAAGAACCTGCCCATTTTTAATCAACAAATTTATATTTTATCAACGTCCAGAGAGCGATTACGCCGTCCCGCCATTTTATCTTTTTTCCCTCATTAATATGCCGTGGATAATAATTAATCGGCGCTTCGTAAATTTTAATCCCCCTTTTCGCCACTTTAGCGGTCACTTCGGGGCAGAACTCAAATCTTTGGCACTTCAAGGGAATAGATTTAATAACTTCGGTCTTAAAAAGCTTGTAACAAGTTGATTCGTCGGTAATTTTCGTGCCGTATAAAAAATTAGTGGCGAAATTGAGGAAAATACCGCCCAAATAATAAGAGGTGTGAGAAAACTTGTTCTGGTGATTGGTCAGCCGTGAGCCGTAAACAACTTCGGCGTTATTTTTTAAAGCTACCTCTAAAAGTTTCCTGTAATCATTGGGGTCGTATTCCAGATCGGCGTCTTGAATAATCACATAATCTCCGGAGGCTTCTTTTAGACCGGTTCTGATGGCTGCGCCCTTGCCCCGGTTTCTTGGATGATAAAGAATCTTGTATCTGCCCTCCAGCCCGCGAAGAACGTCTGCGGTGCCGTCCGTAGAGCCGTCATCAATAATAATTATTTCTTTATCAAAACCTAAATCCCCAAGATCGACCTCGTCAATTTTTTTTAAAATCGCCGAAATCGTATTTTTTTCATTGAAAACCGGAAGAAGAATGGATAGAGTCATAGATTATTTTTCGAAATTGAATTTAAGCAGGCTTAAAAATGGTTTTAAATTGTTTTTAAAGTCATTAAAACTTCTCATTTTAATCATTTTTTTTATAATATAAGACGGCCTGAAATAAAATTGCCGATGAGCTTTTTTATAGTAATACAAAATTTTCTTTGAATCAACGGTGGGCAGAGTCATAACCGGCCTGGCTAAATCGTACTCGGGCCAATTCTTATTGATTAGGCATTTTTGCTGTTCCGCCCAAGCGAACATTTGCGTCCCCGGATAAGGAGTCGTGATGTTGAATGAAACCAAATCCGGATCCAGATCAATGGCGAATTTGATGGTTTTTTTGAGGGTTTCTTCGGTTTCGCCAGGGCTTCCCAACATAAAAGCCAGCCTCACCTCCAGGCCCGCTTTTTTGGTGGCCGCCACGGTTTCTCTGACTTTTTCCAAAGAAATTTTCTTATTAATATTGCTTAAAATTTGAGGATCGCCCGACTCAACTCCGTACATGACCTGATGGCAGCCGGCTTTTTTCATTTCCCTAAGAATCTCCAGGTCCACTGTATCTACCCTTGAAAAACAGCTCCAGGTTAAATCGATTTTATTTTCTATAAGAAGGCGACAAAAATCTTTCATCCTCTTCCTGTTGCTGGTAAAAGTATCGTCGTAAAACACGATGTCATTCACGTCGTATTTTCCCTGCAAAAATTTTATCTCCTCCAACATTTTTTCAGCCGATCTGAATCTGATCACGGACCCGAACAGGTCGCCGTTGCAAAAAGTGCATCTTCCGGGGCAACCCCGAGAAGTAATCATGCCCAGAGACGGCTCCCTCTTATAGGAACCGGGAGCGGAATAATATTTATCCATAGGCAGTAAGTCATAAGCCATAATGGGAAAAACATTAAGGTCTGGAATCATGGGCTGGGGCGGGTTTAGAATAATCTCGCCGTTATTTTTAAAACCCAAGCCTTTGATCGTCCGGGGATCTTTCCCGGCAAGCAATTCCAGAAAGCTGTTTTCTCCCTCGCCCATTAAAATATAATCTACTTCGGGATGATTAAGCGTTTCTTTGGGCATCACGGTGGCGTGGACTCCTCCGATGATTATTTTCGTGTCCGGATATTTTTTCTTAGCTATTTTAGCCAACTCCAAAGCGCTGTCGATTAGAATAGTGGTAGCCGTAATGCCGATGAATTTAGGCGCTGAACTCGGCAAATATTCTTGAGCCCTGTCTAACCCGACCCGTTCTGCGTTGTAATCTATAATAGCTACGGAAAATCCGCTTTCTCTAGCCAAGGCGGCCAGAATGCCCAAACCAAAGGGCGGCATGCAGGAAGAAACGCTTTTCCAGATGTTGCCGGACTTTTTATGCCAGGGCGGATTTAAAAATAAGATATCCATAACCTATAAAACGCCTAAAAATTTAGCTATAATTTCCACAAATTGGTATCTCGGGTTAATCCAGGAAAAAGCATAATTTAGAATCAAAACCATTAAAAATACTGATGTTATCATTAAAGCTCCCCTCTTTTTGCCAAGCTTATCGGCTAAAAAAACTATGCCCCGGGTCGCTAACAATATTCCTAAAGGAGCGAAGATGAAGAGCAGCCTAGAACCCGCCTCTATCGACCAAAACACGAAAGATAATGAAGGGGGAGTAAGAGCTAAATATATTTTCAGCCTTTCTTTGTTTTTTTCCAACAACTCGCGCCATAACCCAATGAAAAAGAAAATCCAGAGGATCCCCAAAACTCCAATAAACTGCCCTAAGTACTCCAAATAAATTAAAGACAGGCTTGAGCCGCGGGTAGCCGCCCCACCGGCGGCGTACAGATCCAAATAAGTAAAATGAAAATACTTAAAGGCCAAAATCTGCACGATGGCGATAGGTATTACGAAAAATACTCCGAAACGGATAATTTTAGAAATTTTATCTCTGATGCCGAACTCTTTGGAAAACAAAATCATCATGCCGAAAAACAAGACGCCTAGGCCACCATTCTCTTTCATCAAAACTCCCATGCCCGAAAGAAAACCGTTTAATATAACTAACCGCTCGTCTTTATTTTTCACCCTGTTAAATTGCTCTGCACCGACCTTGTCGGATTTAACAGGGTAAAAATAAAGCAGAGTTAGAAAAATAGAAAGTAAATTGAAAAACCAGGCGCCGGTATCGACCAGATACGATAGCCCGTATTGGATTATCGTAGGCGAAGCTACAAAGAATAAAGAAGCCAGAAACGCCTGTTTTCTGTCGTGATAAATTAACTCGGTTATCTTAAACATTAAAAAAGCGCACAATAAATAGAATATTATATTTTGGACAATCAAGCCTGCGCCAGCGCCCAAAAACTCGAAAGGAACAGCAATCAAGGGCCCCAGCGGCCTGATTATCCGTATCGGCGAAACTTCGTTCCCTTGACCACTAAACCAATGAATAAGATCAATCCAAGACTGGCTATCGCCGCGTAGCTGAAAGCCGAAAATAAGAAAAATCGCAGCCATATTCAAAAGAGCAAAAAGCAACGTCAAAACTAAGTATTTATTATTTTTCAATTTTTCTGATAAAACCATAAGATGTTTTTAGCTCTTTTGTCCCAAGAATAATTTTGGACGTCTTTAAGCGCCTGTGCCGAGATTCTCTCGGACAAATCAGAAGACTGCAAAACTCTTTCGATAGCCGAAGCTAAAGCCACGGGGTTATCCGGCTCTACTAAAACAGCATTTTCCTCGTTTAAGATTTCTTTTATTGAAGGCAAGCTTGAAGAGACAATCGGTCTGCCGGAAGCCATGTATTCAAACATTTTCAGCGGCGAGGTCCAGTATTGAGAAATATCCTCCTTGCCGGAATTTGGCAAAACTAAAACATCAGCCGCTTTCAGCCAATAAGGAATTTCGGCGTATGGCCGATGACCAATAATATTAATTTTTCCGCCCAAGGCGGATCCGCCTCTGGCGGAAAATTTTTTAATATCTTCTGCTGTTCCTCCGACAAAATAAACGTCTTCGTCTTTCGGTAAATACGATGAGGCTTCAGCCAGAACCTGAGCCCCCTTCCATCGATAAAGATGCCCCGTGTAGAGAATTATTTTTGAGCCCGAGGGAAGATTTAATTTCTCGCGACATTGCTCTTTAGTCTCTTTGATATCAAATTTCGCCAAATCAACGCTATCGGGCGACACCAGGACTTTATGGGAAGATATCCCCCGTCCGACTAAAATATCTTTAAGTTTATGGGTGATGACCACCACCCCCCTTAATTTCCCAATAAACGGGGAGTATAAAAAATAGTTTTTGGGAAAAGTATGGGATTCAAAGATTATGTTGTTCTTGATCAAGGCAAGGGAAAGTAAAAACTTGTCTCGGGTATAAAAAATATCGGCTCTTTTAGAAAAAATATGCAAAAAAACAAAAAAGAAAAAGGTGAGGCTTTCAACCCAGAGCCCTAGATGACCAATATATTTATCTAAAAAAATCAAATCCAAGCAGGGAATCTTTCTTATCCTAAAAACTCGGGCAACCCCATAATAATCAAAGGGATCGTCTTTAATTGAATTTATTCTCCGAGGTATTATTAATTCCAACTCGTTCCCTTGTTGAGCGAAAGCTTCGCACATCTTCATAACCTGAATCCCGTGCGCCTTTTCGGTAGGTAGTCTTAAATTGGCGATGTAAATTATTTTCATAGATTATTTTTCTAAAACGAAAAAGTGGTGATATTGATTCTCAAACGGTATAAACTCTTTTCTAATCTTAAAATACTTTCTTATAATATCCCTGATTTTCTTTAGAGAATACCCTCTCTTTCCTATTTCCCAATAATGCTCACCGTTAAATTCGTGTTTTATCGGAAAAGCGAGCCTCA
>ERZ1292629.2780-Hain-H43-01um-R1-2780-length-14259-cov-8_pt1 | contig 14259 bp, 13 predicted proteins | sample MGYA00564399_ERZ1292629 | MGnify/ENA primary metagenome ERZ1292629 (study PRJEB36523, sample SAMEA6512636) | groundwater metagenome | collected 2019-01-08 | study: AquaDiva: Metagenomics assemblies of 32 groundwater samples
ACGCGCTCTGGAAATACCAATACCATAAAGACAAGTAAGTCCAATCTCAAGTCTTTTTTCATTTGGCACCGTGATTCCAAGAATTCTCATAAAATTATTGCTTTTGTTTATGCTTAGGATTGGAACAAGTCACACGCAAATGCCTTTGGCGTTTAACCATTTTGCAATTGTCGCAAATTTTTTTTACTGCTGATCTAATTTTCATAAAACGCAAAAGACCCGAACGAAAGAAAAAACAAGGAAAAAGCCCTTATTTTCCAACGTATTGCTTTTTAAAAACTATGTCTATTATAATACACCATTCTTTAAAAAATTACAACCCCGCACCAAAGCCTACGGCTTGGTACGGGGCAAGCCTCCTAATAATTAAAGCCTCTTAATAATTCTCCCTTTTCCGCCATAGGGATCAAGTACAATTTCGACTGAATCTCCAATTAAAACTTTAATTCTGTGCATCCGCATTTTTCCTGAAAGATAGGCCAGAATTTCTTTTCTACCTTCTGTCACATCCGCATTTTTATCTCCTATTTCAACTCTAAACAAAGTAGAGGGCAATGCTTCAACGACCACTCCCATTGCAGTCAACAATTTTTCTTTTTTAGGGTCACTCATGTATAGGATATAACTATAGTTTAACTGAACATTAATGTCAAATTTTTGGCAAGTGTAAAAATTATAAACTATTTTGGATAATTTACAATCACCTTTATGTCTTTAGCTTTATCGGGCAAAGATATTTTCCAAAAAGGGCTGAGAACTAAGTCCGCCGAAACAACATTGGGATATTGCAATAATATTTGGCTAAAATCTTTCTTTGATTTGCCTAAGAGGTCAGTTCTAAGCTTGTCTTCATCCAATTTCCAAACAATTTTTGTAGCGCCGGATAAATTAAAATTAATATTTTCTACATTCCTAAATGAAGCATTTTTTTTGTCAGAAAGACCTGCTTGTCCGTTTGGCATAGAAAAAATTAAATTTTGAATATTTGGTATGAAAATAGGGCTACCATCATATTCTTTTATGTTATTTTCCGCAATTTTTTTTATTAGCTTCTCTTTGTCAAAGATAAAACCATATAACGTACCTTTAAGTTTTATAGACAGCGTTTTATCTTTAGAAGAAACAGGATTAATATCATTGCTATCTGTATTGAGAAAAATCGCATCTTTAAACAAAACAAGTCCGCTCGGAATCTGGTTAGTTGCTTTTTTAAAAAGTTTTGCCTGGAGAATTGTATTAAGTTCATTTATCACGCTTGTTTTTTCCTTATCAGAGATAAAAGGAAATTTCCCTTTGAAACCTCCCTCGATCTTTCCAGTAGTTGCTGTATCTTCAATATTCGATCTGGCGTAAAATTTAGAATATTTGGGTGTTCCCTTAAAGCCGACAATGGTGAAATCAAGCGGACCGCTATTATATTCTTCGCCTCCCTCTGCTCCATAAATACCCACCTCGATAGATCCGGGAATATTGTTTTTCATCCCCGGCACGAATACCTGCTTTTCAGTTTTGTAAATCTTATTATTCGAGCCAAGAAGCCGAGTATCTATGTCAAGTCTTTGAGCAACAGAACTAAAAGCATTATAAATCAAAACAACACCCCGAGCTTTTTCCGAAATATCTCTTTCCTCGGTAGTTTGTATTATTTTATTTTCTTCTCCGGAAATAACTATTAAATCAAAGGGGATCGTTTCCGCGCTTCCATTTTTGCTGGCAGATAAATTTTCATTCAAAACTATGTCTTTCATTTTCGGATTTACTGCGACCTCCGCTTTAAAAAATAGATAGGAAAGAGCGAAAAGAAAAAATATTACAGAAATAATTGCTACCAGCCAAAGCGTGTATCGAGTACGACTTTTAGGTTGATTTTTAAGCGCTTTAGACCCTGTCTGGACAGCGCCTAAGGCGCTGTCTGTTCGTTCTCGCTTATATTTTATTTTTACCATATCTTGCAATAAATTTTTTTGCATAATATTATATTCGCCTCGCTTCGCCTCGCTTGGCGTGATAAACAGGATTAATTAAAAACCGATTAATATAGATAGAATCAATAATCAAGCCGGGGTCGCGAATTATATTCTCCTTAAATACTGCCAGACCAAGAAAAACTTCTGCGCCTAAAAAAATAACTTCAAATTTTGATTCGGTTAAAGTATACTGATTAAATTGTTCAGTCTTAATTACTGCCGAAAAAAAATCTGCCAAATCTTTATCTGCGACCAGATAAATAGTCGCCGGAACAGAAATATCCTTGGAAAGATTAGACAAAGACTCTTGGAACTTCAAAAGCCATTCCATCTTCAATTTATCGATAACCGGATTGAGTTTTTTCATAAAAGATTCTTCTGTATGCCCATCTCTAAAAAGGGAAACAAGCGATTTGGCTTCATTCAGCGAGGAATGGAGAGAGGAGGCAATTCTGCGTGTAATAAAATTACAACCAAAGGGAAAAGAAATTGACTCTCGCAGCGTATTTTTCTTGACCATAGCAATATCCGTCACTTCCCCGCCAACATCAATTAAAAGAAAATCTTGGCTATGTGTATACATATCGCGCGCTACCGCAAAAGAAGCTAAAGTAAAAGAAGAAAATGTGATATCTTCAAAATGGAAGCACTTTCTTATTGTTTCTTCTATTTTTTTAAAAACATGTTCTGGACTTACTCCGATAAAAATAGTCATTTCCAGTTCTTTGGCTTTTTGATTTAAAGGATTGGCTGACTCATAGCCGTTTAACATCGTTTTAATATTTTTAAACTCAATTAATTTTACCGGGCTCTGGATATCTGCGTATTTTGCCAAATACTCTTCTTTAAAAAGAGTGATTTCTTTTTGAATTAAACTATCAGCCAATTTGGCAGTAAAGACAAAGGGTGTATTTTTTTCAAGCTGGATGACTCTCGTTTGCGAAACATGCCAAGGCGAGGAAAGAACGCAAAAGATCGCCTCCGGCTTTCCCATGCCTGCTTTATAAATTTTGCCGACAACAACTTCTAAAGATTTCATGGTTGAAGATAAAAATTTATCAATATCAAGAGTCTTTTGTAAAATTATTGGCTCACGGATAGCAAAAACTATTTTGGGAATTCCAGATTCCTGCGCCCAAAAAAGCGCTCCTCCCACCGAAGAAGATCCAACATCAAAAACCAAAACTAACTTCCCTTTTTCTTTATTTCCTCCAAAAATTCCCATTTGCTAATTGTAACATAAAAAAGAAACAGTATATATCTGTATAAAAATGAAAACCACCCGCCAATGGTTCTCATTGTTAGGTGGTTGGTTCCTTTCTTTTTGATTGTTCTTATTTTTTGATTTTGAGTCGATAACGCAACTTGGCCCTCTGCTTGAAGCCGAATATGGTAAGCACAGCGGTGCCATACGAATCATCCGGCAACATCCCAGCTTCAACCAAAGCTCCGTCTTCGACTTCTTCGAGTAGTTTCTCAAGAATCGAAATACCGATCTCCCGACCGACACCTTTCAGCACAGCCAAGTTGTGAATCGCGAAGTAAGTGTGGGAAAGAGTTGAAACTTTGAGCAGTTGTCCAATCCCAACCACACCAGATCCGTTCAGAGCAACGACAACCCGAGAATTTTTGACGTGAGCCAGAAGACTCTTTTCGTCAATTCTGCCGGCTTTGGAATGCTGCTGCTTGAGAATCCGATTGATGTCACCGACGGCACCAACACTGGAAACACCAACTTCGTGTGGGTGAAACACTTTCACTTCTAATACTGGGTCAAACATGACTTTCTTCCTTGGTTAATGGTTTACTATGCAATTTTCACGGGGAAGTAGTTCCAACTACAACCCGAACTGTTATAGTTATTATATAAACATACGGTTGAGAAAAAGTAAAGGTCATAATTTAATGTGAAATTTAAAATTCCTTAATATACAGTATATGATAGACTAAGAAATTTATATTACTATCTCGAACATATGTAAAAGATGGTAAGATTTTTATAAAAGTACAGCTTTTATGCGTCGAATCCCCTGCGCCACCGCTTCTTCTTTTTGAATCTTAAAAGGACCGCTATCCCTCGATTGATCTCGGGATGAAGAATATAGCTCCGCTGTATTCTTCACATGCGGGCCACCGCAAAATTCTTTGGAAATTGCGCTCCCTTCCTTGTCTTCTATAAAATATACAGAAACAACCTCTGGATACTTCGCGCCAAACTCCATTTCCGCGCCTGTTTTTTGGGCCTCAACCAAAGGCATTTCTTTTCGGACGACATTCAGATCTAACTTTATTTTTTCATTTACCCAATCTTCCACCTTTTTCTTTTCTTCATCTGTTAATTTATGACCGCAGAGAAAATCCATACGCAGGCGCTCTTCGTTGATATTACTCCCCCGCTGTTTAATATTTTTATCAACGACAGCTTGTAACCCGGCCAAGAGCAAATGATGGGCGGTGTGCAACTTGATTGTTTTTTCATTGTGGTTCGCCAATCCTCCCTTGAACATGCCGACAGAAGAAGTCTGGGAGAGTTTCTGATGTTTTTTAAATTCTTCCTCAAATACTTTTTTGAATTCTTCTTTATGAGGAAATAAGGCATGTTTTGCCAATTCTTCTTCTATGAGTTCAAAGGGGAAACCATAATTCTGATACAAATCAAAAGCATCTTTTCCTGATATTGCATTTATATAATCAGTACTACGAGAACCAAAATCAGGCCTCATTCTGACGGCAAACTGTCGCTCTGTATTTTTTGTATTAATGAGTTTTTGTAACTGTTTAAGTCCTTTATCTAACGTCTCTCTGAATTTCTTTTCTTCTTTTTCTATCTCACTCTTATCGTCAAAAATGTATACACCTTGGTAAAATTTTTTTATTTTTTCGATTTCCCAAACCAACGGTTGTTTAGAAAATCGAACCGCTCGCCTGATTAATCGGCGCAGAACATATCCTCGGCCAGCATTGGATGGTATTACACCATCAGTAATCATGAAAAGTGCGGCTTTAACATGATCGGTTACTATTCTTTCTTCACGAGTTTGTTCGCCATTAAATAAATCCGTCTCATAGACACTTTTCTTTTTTTGCACCGTTGCCACCAGCCGTTCCAAGCCCATCCCCGTATCTATACCTAAAACATCAAGCTTTTTAAGTTTCGCTTTGCCTTTATCCAGTTGTTCGCGGGAACCTTCACAAAAATATTCGTTGAAAACTATATTCCAAATTTCAACATCTTGTCCGTCTGCATTTTTGCAATAAATCTCGGTGGTCGGTCCGCAGGGACCCGAATCCCCTGTCGGACCCCAAAACACATCCGCTCCGTCTTCGCGAATATCTTTCACTCCAAGCATAGCCCAAATATCTTTTGAAAATTCATCCCTCGGCACTGTTCCTTCCCCCTTGTAAAAAGTGACGTAAGAAATTTCCAACCCCATTTCTTTGGTAATAAATTCATGGGCATAAGCGATTGCTTCCTTCCTGCCATATCCACCGAAAGAAAAATTGCCAAGCATTTCGAAAAAACTCAAGTGCGTAGAGTCACCCACTTCATCTATATCCACAGTACGAACGCATTTTTGCGCGGTAACCACATTCAAGCTTCCAAAATCTTTTTTGGCATCCTGGGGATTGGTATAGTAAGGCTTGAACTGCTGCATTCCGGCAGTTGTGAAAAGTACTGAAGGATCATTAGGAATAAGGGAAGAAGAAGATATGATCTTATGTCCTCTTTTTTCAAAAAATTTTAAAAATCTTGTTCTTATCTCATCTGCCCGCATATGTATATTTTAGAATTATGCCTGCGGTTTGTTAATATCATCGGAAATTCTTCTAATAGGTTTTTCTAAAATATTTACAACAATCAAAACCAGAAGCACAAGAACCGTGGCAACCACTGCTAAACCATGCAACCCGAATCCTGCAGCCATACCAATGCCAGCCGTCACCCAAAGCCCTCCAGCAGTAGTTAGACCTAAGAGCCGTGAGCCTTGAAGGATGATTGAACCAGCGCCTAGAAATCCGATACCGACTAGTATTTGAGCGGGAATCATTGTGGGATTCAGCCCAGGCAGACTAATATATTTTTGTACAACTGCTTCGGAAACCAATACGAACACAGCTGAACCCATGGCAACAAGAGCGTGAGTTTTCATACCGGCTTCTTTGTGCACCAGCAACCTCTCAGCGCCAATAAACGTTCCAAGCACAACCGCTTCCGCCAACCTTAAAATAATATCGCTATTTTGTATTAAAAATTCAGACATAGGATTAAGTATATAACGAGATACATGAAAAGAAAAGCTAGCTTGGAGATATTTTTTCGATATCGGCAACAACAGCCATATGGTCGCTAACACCATCCGATAGCTTTACTTTGGAAACTTTATAAGAAGGAGTAGAAAAAAGAGCATCAACCATATACATAAGACCCTTAGCCCTATGAAGTTTTTGATCAATACTGGTCTTGTATTCAAGGGGAATGTTGTCTTTATATTCTTTGGCTATTCGATCAAAGGAAACTCTTCCACGCGGAGCATTAGTATCGCCACAAAGTACAAATTCCGGAAAAGATTTTAAGGCTTTTAGCAGTCCGTCCACAGCTTCGACTTGATAGGGCGTCACTTCCCCTTGCGGAGTAACTGGTAAATGGGTATTAATGAACTTAAAAATTTTACCATCTCCGTTTTTTACATCAGCCCATATTAGGCAGGTATTTTTTCTTTTACTTTCAGGATCTGCTAAATAATCACCGTAAGATTCTAGAATTCCTTTACCATAATAATGAACCTCCCCCGAATCAATGATATTTTTAGCAAAAATCGCCACTCCATGCCTCTGTCCATTTGCGCTGTCGAGAAGAGGATAATGGACATAATTAACTGGCTTCCAAACTCCATAAATATTTAATTCTTTTTTATAACGATTAAAATCATCTTCCAAAAGTTCCTGGATGCAAATCACATCCGGCTTCTCTTTTTTCAGAAACGGCAAAACAGTATCATGGTGTCTGTTTACTTCAATGTTTACAGAAATTAACTTCATATGATTTCATTTTACCACTCCTCCGCCTAAACAAATGTCTTTATTGTAAACTACAATCGACTGGCCAGAAGCGACAAGTATTGGCTTATTGAAAATCACTTCTGCGGAAACCTTGCTTCCGCAAATTACTTTGCAGGATAAAAATTCGCCGTGGTAACGAATCTGGGCGGTATAATTTTTGTTTGATTTTGGAATTTTAGAAATCCAATTTATGTCTTTTAATTTTATTACCTCTCCTCCTTTTTGAGGAGGAGTGCCAAAGGCGAGGTGGTGATTCTTTGAATTACCACCCCCAACCCCCTCCTTATCAAGGCGGGGAACTAAATTTTGCGCAACAAACAAAATATTTTTCTTCACATCTTTACCCACTATATAATATCTGTTATCGTTTGGACTTTTTTTGGTAATAGTAAAACCGTGGCGTTCCCCCAGAGTATGAAAAAAAACTCCATTATGATATCCTATTTCTTCTCCTTTTTCATTCAACACTTTCCCTCTCTTTTCCTTAATATAATGCTTTAAAAATTCTTTTAAATCTACCGCGCCTAGAAAGCAGATACCTTGACTGTCTTTTTTCTCCGCCACTGGCAGACCGAATTTTTTTGCCAATTTGCGAACCTCTGTTTTTTTCATATGCCCAACGGGAAATAAAATTCTCCTCAATTGCTCTTGCTTGAGCGGCCAGAGAAAATAACTCTGGTCTTTGGAAGGGTCAACGCCTTGGCGAAGCAGAAAAAGTTTTTTTGAAGAAGTGGCTGAGCGTAGCGAGGGACCGAGCGACTGAGAAAAAATATTTTCTGCTTCGCCAATCTGCGCGTAGTGTCCCGTCGCCACAAAAATCTCCGCCAAAGGACGGACAAGCGCGCCCATAGAAAGAGCTTTTTTCAAAAACGCGCCAAATTTCACTTCTTTATTGCACATCACATCCGGATTAGGTGTTCTTCCGGCTTTATATTCACGAATCATATAATCTGCCACTTCCTTTTTATAGACATCTTCAAGATCAAACGTGAGAAACGGGATATCCAAAAAAGTAGCCACGCGCATGGCATCATGCCTCTCTTCTTCTTCGTTGCACTTTAAAAAATCGGGGTGCCAAGTTTTAATAAAAACTCCGACCACTTCATAGCCTTGTTTCTTTAATAAAGCCGCAGAGACGGCACTATCTACTCCCCCAGAGAGACCAACAAATACCCTTTTTCCGTTCATATTAAAAATCTACAATTCCATCAGCTTTTTGTAAAGTTCAAATGTGGCGCGCGCGTCGGAAAGAGCTGTATGCGCGCGCTCATTTTTTATGCCAAAGCGCAGACACAATTCGCGTAAAGAAAAATGCTTTATGTCCGGTTCTCCGTTCAATTTTGCCCAAGCGATAGAAATTGTATCCAGCTTATGGTAGTGCATGCTGTTGATAATTCCTGTTTTAGCGAAAGCATATTCCAAAAACCCAGAATCAAAAGCCACATTCTGCCCGACCATAATGCAATCCTTTGCTTTTTTAGAAAAAACTTTCATACCATCGGCTAAGCTGACGGCATTTTGCCAAGCAACGGGATCATAGTGATTAATTTTAAGGGCGGTCGGATCGGCATTTTCAATATGTTCCGGCTTTATCTTCAATTCAAACTCTTCAATAACTTTTAGGGCAGGGGTCGTCAACACACAGCCAATTTCAACAATCTCGTTTTTAATCAAATCGATGCCAGTAGTTTCTATGTCAATAAAAGCCAAATTGTGTTTTTTCATCTTAAATATTTTAACACATTTTTTCTGTGCTCGGTGAATGATTTTGCATAGTGGATATCGCCATTTTTATCGTGAAGATAGTAAAGATATGGTGAATTTTTGGGATAGATGGCAGCTTTTATAGCTTCCAGACCAGGATTGCCAATCGGATTCTTGGGCAAGCCTGTGTTTTTATATGTTTCTGGAGCGACATCTACCTGAAGTGGCATATTTAAACCAAGCCTTTTCCATAAAATCCCAGCAATAAATCCCCGATCAGTGTCTCCTTTCGCTTCCCCTTCAATCAGAGAAGCCATGATGATGATTTCTTTTTCGGTCTTGCCTGACGCCATAATATCAGAACGAATAATTGCAATTTTCCTATTAAAATTTTCAGTCATGGATTTTAAAACATTGATCTCACTGTCTGTGCTAAGAAAGAAATAAGTGTCTGGAAAAAGATAGCCTTCTAGCTCTATCGCCTCTTTTAGAAATTCATTTTTATTAAAATTTGCCAATTTGGAAGAAAAAATGTCGGCAATTTGGACTGTGTCAAATCCTTCCGGAATAGTCACCACGATGGGCGCCATATTATGCTCACCTTTTGATATACGCTCTGCAATTTTCCAAACTGGCAATTTGTTTTCAAAATAATAATCTGCTCTTATGACGCTTTTTTCTCTATTAAAAATAATCACCAAAGCCTCAAACATCAGACGAGAACGTATAATATGTTCATCTTTTAATTTCAAAGACACGTCTCGCAAACTGTCGCCCAATTCTACCTTGACAATAGCTCCAACTGGAAAATCCGCCGGCGGGCTTAAAAGGAAAGAACAAAAAAATATCAAAAAAATAATTATACCTAATACACAAAAAACATTTTTATTGGATGAAAAATAATTTTCCATCCCGGTACTAAAATTTTAAATTTTTATTAATAGTGGTCATTTTTTGTACTAAAAAATTTAGTACGGGACAGGTAAACTACATCGGCAAATTTGGAGGTGGAGAAGCTTCTTTTGATTCGATGCGCTCCAAAGTAGGCACTTTCAATATCTGTCCCGGAAAATGCCACATGGTTGCGATCTCCTCCGTGTTTAAAACAAAAGTTTCGGTATGGACATACGCTTTAATAATGGCATCAAAGGTAAAAACTTCGGGAATAGGCCAATGAAAATGATATTGAGAAAATATTTTTTGCCGCAGAGATTCGTGGAAAAAGGAACGTTCCCTGTATTCTTTGAGCATTCGATTGGCTAAAAGCATAACGGTTTTTTTAGAAGCTAAAAATATGCCGCTATAACGGTCGGCCTGAGCCGAATTTATGCGCTTAAACTCGTTACAATCGGGCTTCGCGTATTGACGAAACATCAAACGAATATTTCTAGAATTATTGGTTCTTCGGCCAACAGGAAATATTTCTTTTTTAGCCACATACATAATTCTAATGCCGGTCTCAAAACCAACTTTGGCGGTTTTAGCGCTCATGGCTTTTACACTATTATCTAAAAATGCTGGAACGCGTATTTCGGTGGAAAGTTTCCCTGTTACCGGATGTTGATGATAACGAGTATAAATTTTTAATAATTTCTTTATTTGCATTTTAGACTCTTCCACCCAGTCATGTTTGCCAAACCAAGTACCCGGAGTATGATATTCTCTTTTGGAAGGCGTAATGACGATCTGCGCCCACATTTGTTCCCCTTTTTGAAGCGAGCCAAAAAGTTCTATCACTGGAGAAATAGGATCCACTTTAAATTCTTCTTTAGGGTCTTTATCCAATCCGTAATCGACATAAGTTTTGATCGGAAAGGCTTCAGGTTTTTCCAATTTAAACTCACACCCCCAACCATTCCACGCACTTTTTGGAGTTATCTGATCAACGGCGAGAGTATAATCTTCCACTTCTTTTACCTGTGACTGGGGATATTGGGCATACATCTGGGTTTCAATTAGACTTCTTATACGCGTCGGGGTGCGGACATAAAAATGTACTTGTCCGTCAATTGACACAATTTCCAAAGAAAACCAGAACCAAACGGCTCCCTGCCAATATTCTTCTTTTCCGCCCTTAAAACTATGATGGTAAAGAGCATTGGTGATAAAAAGCTCCATTGCTTTCGGACTCCGCAAAACGTCGCGCGGGGGTATGATTTCCAGCAGAATAAAATCAATCCCAGAAATAAAATCCTGCTGGATATAATGAAGCCACCAAATCCAAGCAATCCGGCCGAGGATTATTGTCCCAAGAAGCGGCAGAAGCCCTATGATGAGTTTATAGATGAAATCTAACACAGCACTAATCATGCTTGTATTTTACTATAAAAATACAAGAAACAAAACCCCCTAATCCCCCTTTGTCAGGGGGATTCTTTCCCTCTCTTGATAAGGGTTTAGGGAGGGTTTCTAAACTACAGCATAAAGTCCACTTTTGTTTCTCTTGAAATATTTTGGATTAGCCAGGTTCACTAAAATAGTATTGTTCTTGAAATATCTCTCTTTATTCACTTTTTTTATCACATCTTCCTTGGAGAGCAAACCTTCCCGCTTCAAAATGTCCGCGATCACTTCCCGGGCGATGCCTTTCTTATAGCCCCATTCAGCGAGAGCGTACATTCCCCTGCCGACCAAGACAAATCGAGAATCTTTAATGAGTTCGTTATGACAAGTGGCATAGTGAATTTTTTTATTAAAAGTTTTAGAGATAGAATCCGCCACTTCCTTAAAATGCAAAGGCGTACCGTGGCGTCTCATCACCAGATAGGCATAGTCTTTCACTCCGCGAACATGAATATTGGGAGAACTTGCCTTGCCCCATTCGCCCAGGGGATTTTTAGCCACCGCTTTAGACATCGAAAGCCACCTCTTAGCTATTTCTTCATTCTGGTATTCATCGGATAACTCTTTCATATGATCAAAAAATTTTTTAATCATTTCTGTTTCCGGCACAAGGTCTTCATCCTTTAAACCTGCGTAAAGTTTTCGGAGAGTCTCATGCACTTTTTCGGTCATTTCATCGTCCACGCTCCAACGAGTGTGAAAATGATCATTCTCGCGGTGTTTTTTGAAGGCGTCTCCCAGCACCAGAAAAAAATTAATGTGATTCTGGGTTGTCTTATCTTTTGAAATATAAGGCAGTAATTCATGCTCAGCGACAATGGACCCCAGCTTGCGCATTAATTGCTTAAGTTCGTCAAAAACTGCCTGTTCTGATCGAAAAACATCAGATTTTTTGATAGCATTCAGAGCCGCATCTTCAACCTGACGCACGCGTTCCCTGGTGATGTTATATTTCTTACCGATTTCTTCAAGAGTTTTTCTGGCTCCGTCAGCGGTCAGGCCAAAACGGTTCATAATCACATCCGAAGCGCGTGCCTGCAGGTGAGAGATTATTTTTTTGGTGACTTTTTTCGGTTTAAAAGATATTGTTGGCATAATTATTTCATTATCTCTTGCTTTTAATACGATCATTTTCGGTTAAATATTTTTTGCGGAGCCGAACAGATTTTGGGGTAATTTCCAGATATTCATCTGCATTCATCACTTCCAGTCCCCGTTCGATATTTAAAACAAAAGCAGGATTCAAAACTATGGCTTCGTCGGTGCCGGAAGCTCGCATGTTCGTCAATTGTTTCCCTTTAGTTGGGTTCACAGACATGTCGTCTCCTTTCAAAACATTTCCGACCACCATGCCTTCATAAACCTCTGTTCCGTGCTCTACGTATAATATACCACGTTCCTGTAAATTTGCAAGGGAAAAGGCCACCGCCTTTCCAGGAATCATGGAAACCATGGAACCATACTCGCGCTTTTTTATTTCCCCCGCGTATTTCCTGAAACCGGTCACTCTGGAACTCATGATTCCTTCTCCTTTGGTATCTATAATAAATTCCCCACGAAAGCCCAAAAGACCACGAGTGGGTATATCAAAAATAATCCTGGCAATACCATGTTTTTCCACCATATCTTTCATAATCCCCCGCCGCTTGCCCAGCTTTTCTATCACTCCGCCGCTTGACTCCATTGGCACATCAATAACCAGTTCTTCGTAAGGTTCTGTTTTAATTCCATCCTTTTCTTTAATGATAACTTCCGGCTGAGATACTTGGATTTCAAATCCTTCCCGGCGCATATTTTCCAAAAGGATGGCAATATGAAGCTCCCCTCGTCCATACACTCTGAAAAAAGAAGGGCCTGTTTTATTTTTGCTTTGTTCGGGGGAAAAATTGACTTTCAATCCGACATTTATTTCCATTTCTTTTTTCAGCCTTTCTTTGATTTGCCTGGAAGTGACAAATTTCCCTTCTCGGCCGGCAAACGGAGAATCATTGACTAAAAAATTCAGAGAAAGCGTGGGCTCGTCAATAGCAATATGGGGCAACGGTTTCATGTCTTCATTTTCACATATAGTTTCGCCGATATATATATCAGAAATTCCAGCCAAAAGAATAATGTCGCCGCAACTGGCGCTTGTGACTTCTTTTCTCTGGATACCCTCAAAGGAAAAAATCTTGCTTATTTTCCCTTTTCTGGTGCCATTTTCCCCCTTCACAAAAACAGTACTTCCGGGAGAAATAGTTCCGGAATAAATTCTGGCTACCGCCATTCTCCCTAAAAAATTGTCATAACCCAAATTAAAAACTTGGGCGGACATTTTTTCGCCTTGCTTGGTTTCAGCGGGCGGCACCTTTTTTAGAATAACATCCAAAAGGGGGGAAAGATCAGCGGATTTGTCTCCCAAATTTCTAAAAGCTTTCCCTTCACGTCCAATGGCATAAACCGTTTCAAAATTTGCCTGCTCTTCGACAGCGCCCAATTCAAAAAATAATTCCAAAATTTCATTGTGCACCCTGTCCGGCTCAGCGGCTTTTTTGTCTATTTTATTTATCACCACTATCGGTTTCAATCCCAGTTCAAGAGATTTTTTTAAGACAAACCTTGTTTGGGGCATCGGTCCTTCGACGGCATCCACCAAAAGAAGAACGCAATCCACGGCGCGGAGAACTCGCTCCACCTCCGAGCCGAAATCAGCGTGTCCGGGAGTATCCACGATGTTTATCTTCGTGTCTTTGTAATAAATAGAAGTGTTTTTGGCGTAAATAGTAATACCACGTTCTTTTTCCAGAGCGTTTGAATCCATGGAGACATCTTCATCTTGTATTCCGCCATTTTGCTTCATTAAAGCATCGGTCAAGGTGGTCTTGCCATGATCCACGTGGGCGATAATTGCGATATTTCTAATTTCCATAAATAATTTGCTTAATGAAATAAAAAAGCCCGAAGGCCTTTTTGAAGTCTTTTTTATAATAACATAGTTTTTAGAAAATAACAAATTTTGCGACAAAAAAGATGCAAAAAACATGATTCCATGTTATTTTATAAACATGCGTCGATGGTAGAGTGGTCAAATACGACACGCTGTAAACGTGTTGCCTTCGGGCTTCGGGGGTTCGAATCCCTCTCGACGCACCGCAATCAAAACCCAATCATTTTTGGCGGGATTTTGGCGGGCAGAGCGAAGCTC
>ERZ1292629.2781-Hain-H43-01um-R1-2781-length-14256-cov-8_pt1 | contig 14256 bp, 15 predicted proteins | sample MGYA00564399_ERZ1292629 | MGnify/ENA primary metagenome ERZ1292629 (study PRJEB36523, sample SAMEA6512636) | groundwater metagenome | collected 2019-01-08 | study: AquaDiva: Metagenomics assemblies of 32 groundwater samples
ATCACCGAAGCCTCGCCGACAAAACGCAAAACAACCATCGCGACAATTGGTTTAGTCATGTCAATTCTCTTTAAATCAAGATGCCTGACTCTGTCTGTAATCGGGTCATACTGGATGTCCTTAACCAAAACTTTGCCCGACTCTTTCCCGCCGATTACCAAATCTATCAAACTGGATTCTCCGGCTTCTTTAAATAATTTTACAAACTCGTCATAATTCACGGACAATGATAAAGTGTCTGTCCCTGAACCATAAACTACAGCCGGGATTTCGGTTTTTGTGCGCATTTTCGCTCCTTTTACCGTGCGCTGATCTGCCAAAAGTTTAAAAGTCATAAATTACAAACTTCGTTTAGTTAAGTCTACTGAAAAAAATTGCGAATTCCGGAATTGGATAATAATTTGTGCCATTCAATAACCTCATCCACGGTAATTGATTCGCGGCTATACAACCTTTTTATATCTAAAAAACTCAAATCGGTTATCATGCCCACCGTGCTTGTGCCTCTGCCGAGATTCATCACCATTGCCATAAAATAACTACCGCATCTGTGGCAAGTAATGTGCACAAAATTTGCATTTTTCTTGCCGGCATACAGCTTCGCGGAATCATTCTTGTACTTGATACCACAAACCGGACATTGACTTATCAGTTGAATATCGTTTTTCCACGATTCATCCGAGTTGTTTTTAGCCAACATAGATAATTTTAAGCAACACTAACTTGAACAATATTACTAGATTTTCTGAAAATTGTCAATATCTCCTAACCATCATGCTTTCTGCCAATCCTATAAGAAGCAGGCTGAAGATTAAAGAAGACCCGCCATAACTGACAAACGGCAATGTTACACCAGTAATTGGCAAAAGGCCGATATTGGCCCCAATATTAGTTAAAAATTGAATAAAAAATAAAACTAAAATCCCGGTGGCCGCGGCTGAAGCGAAATCATCATCTGAATTTTTGATGAATACGATTAATCGCCAAAAAACAATCGCAAAAAGCGCCAGCATGACAACCACTCCGGCAAATCCAAGCTCTTCTCCAATAACTGAAAAAATAAAGTCTGTCTTGGCTTCCGGCAAAAATCTTAATTGGCTCTGTGAACCAAAACCCAAACCTCTCCCAAAAAATTTACCCGCTCCAACGGCGATTATTGATTGAGTTATGTTATACCCGGCGCCCAATGGATCGCGTCCCGGGTTGATAAAAGTCGCCAATCTTTCTTTCTGATAATCTTTCAAAAGAAAAACCCAGCCTAAAACCGCCAGCGCGGCGATAGCGGCGACAAAAATTAAAATATAAGACTTTCTCGCTCCAGCGGCCCAAACTAATCCGAACCAAATGGAAGCCAACAAAAAAGCGGACCCTAAATCCGGCTGTAACATAACCAATACCAAATATAACAGCGCGACTATCCCGGTCCCAAAAAAGAATAAAGGCCTGTCAAATCTTCTGCCAAATTTTGAAATTATGTAAGCCAAAACAAGTATAAGTCCGACTTTCGCGGCTTCAACCGGCTGAAAGGAAAAACCAGCAAACGCAAACCATCCTCTCGTCCCCCTTATCGTGTTCCCGAAGATCAGCACGGCGACCAAAAGCAGAAGTCCGGCCAAATACGACCACTTGGCTAAAAATTGCCACAGAGTGTGCTGGCTGATTACGGCAAAAAACACCAAAACCAGTCCTATTCCAAACGCTAACATCTGTTTTTTAAAATAAATGAGCGAAGAACCGCGCGACAAATCCACGCTGTAGATCGCGACTAGGCCTATAATTATCAAAAGAACAGCCGCCACTAACAGCGTCCAGTCAAACGATCTTGAAGAAAATTTACGAAAATCCAAAAGCATAATATTTTCTCGCCGGACTCAATCTCACTCTCATTTACCAAAAACAGACTCGTCGTAAATATTAATGATTGGGTAAATAGCGACTTCAGTCGCGCCAAGTCCGGGCGCCAAAGTCCTAAGATCAACTTCCCTGCTTTCCATTGAGTTAAAATTCTCCAACTGCAATGGAAGTATTCCTACCATGCTTTGGCTCTGAAGTAAAGCTACCATAAAATCAGCTTTTTTATACCCAAACGGACTGTTATTGACCAAATCAAACCTCACCGCGTCCGCGTTGTCGCCAGCTTGAGCCAATGATTTTAAGAATATAAAATTCTTTGCTTCAAAATTAAGACGGGTCAATTGCCAATCAATCGCATTCGCGGTTAAATGCGCGGAGACTCTTCGCCACTTTAAATTTTCAATAACGAGAACTGGCGCGCCGCCAGAAACCGACCCCAAATTTCCTAATTGAACTATTGGTCTTGTTTCACCGGCTAATAATAGGGCTTTAGCCAACTTGGTTGGCTGACCATTTATCACAAAATAATAATCAAAACTTACGACATGCCTGCTATTCGGATTTGCAACAATTGCAACAGCGTCAAATTTGTTGCTTCTGCTCATTAAATATTGCGAACCGGAAATTTGAAGCGGCTGGGCTGTAAAAACAGAAGTTACTCCGGAATAATTAACCGACGACGCAAGATCGCGCTCAAGAATTTTATGCTTCTCAAGCCCAAGCAGATACTCCGCCCATTTCCACAATGCAATTGCCACTATCGCGATATCAACAACAATTATAAAATAAACCAAAAATTTAAACAGCAAACTTTTATGTTTGATATACCACATGCCCCACTTAAGTTCTTTGGAGCTAAGATTTTTTTCCGGATCTTCGTATTTGGTATAATCAATTTTCTTAACAGCCGTGTTTTTTATTTGGGGTTGATTCGCCGAGCCATTTTGTTGATTATAGAAATTAAGCATATTGAAGTTTATTTGAAACCCGCGAATATTCTCCAGCTTATTGCCGCGGGATCGGGTTTATTATACCCCAAATTAAAAACAAAAAAAATAGCCCGACCCTACTCTTGCCCTCGCCGCCGGTATATGATAAAATGCAATCACATTTGTTAATGGTTTGAACTAAATTTATGCCTATCAAACGAGTCCAAAAAGGAAGGGTTGAAGAAACGAAAAAACCCGCCAAAACAGATAAGCCGATTGTAAAAATTAAAAAAGAAAAACCGGCCGATAGCGGATACAGCGCCAAAAATATTACTGTTTTGGAAGGCCTTGAAGCTGTGCGCAAGCGTCCGGGCATGTATATCGGATCAACAGGCCCGATTGGTTTGCATCATTTGATTTGGGAGGTTGTGGACAACTCCATAGACGAAGCAATGGCCGGCCACTGCGATCACATTGAAGCCGCTCTTCTCCCGGACCACTATATAGAAGTAAAAGACAACGGCCGCGGCATTCCGGTTGATATTCATTCGCAAACAGGAGTCAGCGCTTTGGAAGTCGTACTCACCAAACTTCACGCTGGCGGAAAATTTGACTCCGACAGCTACAAAGTTTCCGGAGGTTTGCATGGCGTAGGCGTTTCGGTTGTAAACGCTTTATCTTCATATACCAAAGCCGAGGTTCATCGCGACGGCAAAATTTGGGAGCAAGAATACAAAAACGGCGGACATCCCGTAAAAAAAGTCCGCGCTGTCGGCACATGCAAAGATCACGGCACGACAATCACTTATCGCGCCGATGAAACAATTTTTGAAACAATAGATTACGAATGGAAAACTATCGTTGACCACATCCGCCAGCAGGCTTACCTTTCAAAAGGCATCCGCATTTCAATTTCTGACAAACGTTCGCCGGAAGAAAAAGAGAAAGACAAGACCGCGCTCGCCTATCCGAATCCCATTTATGGATTTTATTTTGAAGGCGGAATCGCTTCTTATGTCCGGCACCTCAACCAAAATAAAGAAATAAAAAACGAAACAATTTTTTACATTGAAAAAGAATTTGAAGAAACAAAAGTTGAAATCGCTTTGCAATACAGCGAGGAATACACAGAGTCCTTGTTCGCGTTTACCAACAACATCTACAATCCGGAGGGCGGCACGCACATTCAGGGTTTTCGCACAGCCCTGACAAGAAGCTTGAATAATTACGCTCGCAATAAAAACATTCTGAAAGAAAAAGACGCCAATCTAACCGGCGAAGACGCGCGCGAAGGACTAAACTGCATTATTTCAATCAAAGTCCGCGAGCCTCAATTTGAAGGGCAGACAAAAGCGAAGCTCGGAAATACTGAAGTGAAAACCGCAGTGGAGGCGGTGATGGGCGACGCCTTTTTAATTTATCTGGAAGAGCATCCGAAGGACGCCGAAGCTATAATAGGAAAATGCTTACTCGCCGCCCGCGCCAGAAACGCTGCCAAAATAGCGCGCGACACAATTTTGCGCAAAGGCGCCTTGGAAGGCTTTACTCTGCCCGGCAAGCTGGCTGATTGCAGCAGCAGACGAGCGGAAGATTCGGAATTATTTTTAGTGGAGGGCGACAGCGCCGGTGGATGTTGGTTTGGAAAAACAAAAGTTGCTTTAGCCGATGGACGCGATATTTCTTTTGAAGAATTAGTTGTGGAAAATAAACAAGGCAAACAAAATTTTTGTTACACAATAATGGATAATGGCCACATCGGTTTAGCTCCGATTTTAAATCCAAGAATGACTAAGCGAGCCGCAACTGTTATTAAAGTTATACTAGATAATGGAGAGGAATTAATTTGTACTCCAGATCATCCGTTTAGATTAGTTGACGGAAGTTATCTCGCGGCGTCTAAATTAACTCCAAAACATAGTTTAACACCATTATACAGGAAAATATCCAATAGAGGTGAAAACAAACGTCAATTGGACGGATACGAAATGATATTCGATCCAAAAAAAAGGGATTGGTTCTATACGCATATTCTTGCGGATATATACAATCTGAATAACCGGGTCTACACCGCCTCTGCTGGGAAACACCGTCACCACGTAGATTTTAATAAAAAAAATAATAACCCGACGAATATCCAACGTCTCTCTTATGATAAGCACATGGCTGTTCATTATACGCATTTGAAACATACAATCCACCGACCAGACGCAAAGTTGCGATCGATTAGAACAAAACAAACAGCTGCGTTCAGACAGAAAGCACGCGCAAAGACATTGGAGAAAAAGGAGTTTTTTAGCGCAAACGCAAAGGTGCAATGGCAAAACGAAGAATACAAAAAATACATGACTCAAAAATTCTTGGACTTCTATAACAGCAACGAGGAATACCGAGTTAAAAATAATGAATTGTTAAATAAAGCCCAGCAAGAATATTGGAATAACGAAGCCAACAGAAACAAACAAGCTGAAAGGGTTTCAAAATTCTTTGAAGCGCATCCGGAAAGAAAAGAACGGCTCAAAGAATTGGCCGATGCGCAATGGAATGATCCGAAATTAAAGCAATGGCGCGCGAAAAAAACAAAGGAACAATGGACTCCAAAATTCCGCACCCAACGACACGAAGCATATAACCAAACTTATCTTCAACACAGCTTATCGTTGGCCAAAAAAATTATAGAACAGGGTAAAGATTTATTTTTGGCATACAATCAAAGTCGTAAGCTTACAAAAAGCAACAAGAATATAGTTAGGCTGGAAACTTTGCTTATCAGATTTTTCGCAGGAAATAAAAACCAACTGCTTGAAGCCGCCACGAACTTCAATCACAAAATCGTTAGGGTTGAAAAAATGAAAGAAAAGGTTGGCGTCTACGACATCGAAGTCCCAGGCACGCACAATTTTGCGCTTGCTTCCGGCGTGTTCGTGCACAACAGCGCAAAACAAGGACGCGATCGCGAACATCAGGCCATTCTTCCATTGCGCGGCAAGGTCCTGAATGTTGAACGCGCGCGCTTGGATAAAATTTTAGCCAACAACGAATTAAAAAATTTGATTATCGCCATGGGCACGAACATCGGCGAACAATTTGACATTTCCAAACTGCGATACCACCGCGTTGTGATTATGACCGATGCCGATGTGGACGGCGCGCATATCCGCACTTTGCTTTTGACTTTCTTTTATAGATACTTCAGCCAGCTGATTACCAACGGACATATTTACATCGCCCAGCCGCCTCTTTACAGCGTTAAATTTGGCAAAGAAATGTTTTACGCCTACAACGATGAAGAAAAAGCAAAAATTTTAAAGGATCTTGAAGGCAGAAAAGCTGAAAAGGCCGCGGCCAAAGCCAAAACGGAGACCGTTGAAACTCCATCCGCCGAAGAAGGACCGGCTGAAGAAGGTCTTGAGTCAATTGTAATCGGCGGGACCAAAGTAAACATTCAGCGCTATAAAGGTTTGGGAGAGATGAATCCCGAACAGCTTTGGGAAACAACCATGGACCCGGAACATCGCATGATGAAAAAAGTTGAAGTTCCGGACGCGGAATTGGCCAATGAAATTTTTGAAATTCTAATGGGCGATGAAGTGGAACCGAGGAAAAAGTTTATTCAAACGCATGCCAAGAGCGTCAGCAATTTGGATATATAATGAAACGAGCCCGCTTGTGCATATCCTGCCTTGACTTATTTATGATAATCGGCTATTATTAACTTATCAAAACGGCCGAAAGGCCTTTTTAAAAAACAAAAAATATGTTTAGCGCGATCAAAAACTACCTGATCGGTTCTTACCACGAGATGAGAAAGGTGAGCTGGCCGACGAAAAAGCAAACCATAAATTACAGCACGCTGGTTATCGGACTAAGCATCGGCATGGCTTTATTTTTGGGCCTGCTTGATTATATTTTTAATCTGGGAATAACAGAAATGTTTATAAAGGGCTAAAGCCCCGTATTTCCTATGGCAAAACAAACCCTAAATCTCGGACGACGCTGGTATGTGCTTCACACATACAGCGGCTATGAAGAAAATGTAAAAAGCAATCTCGAACAAAGAACCGAGTCTTTTGCGATGCGAGACAAAATTTTTAATGTAATGGTTCCAAAAGAGAAAAAAATCAAAATTAAAAATGGCAAAAGAACGACTATTGACGAAAAGATCTTCCCGGGTTATGTTTTGGTTGAAATGATCGTAACCGATGATTCTTGGTATGTTGTCCGCAACACGCCGAATGTAACCGGCTTTGTCGGCTCCGGCACAACCCCAACACCGATTGACCAGTCAGAAGTTGATACTCTTATCAAACGAATGGCCGCCACCGAACCGCAACACAGAATTGATTTTGATATGAATGAGCCGGTTAAAATCACAGATGGTCCGTTCAAAAACTTTGAAGGCAAAATCAGCAACATTGATCATGAAAGAGGAAAAGTTAAGGTGCTGATAACAATGTTCGGACGCGAAACGCCGGTGGAATTGGACGCGATGCAGGTTAAAAAGATTTAACTAAGGATAAAAACGACCACGGATTGTCATTCCGACGACGAAGGAGGAATCTCTATCTGGTTGTCTCGTTTACAAGTGGGACAGAGATCCCTCGTCGGCTACGGCCTCGCTCGGGATGACAAACACCGGCTTCTCGGTCAAAAATTAATTAATCAACAAAATATATGGGCTTACGCCGCATATATGCTCATTCGCTCGGAATAAATTAAATACATTTAATTTATTCTCTCACTCATTTCGCATATGGCAAAAAAATTAATGACACGAATCAAATTGCAGATCCCTGGCGGAGCCGCCAATCCGGCGCCTCCAATCGGTCCTGCTTTGGGTCAGCACGGAGTAAACATCCAGGCCTTTGTTAAAGAATTCAACGACAAAACCCAAGACAAAAAAGGCGAAGTTGTGCCGGTTGTTATTTCTGTTTATGAAGACAGAAGTTTCACCTTTATAATGAAGACCCCGCCGGTTCCTGAATTGATTAAAAAAGCCGCAAATATTCAAAAAGGGTCGGGAAAGCCACTTCAGGAAAAAGTTGGCAAGATTACAAAAGCGCAGGTGCGCGAAATCGCGGAAAAGAAAATGCCGGACCTCAACGCCAAGGATATAGAAGGCGCGATGAGAATGGTGGAAGGCACGGCGAGGAATATGGGTGTATTGGTTGAAGGATAACGCGGATGCGCTTAAGCGCCGCAGATAACACAGATTAAAATACAGAGACGCCTCATTTGGGGCGTCTTTTGTATCCGTGTCGTCTGCTAGTCGCCTAAGGCGACAATCTGCGTCATCTCACTTGATAAACATCGCGTCGCCAAAACTGTAAAATCTGTATTTTTCTTCCACAGCTTTTTGATAGCACTCAAGAACAAATTTTCGTCCATCTATACTGTCATTCCAAACTTGTTTCGGAATCTTTCGCTTAGATCCTGAAATAAATTCAGGATGACTATCTGAAGCGAAAGCGCAAACCAGCATCAGCAGTGTTGACTTCGGCAAATGGAAATTGGTAATCAGAGCGTCAACGATTTGAAATTTAAAACCCGGAGTTATAAAAATATTTATGTCGCCGGTGTATGGCCGTAGCCGATTGTCATCCCGAGCGAGGCTCGCGCCGACGAGGGATCTCTGTCCGTTTGTTGATTGAGACAGAGATTCCTCCGGAGCTTGCACTGAACGAAGTGAATGTGTCGTCGGAATGACAAATGGTAGTCGGTCGAAATGACAAACCACCCCCTCCAAAACCCGCACCGTCGTCGTCCCAACCGCCACAACCCTGCGCCCATCGGCTTTTGCTTGATTTATCAAATCCGCATTCTTGGCGGTCAGCTCAACCCATTCGCTAAGCATTCGATGATCTTCCACGCGCTCTGTTTTAACCGGCAAAAATGTTCCAAGCCCGACATGCAAAGTCACTTCGGCAAATTCAACTCCTTTTTCTTTTAATTTTTCTATCAGTTCCGGAGTAAAATGAAACCCCGCGGTTGGCGCGGCCACGGAACCCTCTTCTTTTGCGTAAATTGTTTGATATCTCTCGCTCAATTCATTTGTCATCCCGAAAGTATTTGAGGGATCTCTGTCTTTTTGTTTGTTGGACAGAGATTCCTCGTCGGCGCGAGCCTCGCTCGGAATGACAGACGAAGCCAGTTTGATATACGGCGGCGTCGGCACTTCGCCATACTTATTTGCCTTAGCCCTCACAGCCAAATCATCCTCCTCAAATTGTATCAGAAATGTTCCATCTTCCTCTTTTAGCATTACCTCGGCGCTGAAATCTTCCGCAAACATCAGCTTCATCCCCAATCTTAATTTTCTGCCCGGCTTGGCCAAGACCTTCCACACTCTTTTATTTTCCATCGGCTTCACTAAAAAAACCTCAACCGGAGAAGCGTTCAAAATTCGTCCGGTTGTTTCAATTTTTTTGTTGATACCGTCCGATTGCTCGTCTAAAACCGGAATCCCTTTAAGACGGGCTTTAAAAACTTTTGTATTATTCCAAACAACTAAATCCCCTTTCTTTAAATAATCGACGATATTAAAAAATTGCCTGTGCTCAACTGATTTATTTCCACGATTAACAACCATCAACCGCGAGCTGTCGCGCGGTTCAGCCGGCGTCTGCGCGATAAGTTCTTTTGGCAAATTGTAATCAAACTCTTTTGTAAGCATATTACAAATATTTTTTGTTTGCGTTATGCTCTTCCAATGTGTTGGCGTAGTAAACCGTTCCGTCCTTCGCTGTCAGAAAAAACCAATGGCTATTTTTTTCCGGATATATCGCGGCAGTAATTGAAACGATCCCCGGGTTTGAAATGGGCCCCAGCGGCAGGCCCGGATATTTATATGTATTCCACGGCGAATCAAACTCCCTTTCTTCTTTTTTTGTAAAAACTTCCCCTCTTTTATCCACAGCATAATGAACGCTTGAGTCAACCTGCAAAGCCCAATTTTTATCATAACGACGCCATAACAAATCCGCCACTTTGGCTCTGTCCGAATTGAATTTAACCTCTTTCTCCAAAATGCTTGCCATTATCAAAATTTCGTAAAAACTTCTACCGGACTTTTTGATGTCTTGCAACATTTCTTCGGTAATTTGCTTTTCGCGCTGGGCGACCAATTTTACAAGAACATCTTTTACGCTCGCGTCTTTAAAAATTCTATAGGTTTCCGGCGCCAGATACCCCTCATAAGAAACATGCGCCGGCTTGTCTGTTAAAATTTTGTAATCCCCGAGTTTTGGAAACATGGATGCAACGGGTCTGTAGTCATACGCCGGTCTGCCAGTTATTGCGTACACATCCTGCGTGCTGGAAACGATTTTTTGTTCTACAAAATATTCGGCCACATTCCGCAGATTCCAGCCCGGGATAATTGTGATGGTTAATTCTTCGCGCGGCGGCAGAAGAATGTATTTTGGATGGATTTTTTTGTAATATTTATAGGAATAAAAAGACGCGAGCAAAATGATTAAAAAAGAAATTATTGATACTTTTCTATTTAACGGCATAATTTATTCTTTCCAATTGGTTTTCGCCCACTCCAAGCGCTCTGGAACGCCAATGTCCACCCATGGCTTATCCGACTCATAAACATACAAATGTTTCATTTTTGGAAAAACATCATACTCAATGCTGAATGATTTTTTTTGCGGAAAATATTTTTTTGCCTTTTCTGTAAAAATATAAATTCCGCCATTAATATACCCTGGTTTGCGCAGACCTTCTTTTTCTTTAAATTTTTTAAGATGAAAATTTTTATCATAAACCAAAGTTCCGTATGATGCCGCGTCTTCAACCTTGGCTCCAAAAATAAGGCCGTCGCTTGCTTTGTCTAAAGAATCAGCGACATCGGCCAAATCAACATTTGTCAAAACGTCTCCGTTTAAAACAACCACCGGTTCGCCTTGTTTTGTCGCGTATTCCCACGCATGTTTGATAGCCCCGCCTGTGCCGAGTTTTTCCTGCTCAATCGCGTAGATCAAATCAACTCCGTCTAAATGCAGTCCGACGCTTTTGCGCAAAACCTCGGCCAAATGTCCGGCCGCCAACACCACCTCGGTAATGCCAATGTGTTTTAATTTTTCCAACTGCCACTCTAACACTGTCTTGCCTTTGATACCCAGCAAAACCTTGGGAATCTTTTTTGCAATCTCTCCCAATCGAGTTGATAACCCTCCACAAAGAATAATGGCATTCATATAAATTTGGCCAGAAAATACGTAATCAAAGACGACGAAAAAACAGCAACCGCCAACCCGCCGACCATATCTAGAGGATAATGAAGGCCCGCGTACACCCTTCCCCACACAACCCATATGGCAAGCGGCAACAAAGCTAAAGCTCCGGGCAAATTTAAAAAAAGAGCCATAAAAAAAATCACAAACGCCGACATTGAGTGATCGGAAGGAAAAGATTTCCAGCTCATGTATGGCTTAATCAACGACTTAAATTCGGCGTCGCTGATGTACGGACGCGGCTCTAAAACCGTTACCCCCAAAAGCAAATTAATTATCCAGCCCAAACACCAAGCCGCGCCTAAAAAAATTATAAGCCAAATTGCCTTTTTAAGATCAGGATAAGTTATTAAACTACTTGTGACATACCAGCCAACCATTGCCACAATCACCCATTCAGCTCCTGCCAGACCAAATAAATCCAGGAACTTATTCCTCCCGATCAGACTGTTTATCTTAGCGAATATTTTTGTGTTCAAGTCCATAATTCCTGGGATGAGTTAGGCCAGGAATTCATTTCCGGCCCGCGAAGCCTGACAAAATTCACAAGCTTTAGCTTACAAGTAGCGGTATTTTATCAGCTTGGCTTGGGTTTGGCAACACTTGAAATTATTATAAAAAATGCTATACTTAGTTCACGAAAACGCGCCCGTAGCTCAGCGGTTAGAGCACTGCCCTTATAAGGCAGGGGTCCTCGGTTCAAATCCAAGCGGGCGCACTATGCCAAATTACATGCCAACAAAAAATAAAATTCAAGTTCCAGCGGAAAAAGCCGGTTTTCGGCTTGATATTTTTTTATCCGAAGAACTTGGCGTGAACCGTTCGCAGGTTCAAAAAATGATTGAAAATGAAAAAGTGCTGGTCAATGAAAAACTGCCAAAAAAAGCCGGGGACAAACTAGGTGAAGGCGCAACTATTGTCATTGCGAGGAGTAAAGCGATGGAGCAATCCCAAAAAATAACCGGATTGCCACGCTCCCTGCGGTCGCTCGCAATGACACCAAAAATCATCGCCGAAACGCCGGACTACATTGTCATTGAAAAACCGACCGGCATGCTCACTCATCCGACAATGGCTAACGAGACAAACACGCTTACAAATTTTCTGTTAGAAAAATATCCAAAGATAAAAAACATCGGGGAAGATCCCGCCCGCCCGGGAATCGTGCATCGTTTGGACAAGGAAGCATCCGGACTAATCGTGGTCGCAAAAACACAAAAAATGTTCAACCATTTAAAAGAACAATTTAAAAACAGAACCATAGAAAAAGAATACTTCGCGCTGGTTCACGGCAAAGTCGCGCGCGATTGCGGCGAAATAACTTTTCCCATCGCAAGGTCAAAAGATCGCATGGCCGCGGTTCCGGAATCACAAGAAAAAGACGGAGCCAAAGAAGCAAAGACAGAATTTACAATTGAAAAACAATTCGTGAATTTCACATTGCTAAAAATTAAAATCCTCACTGGCCGCATGCACCAGATTCGCGTTCACATGCTTGCCTACAACCATCCACTTGTCGGCGACCCGCTTTACTTTCAAAAAAAACAAAAAAAGACTTGGGATAAAAAACTCGGCCGTCTTTTTCTTCATTCCGCAAAATTGGGGTTTGTTGATTTGGAAGGAAAAAAACAAACATTTGAATCGCCGATGCAAAAAGAGTTGGAAGAATTTTTAAAATTGCTAAAATAAAAATTCTATGGGTCTTTTCGTTATTATTTCCTCCCCCACCGGCGGAGGCAAAGACGCCGCTATTAATAATCTGCTAAAAATTTTCCACGGCTCTGTTCGGCTTGTCACGACCACTACGCGCGCGCCGCGGCCAAGCGATAAAGAAGACACCGCTTATAATTTTATTTCCCGTGAAGAATTTGAAAATAAAATAAAAGAAGGATATTTTTTGGAACACAACAATTGCGTAGGCAACTACTACGGCACGCCTAAAGAAAAACTGAAAAATCTTTTAGAAAAACACCGGCTGGTGTTGACCAATCTGGATGTGAACGGAAAAAAAGCTATGGATAAAGCGGGCGTTGAGCATCTTTCAGTCTTTCTACTGCCTGAAAATATTGATACGCTTAAAAAACGCGTCAGCAAACGCGGCGGCATGACAAAAGAGATGATTAACGACCGAATTGCGCTCGCGCAAAAAGAGGTAAAACAGGCGGAAATCTATGACTTCAAAATAATAAATTACGAAGGCAAACTTGATGAAACTATTAAAAAAATAGCCGAGATTATTCAAGACGCGCTGGCCAATAGGCAGCCTGTTGACAAAAAATAAAAAAACAGCTAATATAAGCCCCACTAATGCAAAATTTTAAACATATGCCGGAAACACAAACCGCGACCAAATCCTACAGACCAGGAATGGTTGTAAAAATTCACCAAAAAATCAAGGAACTTAACGCGAAAGGTGAAGAAAAAGAACGTATACAAATTTACGAAGGTATTATTATCGCCGCAAAACACGGCGCTGAAACCGGAGCGACAATTACTGTCCGCAAAATATCAGACGGGGTGGGCGTAGAAAAAATCTTCCCGATTCACTCCCCCATTATTGATAAAATTGAAATCGTAAAACAATACGAGGTTCACAGATCAAAATTAAACTTCCTCCGCGATCCGGAATTTAAGAGAAAACTGAAAGAAAAGAAAGCGTAAGAATAACACGGATGGCTTCGCCCACAGATTGCGCTGATACTTATAAAAATTTTAAATGATGAGTTTGCCTCCTTTGCTCGCCCATAATAATTGTGGTACTATATATAATATATATGCAGGTGATTTTAAATAAAATTTATAGATTTTTCGTTCCGCAAGGAAACCCGCATGAAATAAAAAAAAAATACGGGATACCGGACCAGCTTAATTGGTCAATTGAAATAACGAACGATGATTGGTTTATAGCGGAATGTAAAGATTTGCCCGGGCTTTTTACGCAAGCTCGTTCTAAACAAGAATTGCTTGATATGGTAAACGATGCTGTATTGACTTATTTTAGCGTTCCTAAAAAAGAATCTGATTTTGTCTTTAATGAATTCCGGTTGCCAAACAACGAAACGATAAGATACGAAGCAAAACTGCAAACCGCTTAATATGGGCGAACTAAATTTTAACAAACGACAGTGCGTCAAAGCTTTAAAAAAATTGGGATTTTATCTGAATAATGACCGTCGCGGAACGCATGATAAATATACATTTCCAAGTGGCTATGCGATACCAGAAGGATTTAGACC
>ERZ1292629.1869-Hain-H43-01um-R1-1869-length-19280-cov-5_pt2 | contig 14254 bp, 21 predicted proteins | sample MGYA00564399_ERZ1292629 | MGnify/ENA primary metagenome ERZ1292629 (study PRJEB36523, sample SAMEA6512636) | groundwater metagenome | collected 2019-01-08 | study: AquaDiva: Metagenomics assemblies of 32 groundwater samples
CTTAAGAATCCAAACCCAAGGGTGACCCTTGCCGAACGACTGCAGGTAATGGTGGAGCATACAAAACTCTTCGAAGAACTATTTGGAAGTACCCGCCTACGCGGAAGCTTCGGCGAGGCAAGTAAAAACTTTTCGATCATGAAGAAGCATTATAAGGCTTATGTTAATGGTTTCGACGGTGCCGCCGAACTCCGCGCCAAATTAATGGAAACTAACTCGGCAAGCGAAGTAGAGGGGATTGTAAACGACTGGCTATTGACAGATATACATTGAACGATTTATAATCACCCCAGAAATTGATTTGATACTTGTGGCCGTGTGGTCGCAGGTAAAACGAATACGATGGATGTACAAGGAGTGTAGATATGATGGTTTGTTGCATTCGAGCCACAGATGAACTTGATTTGCAGAAGAAGTTGACCAGGTTTTTCAGGCGCGGGAAGGAGGCGGGGTCCTTCTCAATGTTGCAAATTCTTCAATCGTCATGTACTAATGCAGTATATATTACGGTGATTTATACCGCGAACAAGGAGGTTGTTATGGATTGAACTGTTTCTCTGAGTACCGAAAGCGCGCGGATCCTTTACGGGTCCACGCGCTTTTTCATCCCCACTTATCCCCAGTTGCTGGGGAGGTTTAGAAAAGTTAAAATTGCTCCCAACGTGAAAATGTGGAGAAAAAAGTTGGCGAAGTTCGCAGAAGTAAAAATTATTATTAGTTAGTTCCCCCGTTTGGGGGATTTTTTTTGCCCGAAGGGTAAATCAAAATATGAAAAATAATTACATGGCGACGAAGAATATTAGAGCTTATAGTGCGGCGGTCAATAAGTTACGCGACTTTTTCCTCAAGAAAGGTTTTAAAGAAGTGCATACGCAGGACCGTTTAAGCATCTTGGCTGCTTGCGAAGATCCGTCCACTGTCGCCACCTATAATTACGCGGGCAATAAGTGGCCCTTGCCGCAGACCGGGCAGATGTGGCTCGAGTATGAATTGCTCAATAATCCTGATCTTCCGGGCGTCTTCTGTGTCTCGACCAGCTATCGCCATGAACCCAATCCGATTCCGGGCCGGCATGAAATTATTTTTCCGATGTTTGAATTTGAGTCCAAAGGCGGGATTGATGATTTGCGCGAGCTCGAGCGCGAACTGTGCGAATCACTCGGCTTCGGCGATAAGAGTAAATATCCGCATAAAGTGTATGATGAGATGAGCGAGTATTATAATGCGCCGGATCTCAAGCATGCTCATGAGCAAGAGATGTGGAAGGAATTTGGGCCGGTCTTTTTCCTCGAGCGCTTCCCGCTTCGCACTTCGCCCTTCTGGAATATGCGCAAAAATGGCGAGCATGCCCACAAGATTGATGTGATTCTCTGCGGCATGGAGACCATTGGCTCGGCCGAACGGAGTTCTGATGCCCGCGAGATGCGTGAGCAATTCCACACTATTTCTGACGGCGGTTATGCCAAACTTCTCTTCGACCAATTTGGCGAGGCGCGCGTGGAGGAGGAACTCAATGACTTTCTCACCTTACCCTTCTTCCCGCGCTACGGCGGCGGCATCGGCATGACGCGGATGATCCGGGCTCTCGAGACCGTGGGGGCGATTTAATTAATTTCACCAATTTGCTACAATCCAAATCAGATCGAGTTCTTTGACTCGACAAAAGGTTTACTTTTTTCTGAAAGAAAGAAAAGGAGGTTGATATGGCGGCAACAATAGCCGAAGCTAGAAAGTGGCCCAAGCCGCCGTATGACCCAGTAAAGTCGGCGACGGTAATCACCTTCCACTTGATGGCCATCCTCGGAGTCATCTTGTGGTATTACAAAAAGATTGATGTTTCTTGGTGGACGATTGGTTTTGCGGTCGTCTGGTTTCAGTTAACTTCCTTTGGTGTTACTGCTGGCTATCACCGGTTGTTTGCGCACCCCACGTACAAGGCGGCTACGATCCTTAAGGTTTTTCTGCTTTTACTTGGAGCAGCGGCCTTTCAGGGTCCGGCCCTCATTTGGGCGGCCTTACATCGGGCGCATCACTGGTTTGGTGACACCGAGAGGGATCCTTATTGCATTTTGCGAGGCAAAAGACATGCTCACATGGGCTGGGTTATGAGGAGAACCTTTCCGGATCTTAAGCTGGTCAAGGACCTTCTAAAAGACCGGCTCGTTTGCTGGCAAAACAAATTCGATATACCCCTAGAACTCAGCATGTGTTTCGGCGTACCGGCACTTATTGGTTGGGCTTGGGGTGAGGTTGCAGGATCCTTGTTTGTCGCTGGATTCATTCGGCTCGTAATTCAGTGGCATCTGACCTTTTCGGTAAACAGCGTGGCTCATTGGTGGGGTGAAAATAAGTGGCTACCCGAAAACACTTCTCGTGCCACGAGCTGGATCGTTTCTTGTTTTCTTGGGGGTGAGGGTCGGCGACACGACTGGCATCACTTCGTGGATTCAAAAGACTATCGAGTGGGTGGTTTGTTTGATCCAGATTTCGCCAAGTGGTTTATTTGGGTGTGTTGGTTCTTTGGTCTCGCTTGGGATTTAAGACGATACGAACCCGAACACTTGGAACAAGCCACGTAAACCGTTGTCGAGTAACTAATCACGAGGGGGAGCGGCCAAAAACCGCCCCCTCTTTTTTGTGACCACCACCCCGCCTTCGGCACCCCTCCTCGAAAAGGAGGGGATCATCCGAACACCCCCCTCCTTGGTGAGGGGGGGGCTAGGGGGTGGGGTTGATTTTGATCTTATTTTAAGCCATCCGCCAGCCGGCGGATTTGCCGACCCTTTTGGGATTGACAAGTTGGTAGTAATTATGCTAAGCTCGCGGTAGAAAAGTTAAGGTAGATCAAAGTTGAAACTTTGATTGAGCCGGGAAAAATTTTAAGGGAGACGACACATGACAATCATCATGAGAACTGGACCGGAATCTGTTGGTACTTTTAGTTGGGAATTGCCCAGGAGTTTGGAGGAAATTTTCGAAAAGCTTTCTTCTAAAGGAGGGACCTTAGGATGGTCAGAGGAGATGGTCAAAGAAGCCCAACAGGAAATCATTGAGTATCTACAGGATTCAATTTTACCACTCCTGCATCTACTAGCCGGGTCCATCTTTTCTGGATCATCTTTCCCCATTCACGCTGCAATAATCCAAGGGGGGGTTCAACGGATCGCGGAAGAATGCCTGGGATTGGGCGACATTACAGGTCTCTAGCGAGATTTTTAGTAAACCTCAAGCGAAAATCCCAATTTTTTGCTTGGGGTTTTCATTTGGCCAAAAAACGACCTTTCCTCTATACTGGGGGCATGAGTGAGCTGGCGCTATATCGCAAATATCGACCGGGGAAGTTTGGTGAAGTGATCGGGCAGGAGCCGATTATTAAGGCTTTACTCGGGAGCTTGAAGTTGGGTCGCATCGCCCACGCTTACCTGCTCGCTGGTCCGCGTGGCACAGGTAAAACCACGATCGCGCGACTTTTAGCCAAGGAACTTGAAGCCAGTGCTAATGATGTTTACGAAATTGATGGGGCGAGTAATCGCGGCATTGATGAGATCAGAGAACTCCGCGAGGCCGTTCTCACTTTGCCCTTCGACTCCCCGAGGAAAGTTTACATTATCGATGAAGTGCACATGCTCACGCGCGAGGCCTTCAATGCCCTCTTGAAAACTCTCGAAGAGCCGCCGCCGCATGTCGTTTTCATTTTTGCGACCACCGAAATTAACAAAGTTCCCGAGACCATTGTCTCGCGTTGCCAAACTTTTGCTTTCAAAAAGCCGGGGACGGTTGATTTACTCGCTGCCATTAAGCGCGCCGCGCGCGGCGAGGGTTGGGAGGTGGAACCCGCCGCGGCGGAGGCGATAGCACTCGCGAGCGATGGCTCATTCCGCGATGCGCTTGGCCTCTTGCAACAAGTTGCCGGGGCTTCGAAAGACAGGAAAATTACGGTTGATGAAGTTGAAGATCTCGCCGGTTTACCCAAGATGGTGCTCGTTCGCGAATTTATTTTGGCTACACTCGACGGCGATCTCGCTCGCGCCCTTAAGGCCGTGAACGATAATTTAGCCGCCGGCCGCGAGACCTTGATGTTTCTTAAACTCACTCTGCGTCAACTCCGCGAGGCCTTACTTTTGCGTTTGGCCCCTGAACTTCGGGAGCAAATTGCAAAAAACCTTTCTTCTGACGATGAAAAATTTCTTGAAACTATCGGTAAACATGCGAACGCCAATGAATTACCGAAGATTCTTAAAGCCCTGCTCGAAGTTTATGATGATGTCCGTCTCGCTTATCTCCCGGCCTTGCCATTAGAGCTTGCCTTAACGCGGTTAATCAGCCAAGATAAATAAGGTTTATTGGGTAAAAATTATTGCCGGCTCGTCTAATGGTAGGACATCGCCCTCTGGAGGCGAGTATTGGGGTTCGAGTCCCTGGCCGGCAGTTATGTATCTTGGTTTATTGGTGTTTAGTTTTTGTCTCCTGTACTTAATTTTATTGCCTTTATTTGCTTGGTTTTTTGGCGCGCCCCGGCCGGTTTTTAGTCGCACCACCTTGTGGGCGCTTGGTGTGGTAGCGCTTGCTTGCTTGGTAATTTTTTCTTTTACTTTTAGCTTAAATGATCCGCTTTGGCGCAATCGGGTGCAACACGGTTTGGGTGGCGGCTTTTTGGCTTTTGGTCTTTGTTTTTTGGCGGCAAAATTTAGTGAGATCAAACTTAGTCGGGCCCGCTTCGCCCTCTTTAGTTTTTTACTGGTTACAGCGCTGGGGGTGCTCAATGAGGTGATCGAATTTGTGCTCCAAAATTATTTCGATTTTTTCTTTACTGCCAAGGTCAATGACACCTGGCTCGATCTTATCAGTAATTGGGTTGGGATTTTGGCGGCCGGTTTAATCTTTGTGCCCTTGTGGCGGAACAAGAGAGAGGTGTAGAATAACGGCATGGATCAAACACAAAAAACAACAAAATTTTGGTGGTGGTTGGTGGTGATCGTGTTGATTATTGGCTTGGGGTGGTGGGGTCGGAGTGGTTCTAAACCGCCGACGCCAGAGAGTCTCGCGGCTTATTTTACCGAGCGCCTCACTGACCCATCGGTGCTTTTGCCAGAGGATTATGCCAATGTGCCCAGTGGCAAACAAACACCGGAGGGTGCGGTGATTTTACTCCAAAATGTGGCTAAGCGCTTGGAGATTGAATTAATTGATAAGCAGGCGGTGGATGCCATTGTGGCCTTGCTCAATAGTAGCCGCTCGGAAGAAGGGGTAACGGGAGTAATAGAAACCAAAGAATTTGCTATCACCGGTGATAATTTTTCTTTCTCGCCAGCCGAGATTAAGGTCAAGCAGGGCGATCGGGTCAAAATTATTTTTACTAATGCTCGAGGTAATCACGATCTTAAATTAGATGAATTTGCCGTCGCAACCAAATTATTGAAGGCGGGTGAGAGCGAGACGGTCGAATTTGTGGCCAGCAAAACCGGCACCTTCGAGTACTATTGCTCGGTCGGCTCCCACCGCGCCATGGGCATGGTGGGCAAACTAGTGGTGGAGTAAGATGAGGTACTAGAAGCCCCATTTTCAGTTAACTAAACAAAAAAATTATGCTAGCATATCTCTGTGAACGAACTCAATTTAGACGCCATTAAACCGGTTTTGGTGGCTAACGATGTTGAATTTGCGGCCTTGTTTGGCTCGTTTGCGCGATCGGAACAACGGCCCGACAGTGATGTGGATTTACTCATTCGACTGAAGAAGCCGAAAAGTTTTTTTGAGCTTGGTCGCTTAGAAGATCAACTTTCCCAAAAGTTATCTCGAAAAATTGATCTAGTGACAGAGAAGTCACTAAGTCGTCACATTAAACCGTATGTAATGAAAGATTTGCTTGTGATTTATGAAGGATGATCGTATATACCTCGAGCATATTCTCGAGGCCATTAAGAAAATTGAGACATATCTTACGGACAAGAGTTCGGCTGATTTAGAACAAGACTATATGATGCAAGACGCGGTGATTCGTAATCTCTCGATCATCGGCGAAGCGGCAAATAATTTATCAGAGCAATTTATTGCGGCTCATCCAGAAATTGATTGGCGCCAAGTAGTAGGAATGCGTAACCGCTTAATTCACGATTACTTTGGTGTTGATCTGGATACGGTTTGGAAAACCGTTACCCACGATTTGCCTCCCTTAAAGAAATTTTTGGAAACTAAGTTGAAGACTTAACATGAACCGAGCTTTTATTGTGCATGGTTGGGGTGGTTGGCCGGGGGAAGGCTGGTTCCCGTGGTTGAAGAAAGAATTAGAAGCAAGGGGTTTTGCGGTTTTTGTCCCGCAATTACCAGATACCGACAATCCGCGAATTCAAAATTGGGTTCCGGCATTGTCAAAAACTGTCGGCCAAGCGCGCAAAGATGATTATTTTGTCGGCCACAGCATGGGTTGCCAAACGATTGCGCGATATCTCGAAACTTTGCCTGAAGGCGCTAAAGTTGGCGGTGTCGTTTTCGTCGCCGGATTTTTCAAACGGTTAACTGGTCTTGAAGATGACGCCGCGGTAAAAGAAACCGATCGTCATTGGTTCGGAACTCCGCTTGATTTAGCAAAAGTAAAATCTCATTTACTAAAGAGCGCGGCAATTTTCTCCGACGATGATCCGTATGTGCCACTCGATAATCAAGAAGAATATCGTGATCAGCTTGGCTCGGAAATCACTATCGAACACAACAAAAAACATTTTAGTGGCGGTGAAGGCTTTACCGAATTGCCCATTGCTCTCGAGAAAGTATTAGAGTTTGCGAAATAAAGTATCCAAAGCAGTCGTGAAATTCTGCTATATTTATAACCATGAGTAATAATCCGCTAATTTTCTTGTTTCGCAAGTTGTGGCAATTTTCTGAAACCAATCGAAGAAGTGTGGTTTGGTATATTTTTTTGTTTGTTATTGCGAACATTCTTTGGTCTTTAGAACCCCTGGTGATTGGTAAAATTCTCAATATTATCCAGCAGAGCGGCGTTCAGAGAGAGAGCCTTGTTTGGGTCCTTGGTCTCCTCGGCCTTTTTTTAGTTCAAGAGCTGGCTTTTTGGTTATTTCACGGTAATGCCAGAATCCTTGAGAACAAGAACGCTTTTATCGTCAAGGCTAATTACAAAAAGTTTCTTTTGCGTGGCACCTTAGATTTGCCCATCGAGTGGCATGTGGACCATCATTCTGGAGACACCATTGATAAAATAGAGAAAGGAACCCAAAACCTTTTTCGTTTTGCCGAGAACACTTTTCAGTTGATTCAAGCGGCCATATTCCTCCTAAGTTCTTACGTCGCATTAATGTTCTTTGATCTGACTATTACCGGTTTCAGTGTTGGTATTACCATTTTTACCTTTTTGGTTTTGATTAGATTTGATCGGGTGCTTATTCCTGGTTACAAGATTGTTAATTCAATTGAGAATAAGATTTCGGCCAAAGTCTTTGATGTTATTAGTAATGTGACGACTGTTATTGTTTTGCGGGTGAAGTCATTGGTGCTCAATTCGCTTACTGAAGAAATTAGTAAACCATTTAATCAGTATCAAAAAAATAATATTAATAACGAGCTGAAGTGGTTTTCGGCGGCGTTTATTGGTCGCTTTGCTGTGGTGGCCATAGTCTCGTTTTATATCGTGAACAATTTCCGATTCGGACTCCCTATTCTCGCGGGGTCGGTATACATTTTGTATAGCTATGTTAATCAGATTCGCGAAACATTTTTTCGTTTCGCCTACTTGTATGGCGATGTGATTCAGCAGAGAGCTTCAGTGATGAATGCTGAGGAGTTGTCTAAGGACTTTGGTGAAGCTGGTGACCGTGCTAATGCCGTTTTACCTCAAGATTGGCAGACATTAACCATTAAAAACCTAACTTTTTCTTACCACGCTGAAGAAGGTTCTGACCTTCATCTTGATGGCGTCGATTTGAGTTTAAAGCGGGGCGAGAGAGTTGCTCTAATTGGCGACAGCGGTGGAGGTAAGAGTACCTTTTTGAAATTGCTTCGTGATTTGTATCATCCCAGGACACTTGAGTTGTTTGTTGATCAGCAGAATATTACTGGCGGCTTCGCGGCTATTAGCGAGTCGGTGACATTAGTCCCACAGGACCCAGAAATTTTTTCTACTACGATTCGGGAAAATATTACATTGGGGGTTAATTATACCGATGAGCACCTTGAGGTCTATACTGATTTGGCGCGCTTTGGTGAAGTGGTTAAGCGTTTGCCTCATGGCCTCGAGTCATCAATTGTAGAGAAGGGGGTTAACTTGAGCGGAGGGGAAAAACAGCGCTTGGCTCTAGCTCGTGGACTCTTGGCTTGTGCAGACAAAGAAATAGTTTTGCTTGATGAGCCCACAAGTAGTGTTGATTTTACCAATGAGCTTGCGATCTATAAGAATATATTTTCGGCCTTCGAGCAAAAAACGATCATTTCTTCAGTTCACCGATTACACCTGTTGTCACTTTTCGACAGCGTTTACTTTTTCCGTGACGGGAAAATTATTACTTCTGGGACCTTCGATGAACTGAAAGAATCTTCACCAGAATTCAAAGATTTGTGGGAAAACTATATTAAGACTCGGGATGACGGAGGTTCCGTGTAGACCTTTATGATTTTGTCCCCACAGGGGTCAATAAAGAGTTATAATGAGCGAGTGGCCCGAAATTATTAATGTCTGTTAACTATCGATAAAAATATGCTTACAACAATTGCGGTGATTCTCTTTGTGCTTTGGGCAGTGGGTTGGGTGAGTGCGTATACGCTCGGTGGGTTTATCCACATTCTCTTGGTGGTGGCCGTGGTGATGTTTTTGGTCCGAGTAATCCGCGGTGAGAATCCGGTGAAATAAGGAGGGTGCTGCGAGTTATCCTCATCGACAAAATTTTTTAGAAGCAAAAAAGTGGATTTAAGGGATTTAATAATTAATGAAACCTCTCGAAAATGCGGTGATTGAGATTGAGGAGGTGGAGTATTTGATTAATAAAAACGCGGCGGCGGAGATTAGGCGGGGTGAGAAGATGATTATTTTGCGGCGGTTAGTGGATTTAGAATATCATCATGTGTCGCTTAGGGTGGTGAAGAGGGCACTTAAGAAGCCCGGGATTGTGGATTATCTGGAACCGCCTAAAATGGAGTGATGGCAAAAACGGTTGGGGAATTTATCGAGGAAGCGGAAGAAATTATTGCGCGCAAACAGCACGGAGAACTTGATGTGAGTGAGGCGGCATATGGGTTCACCGGTGCAGGGATGCATATTGAAGGAAAAGAAAAAACGCCGGAATTTGAAGCAGTTTTTAATTTGGTGGCTGATTTAGAGATTTTGCATGTGAAGGCGATGGGTTTGAGTGCGAAGAGTGTGGTTGCCTTGCAAGAAAAAGAATGGAAAAAATTTGAAGTGCTGTTTGCGCGCTTGAAGGAGAAGGTTGGATTATTGGGTAATACCAAAAGTTTTTTGGAGGAGAAAAAGTAGATTTAGTTTCAGCGTCAATTTATTTTTATCCAAAAAAAGAACCGCACCGTTTTAGTTTCGGTGCGGGAAAATTTGCCATTTTTTGTGTTGAGCTAGTCTTTAGATACGGTTTTTTTAGCGGCAGCTCCTTCTCCGCCCGTTCCTGCTAGGGCCACAACCCAGGAAATTACACACAAAACAGGATTAGCGCTCCAGTAATAGGTGGTGGCAAGAATGGCTACCAAGAGGTGAGGAGCAAAAATCCACCCCAACCACGAAAGAAATCCGAAGGGGGTTGTGATGGTCAATAGCATTGTTGTCCGCGGAAACAAAGCGATACAGACAAGGAAGATCCAACCGTGATTTTGCCAAAAATCCATTTTTTACCCTTTCTCTAAAGTGCTGATTGAAGGAATCGACCCAGACTTTCTGGGTTAGAAGTTAACATGGTGGTTTTTGTTTGTCAACCACAATTTGACTCTCACTTCATTTTCCCTTACTGTATAGCCTCCGGCTACAGTGGAAATCAGAAATATCGCCATTATTGCTCATGTGGACCACGGCAAAACAACCTTGACCGATTTTTTGTTGCGTCAAACGGGAGCCACCGGCGAGGGCGTCTCGATGGATTCTAATGCGCTGGAGCAAGAGCGCGGGATTACGATTTATGCCAAAAATGCTTCGGTAAATTATCAGGGGACGAAAATTAATATTGTCGACACCCCCGGCCACGCCGACTTCGGCTCCGAGGTGGAGCGCGTGCTCCGCTCGATTGATTCGGTGCTACTGGTGGTTGATGCGCAAGAGGGGCCGATGCCACAGACGCGCTTTGTGCTGAAGAAGTCGCTCGAGCTCGGTCTCAAGCCGATTGTGGTGATTAATAAAATTGATAAACCGGCCGCTGATCCGGCGCGTTGTGAGGAGCAGGTGCTCGAACTTTTCCTCGAGCTCGGGGCGAGTAATGAGCAAAACAATTTTCCGGTGGTTTATGCCATTGGCCGCGAGGGGGTGGCCAAACGCCAGCTCGCTGATGAGGCTAAAGATCTCACACCCCTTCTCGATGTAATTTTAGAACATGTTAAACCAGCCGCGATTTCTACCACCGATCAACCTTTGCGCTTCCAAGCGTTTAATCTCGGTTATGATAATTTTTTGGGCCGCTTGGCGATTGGTCGGATTTATGAAGGTGAGGTGAAGGCCGCGCAGAATGTCTTTGTGAAGAAACCTGATGGCACGATTCGTTCTGGCAAACTCACCAAGATTTTTACCTTTCAAGGTTTAAAAAAAGTAGAAACAGACACGGCCCAAGCGGGTGATATTGTGATGATTGCTGGTTTGCCTGATATTGATATTGGCGAAACGGTGACCACGAGCGAAGCGGCGGAGCCCTTGCCGGCAATTGCCGTGGATGAGCCCACGATCACCCTTAATTTTCTCGTAAACAATTCGCCTTTTGCCGGTCGCGAAGGGAAGTTTGTGACCAGTCGCCAACTTCGCGAGCGTCTTGAGAAAGAGCTCGAAATTAATGTGGGTTTACGGATTGAGTTTGATTCGACTGAGAGCTTCAAGGTTTCTGGTCGGGGCGAACTCCACATCGCGATTTTGCTCGAGAATATGCGCCGCGAAGGTTATGAAATGCAGGTGTCTCAACCGCAAGTAATTATTCATGAAGTGGAGGGTAAAAAGCATGAACCGTTTGAAGAAGCGATTATTGATTGCCCCAATGAGTATCAAGGCGTGGTGATTGAGCGCCTCGGCACGCGCGCCTTTGTACTCCAGAATATGCGGAGCGAGGGTCATGGCACGGCGGTGCGCCTCACCTTCGAAGGGCCAACGCGCGGTCTCCTCGGTTATCGCAATCAATTCGTGGTTGATACTAAAGGCGAGGGGATTCTCTCATCGCGCTTTATTGCTTTTCGCCCCCATGCGGGAGAGATTAAGAAGCGCGCGGTGGGCTCCATGATCTCGATGGCCACCGGCAAAGCGCTGGGTTATGCACTTTGGAATTTACAAGAACGCGGTCAACTCTATATTGGTCCAAATACCGAAGTGTATGAAGGCATGGTGCTTGGCAATACCTCGAAGGGCGAGGAGATGATGGTTAATCCGACCAAAGGCAAACAACTCACCAATGTGCGCGCTTCCGGCACCGACGAAGCGATTGATCTCGTGCCGCCGTATTTACTCACTATCGAGCGTGGTCTTGAAGTGATGGCCGAAGATGAATATCTCGAAATCACGCCCAAGAGTACTCGGCTGCGTAAGCAACAATTAAGCGAAACTGATAGGTCACGCTCTCGTCGCAATAATTAATTTTAAAATAAAATCTCGTAAAATTTCTACGACCGTGACAAGATTGCGAGATTTGTTCAACATCGGATGTTGAACATGTTGATAACATGAAATCTTTTTAGCGCTATAATGTTTGGCATGAACTTTGCGCAAAAGATGGTTTTTTGGTTATTGCGGGTGTCGCTGGGCTGGCTTTTTTTCTATGCGGGGATTACCAAAGTGCTTAAGCCGGAGTGGAGCGCGGCGGAGTATATTGCGGGGGCCAAAGTTTTCGTGGAGTTTTTTAATTTTCTGGCGAGCCCGGAGATTTTACCCCTCGTTAATTTGCTTAATAAGTGGGGCCTCATCTTGCTCGGCGTTTCGCTTATGCTTGGGGTGCTGGTTCGTTTTTCTTCTTTTTTCGGTGCGGTGCTGATGGTGCTTTATTATCTCGCCGCGCTCGATTTTCCTCACCCTAACCCTCACGACTATTTAGTAGACGAACACATTATTTACGCTTTAGTGCTTCTTTTCTTCATGCTCACCAATGCGGGTAAAATTGGCGGTTTGGATAAACTTTTGTGGGGTCGCCAGAACGAGGAAGTGGATTCTGTGAGTTAAATAGTGTAGGATTAAAGCATGTCGTCATACGAAAGTTACACTTTCCGTCTTTTTAAGAAAACCCCCTCTTTTTTTGATGGTTTTTTTTCGGTTATTGACATGTCCCCAACTGTCAATCGCTATAAGGTGAATAAGGAAGGAAAAGAGGCTGATCTCAAGTCTCTTCAGGCCGATTGGTTTGCTGTTGGTGAAGACTTAAAATCAGTGATTGATGCCCATGGTACCGGACAATCAAAATAATAAAATTCAGAAAGTTGAAAATAAGGAAGGACAGATTCTTCAGCTTGAACATTTTTCTGGACCTTTACCACACCCAGCAATTCTTGAGAAATATAACCAAATAGTACCCGGAGCGGCAGATAGAATTATTAAAAAGTTTGAAGCTCAAACAGAACATCGTCATCGGATTGAAAACAGGGTGATTTGGGTCGACAGCGTCAAATCAATCCTCGGATTAATTTTTGCCTTTTTGATTGCAATGACAGCAATTGTTGGTGGTCTCTATTCAGTTTTGCATGGATATTCTTTTTTGGGTGGGTCGTTATCCTTTGCGGGATTGGCGATTTTAGTTGCCGGGTTCATTACCAACAGGTTCGTGGGGAACAAAAAGCCAGAGGCATAACGAAAACACATGATGATTGTAAACAGTGAAGAGGGTAAAAATAAGTTCGGTGAATTTTGGTGGGCGCTTAAGAGTGAATGGTTCAAGGTTGAGGTTCTTCAAGATTATACGGGCATAGACAATGGGAATTCGTTAAGGGCTTGGCTTGCGGGAGACAGAGAAACAGCAATTGCTCTGGTGGTGGATGAGAACAAGGAGTGGGCAAAAATGAGCAGTGCCAAACCGAATATCCGGAAAGTTAGATTTCATATTGTTGAGAATCCATATACGCCATATCTCGAGTGGGAAATTGAGGCTTGTTATAAACATTCTAATATCCCAAAGGCCAAAGAAGATGTTTATCTAATTGAGAAAAATGAAGTGTTTGATTTGGATTTACCCGATGGTGATTTTTCAATTTTTGATAGTGAACGAGTGGTGAAATTTATTTATGATGTGGCCAAGGGTGTTTCTACTGCGGCAGAAGTTTACGACCACGGTGATGATATCGGTCGTTTTCTTCGGGTGAGAGATGCTCTATTAAAATTTAAGGATGACGCACACAGAGTGAAAGCCCCACAGTTCATTGACTAGAAAATTATTTTATAAGGTCGCCAGACCGTTTTGGGTATTGTATTGGTTTATCTTTCGGCCCAAAACTTTTGGCGTCAAAGTTCTGATTGAGTGTCGAGGAAAATTTATGCTGATTCGTAATTCTTATGGGTATCAGCGATGGACTTTCCCCGGTGGAGGGATTGAGAAGGGGGAGAGTTTGGAGCAGGCGGCCAGTCGCGAGGTTTGGGAAGAAGTGGGGATTAGGGTTGAAAAATTAGAATATCTCGGTAGTTATTTCCACACCCGACAATTTAAGCGCGATACCGTGCATTGCTTTTATAGTCAGGCGCTCGAAGAAAATTTTACTATTGATGACGGAGAGATTGCCGAAGCTCGCTGGTTTAACAAGAATCAATTACCAAATGATCAAGCTGAGGCCGTGGCGACTGTTTTGGGTTTGTATGAAAAATATTTACAAAAGTTACACTAATACAAATCAGCGGCAGGTCTCTTGCGAGTCCTGCCGCCGGCTTCTTTCCTTTTTTTGGGCTACAGGGTGTAGCCCATGGCCTCAAGCGCGTCTTGCGCCCGAAGCGCCCTTCCTCCTGTGCCTGCCGCAATGTCCATGATTTCATCGATGGTCATGAATGAAAACATTTTGCACTCCTTCGCTATTGGGGGTACCGATTCGGGCGGGGTGAACCATATCACTCCTAGCCCAAATCATCTGCCAATAGGTTAGCATGATT
>ERZ1292629.2783-Hain-H43-01um-R1-2783-length-14248-cov-6_pt1 | contig 14248 bp, 14 predicted proteins | sample MGYA00564399_ERZ1292629 | MGnify/ENA primary metagenome ERZ1292629 (study PRJEB36523, sample SAMEA6512636) | groundwater metagenome | collected 2019-01-08 | study: AquaDiva: Metagenomics assemblies of 32 groundwater samples
TACATAGGCGCGGCGCAGAAGTCGGCGCAAGATATAACCACGGTCGGTATTGGATGGAGTCACCCCGTCAGCAATCATAAAAACTGCTGTGCGAATATGGTCAGCGACTATTCTTGAATTAACCACTTGCATAATAGATTCAAATAAATCTGTCTCAAATACCGTTGGTACTTTTTGAATAACTTTTACCAATCTTTCCAAACCCATACCCGTATCAACACCTTTTACTTTTAGAGGTTGTAAAATATTCTGCCCGCCAGAGGCGGGTCCGCCTTTGGCGGAATAATATTCGTTAAAAACAATGTTCCAAATTTCAATGCCTTCCACATAGATTTCGGTGGTCGGACCACACGGCCCTTCAACCCCTGTTGGACCCCAGAAATTATCTTTTCGGCTGAATTTTTTTATAATGATATTTGAATCTATTGATTGCCATATTTCCGCAGATTCTTTGTCTTCAGGCACTCCTGCCTCTCCTCCGAACACAGATACAAAATCTATTTGTAATCCCATATCTTTCGTAATAAACTCATGCGCATATTCAATCGCTTCCTTTTTCCAATAATCTCCAAAACTGAAATTGCCAAGCATTTCGAAGAAAGTCAGATGGCTCTCATCCCCTACTGCCTCAATGTCCGACGTGCGCACGCATTTTTGAGCAGAAGCGGTATTTAGCGCGCCAAAATCTTTTTGCGCGTCCGCCTTGCCGATATAATATGGTTTGAATTGCTGCATGCCGGCAGTGGTGAAAAGGACCGAAGAATCTCCTGCCGGCACAAGCGAAGATGATGGTATTACGGTATGACCTCGCTCCTTGAAAAAGTCTAGAAATTTTTGTCGAATTTCGGCTGATTGCATGGAAAACAATATAACATATTTAAAACGATACGGGCGGCGCTTGTGGCGCCGCCCTAGAGACCAAAAAATCCAAAAATGTCCTCCACGATACAGACGATCCTGCTGAAAAACTTGCCAAAACGGTATCGAATCGGATGGCGGGACATTTTCAACCAGGATCGGTCGTCGATAGCTGGCAGAAGCTGCATGGTGGCCTCCTACACAACGAGTTGCTGGTCCAGCGGTAACTATATCACAGTTTTTAACACTTTAAAATCTTCTTTAAGCGTATCCAAAAGATGCTGATTATAAATAGCGGCGGCGGGGTGGTAGAAAGATATAAGTTTAAAATTGGAAGTTTGAAAGGTCTTGCCGTGAAGCTTGCTAATAGAATCTAATTCCCATTCAAGACCGTAGCGACCCATAACATACTGCATTGAGAACCGGCCGAGAGTGACAACCACTTTGGGTTTAATAATTTCTATTTGACGGTCAAGAAACGGCGCGTAAATCGCCATCTCATCTGGAAAAGGGTCGCGGTTTTTGGGCGGGCGATCTTTGACAATATTGGTCACATAAACATCCTTCCTGGCAATACCGACAGATTCAAGGAGTTCATCAAGCACCTTTCCCGCCCGCCCGCAGAACGGCCTGCCCGTCTTGGCTTCATTCTCCCCCGGCGCCTCACCGATAAACATTATTTCGGCCGAGTGGTTGCCTTCTCCAATCACCGGAAAATATTTATTCTTCACCCGCTCGGCATAAAGCGGCGAGGCGGAAAGAGCCACTACTTCATCCTTAATCTTTTTTAACGCCTCATCTTGACAGTTCATCTATTTCATCAATAACCGGTTTGATGTCAAAGTCTTTGCCCAAAAATTTACGCAATAGTTCCGGGTCTTCTTTAATGCTAGAACAGAGCACTATCTTTTCGCCCAGCAGCGTTTTCTTATCTCCGGACGAAAGAGAGACGAGACAAGTTATGGGATGAAGCGCTTCTTCTTCAATCATATCCTGCAGATTGCCTTTCTCCGGATAATTCCACCCTATCATAGTTAAATGCTTACAAATACCGTAGTGGATGGCGGTAGTTGAGAACTTGGTATTGGTAATAAGCCAACTATCAGTGATAGACCTGTCTTTCCCGCCATAATTAAAGACGTTTTCGGCCAGGTCGTCAAATCGCGCTTTGATATAGAGCACTACTTTCAAATCCGACTTGGTACCAAGTTCATTATGGAACTTGGCTTCAATCATAATAAGTTTCTCGTCGTTATAAGCCACCACATCTACTTCGTGCGGCACACAAGCACCGAGCACAGTTTGACGAGTCTCGCATTTAAATCCTTTGACCTTGAGAATTTCGGCCACGAAATCTTCAAATGGAAAGCCTGACGGCCCGAGGTCTATAACCGCGCGGCGAAGAGAATAACTTTTGGCAATGGGCGCACTTATCCCTTGGAGAATAGAAAAGGCGTGTTTATAAATCTCGCCCGTGGTCATGTCGTTATGTAGTTCCGGCAAGACATGAGATAGAACTTTCCCAACTGCCTCTTCCGTCGCGCCAGAGTGAACAAGCGAAGCCCGAAGTTTCTCTTGGTCAAAGACCTCGCGTTTACCATCCGATTTGATTATCAAGATTTCATTCATCATTTAATTATACCTCACGAATCTTATCCATTATTCCCCCGCCCAGACAAATCTCTCCGTCATAGAACACTATAGACTGACCTAAAGAGAGACCCCGCACCGGCTTATCAAATTCAACAATCACATTGTCCAAAGCTCGGCTTTGGATAGTTACAAGTATTTTCTCTCCACGATAACGAATTCTGGCCGAAAGCTCGGATTTGGTCGGCTTATCAATCCAATTAATACTTTTAACTGAAATTTTGGTTGGCGAGAGTGAGTTTATCTCCAACTCTTTACTTGAGACTGTGATGGTATTGGCTTTAATATCTTTTGACACTACGTAGTATGCGCCGTCCTCCGACTTTTTCTTCAGAATTTCAAAATTATGCCTTTCTCCTATGGTATAGAACACCGCCCCATGGTGAGTGCCTATAACCTCGCCTTTGGTGTTCAACACCTTACCTCGCTTAGCCGAAATAAAATGAACCAGAAATTCATACATGCTGACATCGCCGATAAAACAAATGCCCTGACTATCTTTCTTTTCCGAAACTGGCAGATGAAATTTTCGCGCGAGTTTGCGCACTTCGCTTTTTTCCAAATGACCGACTGGGAAAAGGGTGTGGGCGAGGTCGTCTGAAGTTAGAGTCCAGAGAAAATATGATTGGTCTTTTTCCCCGCTCCAGTAATGCCCAGTCGCAATATAATCTGCTCCCATTGCTTTAGCTTTTTTCCAGAAAGCGCCGAATTTTATTTCTTTATTGCAGAGAATATCCGGGTTCGGAGTCCGACCGGCTTTATATTCGGCCAACATTTTATCTACTACCCCTTTTTTATATTCTTGCTCAAAATCAAAAAAGAGAAACGGAATATCAAGCGTAATGGCCACTTTCATAGCATCGCGCCGTTCCTCTCTCCAACCGCAAGGTAAAAAGTCCGGTTGCCAGACTTTGATAAAAACACCGGTTACTTCAAAACCTTGCTCTTTCAACAGCGTCGCACTAACCGCAGAATCCACTCCTCCCGAAAGCCCAACAAAAACCTTTTTAGGAGTTTCGCAAGAACGGTTCTTGCGAAACTCCCGGTTCTTGCGAAAGTGAGTAGTGGGTGTATTCATGTTTCTATACTTCAATAAAATAGTTCTCTATAAAGTCTTCGAATGACTGAGCATTTTTAAAATAATCAGGAAAGTTTTTTATTTTGATTATATTCTTATCCACTCTATCTTCACTGATGTAGTCAGGATAGCTAGAATATCTATATAATTTAAGAAATTTTTTCATATCAACTGAAGATTTATTAATTTGACCTTCCCACTCAGGAAATTCTATCTCTAGAGGATTAATGTGAATATATCCAAATAATTGCTTCATATAATTATCGTCAACTCCAATCAATTTCGATTTAAATAATCCACCAAAAAGAGCTCCTTTCCTTTGATATTTGATATTAAAAAACATTGAGTAACCTACACCTAACTTTCTCATAAATTTAGTAATTCCACCGTCGACTTCTTGCCTGATTAATAAATGGAAATGATTTGTCATCAGACACCATGCTCCAATTGAAACAAGTGGACCACCTTTATCCAATACTAAAACCTCGTTAAATGTTTTATGTTGCTTATTTAAAATATTATCGAGTCGAAGAGAACTATTTGAATTCGCAAGATACAGAAGCATCATAAATCGCTCATAATCTTTCTTTGATTTAAAGATTACTCGTTTGTCTATGCCACGATTATATATATGATAATACTCTCCAGTAACAAATTGGTCCTTACGCAACATTCCTAGAATATATCAAAGACCTTAACTTTTAGCAAGAACGGTTCTTTTTAGCAAGAACCGTTCTTGCGAAAACTTGCCTACTACCAAACATATTTTAACAAAAAAATGGACCCCGCGATATTTTGCGGGGCCCAAGGACTAGACTCAAAGGATCTAGAAGATCTAGGTACCCCTAGTCCAGAGTACCTAACTTGCGAGTGAGGCGGCCGGGCTGCGGACGTTCCAGCCATGGCCGAGCCAGCGGTAGTGCGACACAACCCTGCCTCCGCCCCAGCAACCGTAGCGGACATACAAGCGGTCGCGCACTGGGAGGTGGAAAATGTCGTCCCAGAAGAAGATATAGATCGTCCTCCCCTGGTCGTCCTTCTTCCACGACTCGGGCCAGAGTTCGGGGTGCTCAACCGTGTGGTCGAGGACTTTGGCGCTGACGTTGCCATCCTTGGCTTCGAGTTCCTTGCGGAGCTCGTGACCGACAATGAAACCGCCTTTCTGCCCGTCCGAGAGGAAGAGGTTAATCTTCTTGCCGTCTAGGCAGAGGTCGTCGCCATGGCGCTCAAGTCTGACGATACCCGACTTCGCCGAACTTACGTGCTCGGCACCCGTGAACGGTAGCTTGCACGGGATTGAGAGGTTGATCATGTGGTCAATCGGGCGAATTTCGTGAGTGCCACGGAGGACGCAGAGCATCTCCCGAAGGCGACCAGACTGACCGAGCAGATTGAACTGCTCCGCCGTGTAGCCATCTTCTTCCAGACGATCCGAGAACCACTTCATCTGGTCAATCGTGTAGAGTGAGGACATCGTCCTACTCCTTTCCGGCACTGCGTGCCACGCTTGGCAACTGGATTGTCGCCACAGCGGAGAAAGCCTTGTTTTAAGGCACTTTCCGCTGTGGCGAACTTGCAAATTAGTTTTAGCAAGAACGGTTCTTGCGAAAACGGTTCTTGCGAAAAAAATTAGTATTAAAGAACTTAACCTATTCAAGCGTAGCACCTTTACCTTACTTTGTCAAGTATTTAGCGACATTTGTTTTATGCTCGTCAAAGGTACGGGAATAATATGTTTTACCATCATCGCCTGTCAAGAAATAAAGATATGACGTCGTGGTGGGATGGATGGCCGCGATGACACTTTCAAGTCCCGGATTTGAAATAGGTTTTGGCGGAAAGCCAGTGTGCTTATAGGTATCAGGGTCGGAATCCACTTGGAGAGCAATGTCGAGCTTCAGACGTTTCCAGAGAATGCCGGAGACAATTCTTTTGTCCTCTTCAGATTTAACTTCACTTTCAAGAATTGAGGCCATTTTGATAATATCGTCAAGCGAGTGGCCCGAGTCTTTTATTTCCTCAAGCAGACTGGAAATTTTTCTGTCAAAACTATTTTTAAACATTTGTATAGTTGAAGAAGCCGTAGCGATTATCGGGACAAAATAAGTATCGGGAAAAAGGTATCCTTCCGGAGCTCCGACTACGAAACTGGTGTGGTTGAAGAATTTGAATCTGTTATCAAAAAGCGGAGAAATTTTTTCAACAGTAAAACCTTCGGGGATAGTCAGTTTGATTGTTTCTATATCGTAGTCCCCATGGAAAATACGCCAAGCGGTGACGAAAGTGTTTTGCGGATGAGACATTTGGTATTGGCCGGCTTTCATATCACGTTCTCCACCAAGAATAACGGCCGCCATTCTAAAAAAGAGGGGGGAACGTATTACTTTATCTTCTTTTAATTTTTCCGAAAGAGTGTAGAGTCCGGCGCCTTCTGGAACAGTTATAATCGAATCCGAAGGGAAAGAAAACGGTGGGGTCGTTGGCAAGAGACAGACGGTAAGCACGACCGCCCCAATGATAAAAGGGTGAACCCTCATACGGGCAAATTCGCCGGCGCTTCCGCTTTCTTTGAAGGTACGCGAGTAAGAGTCGGGGTGGTGGCAGTGGCACCCGGAAAGTGGAAAAGAGTGGCCAGCTCTTCAACGGTGAGAATGTAGGGCTTTCCGCTTAAATGTTTGTAGGGAACATCAAAGAAAGAGCGACGTTTATAAGCGTCAATATGCGTTCTTTGCAATCTTTTCTTTTCTCTGTCGCGAAAATCTTTCCAAGGATATTCAATGCTCATAAACTTATCCGGCCGAATGCCGTTGAGATTTTTGGAACCAAACTGGCGCATGCTTCCTATCAAACCCGTAAGTCTCATCTTATCAAAAATTTCCAGTGGCGCGGTATAGACGACCCTCATCATAGTGTTAAAGGCCAGTTTGCCGGCATTGCGTTCAATGGCTTCAATGGTTTTGTCTTGAGTTTTGGTAAGGAAGGTCAGGAGTAGAGGCGATTGTGATTTGTCATTGGCAGATTTATTGGATTTGGTGAATGATTCTTTATCAATGATGTTTTTTATTTCTTTTTTGATGCCCTCTTTCCAATCCGGTTTTGAGAAAATACGCGTATCTTGGAGACCTTCCTTACGATGTCCTTGTATCAATATTTGGATACCGGCCAATTCGCCCGGCTTAAGCGAGCCGAGATATTCAATCACTGGCACGATAGGGTCCACTATTTCTTCCTGCTCCTTATTGCCTTTATCCAGCTCGTAATCAACATATGTCTTGATGGGATACGCGTCCGGTTTATTAAGCTTGGTGGTAATGCCAGACATGCTCATCTTTGTCGGGTCATAAAACATCTGGCGCGCATAATCCTCCGCCTCAAAAACTTCAGCGCCGGGATAATGAGTATAGACTCTAGATTCTATGATATTTTTCCACTTTTTCAGACCCCAGATAAAAAACTTCACGTCTCCTCCGATAGAAACTATCTCAAGAGAAAACCAGTCTCTAACACGACCTTTGATATAAACATCCGTTAGTGTGCCTACCACATCTTCCCAGAGGCCTTCCAAGACCATTTCCATAGCCGCCGGTGATTTGTCTATGTTTCTCGGCAACTTAATTTCCAAAAGCACACCGCCTTGTTCCCGCATCCACTCCCGGCGCTTATAAGAAAACCAAGTGTGAAGTAAGAGATTGATTAAAAAAAGCGGTAGCCAAACAGGCCAAGTGGCGATAATAAATTGCCAAACTTGCGTGTAAACAATCATTCCCCCATTTTACACGCTATGATAGCGATTGTCTCGGTCTTTCTTGAAATACTTTGAGTTTTGAAGGTTGACCAAAATAGTATTTTCTTTGACATAGCGTTCCTTTAGAACCTTTTCCACCACCTTTTCTCTGGACAGAGGGCCTTCTTTCTCCAAAATTTTCTTGATGACATCTTTAACTACACCTGACATGTATCCCCACTCGGCCAAAGCGTAGAGTCCGCGACCGACCAAGACAAATCTCGGGTCTTTAATGAGTTCGTTGTGGGTAGTGGCGACATGCGCTTTTTTATTGAAATATTGAGTGATGGCCTTAGCCACTTCCTTGAAATGGATGGGCGAACCATGCTTCCTGATGACTAGGAAAGCGTAATCGCGCATGCCTTTGGCATTGACATTTGAAGAAGAAGAACGGCCCCATTCGCCCAAGGGATTCCTACCAATCTTGTGGGAGATGGAGAGCCAGCGCTTGATAACTTCATCATTTTTATACTTCTCGTTCAAATCTTTAACTTCCTCCAAGAAAGAATTGACTAGGTCGCTCTCAAAGACCAATTCGTCATCGGAAAGTTTTGAATACAGTTTGCGGAGAGCATTCTTAATTTTCTCGGATAGTTCCGCATCAACGTGCCAGCGATGCTTGAACTCTTCATCCTCTTTTTCGCGCTTGAATTCTTCGCCGATAACCAAAAGGAAATGGAAATGGTTTTGGGTGTTTAAATCTTCGCTCAAATACTTTAAAAGGTCTTTTTCGGCAACCAAACCGCCCAGGCCGAGGATGAGCTCTTTCAGTTCGGTAAAGATTGGTTCAGCATCTTTATAAGTTTTTGATTTGCGGACGGTAGCAAGCGAGTGATTCTCAATCTGACGGACACGTTCACGAGTGATACCGTATTTCTTGCCGATAGCGTCCAGAGTAAGTCTCGCCGATTTGGGCCCGAGACCATATCGGCTAATCAGCACGTCTTGACCACGCTTGGTGAGAATTGATAAAAGGCGTCTGGTAACCTCTTTGGGTTTGAAGCTGAAGGTAATCTTTTCGCTCATAGCTTGTTGTATTTGTATCACTATACCATATAGGTGTCAAGTAACAATGCTAACGACCCTATCCGGCACAATAATAATCTTTTTTGGTTCCTTGCCATCGAGCCACTTCTTTACTTGTGGCAGTGAGAGTATTGTCGTTTTAATTTCATCTTCATTTTGCCCGCGAAGCATAGTTAAACTGGCTCTGACTTTGCCATCAATCTGGACGGCTAAAGTAATTTCGTCTTTCAATAATTTCTTCGGGTCGTAAGTCGGCCATTTTTGCGTATGTATAGAGTCTGTGTAGCCAAGTTCATGCCAAAGTTCTTCCGTGATGTGTGGTGCAAAAGGCGCGAGGAGTAAAAGGAAAGTTTCAAATTCTTTTTGAGAAATTTTTTCTTGTTTATCCAGAGCATTGACGTAAATCATCAAAGTTGAAACTGCGGTATTAAATCCCATAGACTCAATATCATCAGAAACCTTCTTGACTGTTTGGTGCATTAAGGTCTCGCTCTTTAAGGTCAGACCTTGAGAATTGATGCCTAAGGTCTGACCTTTTCCCGCGAGACCTTTAGAAATCTTGGATTGCAGTCTCCACACTTTTTCAAGAAATCTCCTAACACCAACAATACTGCTACTATTCCAAGAAACCGATTGGTCAAATGGGCCCATAAACATTTCATACATTCTCAATGTATCTGCTCCGAAGGTGGAGATAATATCGTCTGGGTTTATAATATTACCCCACCTTTTAGACATCTTTCTGCCATCTTCGGCGATGATAAGGCCGACATGCTGAAGTCTTTTAAAAGGCTCTCCGGTGCTGACCACTCCGATATCAAAAAGGAACTTATGCCAAAATCTGGCGTATATCAGATGCCTTGTAGCGTGCTCTGCTCCACCTACATATAAATCGACCTTATTCCAATACTTTTCTTTTTCTTTATCAACCAAGACTTGATCATTTCTAGGATCCATAAAGCGCAGATAGTACCAAGAAGATCCAGCCCATTGAGGCATGGTATTACTCTCGCGTTTGAAAATTTTGTCTCCAACTTTTACATTTATCCATTCCGGTATATTGGCTAATGGAGATTCTTCCGTACCAGTAGGCTCATAAGATTTGACTTCTGGTAATTTAAGAGGGAGATCTTCTTCCTTAAGAGGAATCACCTTGTCTCCATCGCGTAAAACAGGTATCGGCTCGCCCCAATAACGCTGTCTTGAAAACACCCAATCGCGAAGTTTGTATTTAACTTTCTTTTCTCCGAATTTCTTGGTTATTTTCTCTCGAGCTTTTTCGGTAGACAGCCCGTCAAAACCTGGTGAATTTCTGAGAGTTCCTTCTTTAGTCCAGTAAAACTCTCCCGCCAATATTTTTTTTGTAGCCCTACTTATTTCTTCAGTCAAATTTGGAGATTGGTTTATAGGATAAACTCCACCAACTACCGGGCTATTTGGGTAAGGATTAATTACATTCTTGATTGGCAAATCATGTTTCTTGGCAAACTCAAAATCTCGCTGGTCATGCGCTGGTACACCCATAATGGCGCCGGTACCGTAGTCTGACATTACATATTCCGCTTCCCATACGGGAATTTTTTCCTTTGTCGCAGGATTCGTCACATACTTGCCTGTGAATTTATCTTCCTTCCCTGCCATGACGACAAAAGTGGCACCGAAAATCGTATCTGGTCTTGTGGTAAACACTTTCACTTTGAAGGAAGTCTGACTTCCTTCAAATTCTATTTCCGCTCCCTCGCTTCTGCCAATCCAATTCCTCTGTTGAGTTTTTATTGATTCTGGCCAATCTAATTCTTCTAGATCGTCCAGTAAACGATCGGCGTAGTCTGTGATTTTCAGTACCCATTGCCTAATTGGCCTTTTTTCCACCATGGAACCGCACCTTTCGCATTTACCATCTTCCACATCTTCGTTGGCCAGTATAGTTTTATCAACTGGACACCAGTTAACTGGTTCTTGTGATTCGTAAGCCAACCCTTTCTCAAAAAGTTTCAAAAAAATCCACTGTGTCCATTTATAAAAATTTGGATCAGAAGTACTTATTTCTCTAGACCAATCATAATCAAAACCTATCATTTCAAGCTGTTCTTTATACCGTTTTATATTTTTTGCAACAGCAATAACGGGATTGGTTTTGGTCTTTATGGCATAGTTTTCGGCGGGCAGACCAAAGGCGTCAAACCCCATTGGATGTAGCACATTGAAACCTTGCATGCGTTTCATTCTCGATACTATATCGGTAGCAATATAGCCTTTAGGATGGCCTACATGAATACCTTCCCCAGAAACATAGGGAAACATGTCTAAAATATAGAATTTAGGTTTATCGGATGATTCTCGAGTTTGGTAGATACCAGATTTCTGCCACTCTTTCTGCCACTTGCCTTCAATTTCTTTAGGATTGTATTCTGTCATTAAACTTCTTCATCGCTATCCAGAAAAGAAGGCCGAGCGCGATGGCGAGAATGATAACTCGTACGAGGTTATCGGCGGAGCTCCAGTAACGCATACTGGCAATGATAAATGAGAGCACACCGGCGAGAGCCAGACCGTTTGAGATAACATCATTGCCTTTGAAAAAATTCCCGGCCAGAAGTGTGAGGGCGCCAAGTGCAACTAAGATGGTAAAGACATTGCGGTCATAAGTTTTAGTCTTTGTTTCGTAATCTTGTCTGCAAGTGAATTGAAGGTCGCAGTAACCGCGCGATTCTTCCAGTCCTGCGGGTGGGACGGCGGGCATAGTTTTAGAATAGTAAGCATTATCAGTCCACTGGCCACCCTTCGCGACACACTCATTTTGATTGTCAGGAATAGTAACTACTTGTGTCTGCGGGCAGAAATCTTCATAAACCGGTCTCTCATAAACAAGCGAAATGGTGTAATTAAAAAAGAGGTTGAGAACAATGATAATGCCGATAATAAGCGACCACTTCAATATTGATGATTGTGTATTCATACCGCCACTATATCAAAAATTCTATAACATCGCCATCTTGCACGATATACTCTTTGCCTTCCGTCCGGACCAAACCTTTCTCCCGCGCCTTGACCATAGAACCAGAATTGATTAAATCTGTGTATGACACCACTTGGGCGCGGATAAATTTGTCCCGGAAATCGGTATGAATGGACTTGCCGGCCTCAGGCGCGGTCGCGCCTCTTGTGGTAGTCCACGCCCTTGATTCATCTTCGCCGGTAGTGAAGAAAGTTATTAAATTAAGAAGTTTGTATGATTCGTTTATAAGTTTATCCAAACCGGTGCCGAAGATGGGGTCAATTTCAAGATACGGTCCGGGAATTTTACTTTTAAAATCTTTTGAAATTTGACCAGATACTTCAGAAGTATTTAAGACATAAAGAGTCGGTTTTTTGATTTCCGCCGCTTCTAATTCCATGTTTATAATTTCAATATCAAAGAGCGGGTCAACTTTCTCATGCACGTGAATAATGCCCGGGTCTTCAAAAGTTCGCACCATCTCTATCACAGCATCAACTTCGCGGATATAGGAAAGGAATTTATTACCCAGTCCCTCCCCTTCCGATGCGCCTTTGACGAGCCCAGCGATGTCAACAAACTCAACCACCGCCGGAATAGTTTTCTTTGATTTAGACAGAGCCGAAAGTTTCGTGAGACGTTCATCCGGCACCGGCACGATACCGACCGACGGGTCAATGGTGCAGAAAGGATAATTCTCCGCCGGCACACTCTGTTTGGTGAGCGCGTTAAACAATGTTGATTTGCCAACATTTGGTAGACCTACGATGCCTACAGAAAGTTTGGACATTATTTCGCCCTCCGGCCGAGGTTATAAACTTTGCGCTTCATGCGCTCGCGACGCCAGATGCCGAAGTGTTTGAGATAACCGAATTTGTAAACACAGATAGGAGAAAAGCCGGCAAACCAGAGAACTCCCTTTCTCAATTCATTTGTTGTGTCGCCGAAAACAATGCGTTGGATGAGAGGTATTGTATCGGAAGTGACAATCATGGTTGCACTTCTGCCTTTCAAAAGTCTCCGCCACATATTACCGCCGTGAGTAAATTTGAAGGCAAAGCCCGGTAGCCAAGTTCTATCAAAAAGACCTTTGAGAATAGCCGGCATAGTAGACCACCACGACGGATAAAAAACGACAAAGTGTTCGCACCATCGTGTGTTCTCTTGAAACGCGACCAAATCCAGCTCAAGCTCCTGAATCTGTTTGTATCCAAAGTGGAGAATCGGATCAAACTTCAAATCACCGATATTCATCCGGCGCACTTCATGCCCCGCTTCCATCGCTCCTTTTTCATATTCACTCGCCAGAGTGCCGTTGAGAGTATCTTTGTCCGGATGACCTAATAAAATGAAAATCTTCTTTGGTTTCTTATTGAAGATATTCATAATTTTTCATTTTGTAATTTTGCAATTTTCATTGGAAATTTATTGTAAATTGGAAATTGGAAATTGATAATTACTTCAAAAGTTTTTGAAGTTCTCCTTGGTGTGCGCGCATCACCACCATCGTGGCGGCCATCTCGCTTTGACCGGACTTCACCCGCTTTTGCACTTCACCACCGATTTTTTTGAAGAACTCGGGATTTTTCTCCATGAGCGCGAGCATCCGCTCGCGCTCGGCCTCCGGCACGTTCTTCATCTTCAGCTTCAACGCCTGTTTGAGTAAAAAGTTTTTAAACATTCCCATATCCGCTATTTCTTTTTGTCCCCGCCCGAATGATCTTCTGGTCGGGCAGGCTTCTTTGGTTTCTTCTTTTCTTTCCTATCTCTGTAGTTACCTTTCGCCATATATTTTTTATCAGTTTTTAATATCTTTAGTATAACAGAGTGCTTGGAGTGCCGCGAGGTCAGTCGCAGTCAGGCTTTCAGCATCGCCTTCGTTCTGGTAATACATGATGGCCTTCGGGTCATCAACATGCTCAAGTCCGAGCGCGTGGCCAAGTTCATGCGCCATAATCCGCACCAATTTTCCCCGATTGCTAAATTCATAGATATCAATATTCCGACCCTCTTCAGCGCTATAGTAAGTACCGCCGGTAAAGGTCTCGCCCCGCGAAGCACCGATGGTGTTATATCTCGCTACATTCAGATTAAGTGAATCGGCCAGATAGTTGAGTGTCCCCACCAGACCATTTATCTCTCTGGCCATTGTGTTTAGTTGCGTCTCCAAAACTTTCAATGCCGCCACCTCGGTCTCCAGTGCGATTCTGTTTATTTCCAGTTGGTCAAACTGTTTTCGGGAATTTCTCTGGCCACTGTTCCAGGATTCAACCTGCTTTTGGTAAACGTCACTTTTTTCATTAAACATTTTTACCTGCGCATCGTAAATGCTTTCTATATTGTTGTATGCCACTTTTAAGCCGTCATATTTTGTTTTGAGCGCATTGTAAGTGGCTTCGTTTTCTTCCACGACATTCTCCAGACTGGAAAGGGCGCCAGTCACTTCTTGACGATAATCGTAGATAAGATTGACTGCCAATTCTCCGCTTTCCGGCTTGTAGGCGAAGAGTTCCATGCCCGACGGCTTCTCCCAAACCGTTTCGGCTTCGGCGATGGCATCCAAAAAATCTTTGTGTGAAATACCGAACCTTCTGTCAAAAGCGCCTACCGCGTAAGCAATCGGTTCCTCGCATGCGAGAGAAGTCTTGACCAACCTTGGATAATTCCAGGCAAAAAAAGCTGTAACAAAAACAACAAAAATGACGACTATTTTTCTCAAAGTCAGAGGAATTAAAGCTTTTCTATTTCCTTAAGGTCATTGTCGGGCAGATATAGGATGAGAATACCGAGAAAGATTCCACCCAAAGCCGTCCAGACATGACTACCGCTAAAGAGCCACAAATCCAAGCCGTCC
>ERZ1292629.2785-Hain-H43-01um-R1-2785-length-14242-cov-85_pt1 | contig 14242 bp, 17 predicted proteins | sample MGYA00564399_ERZ1292629 | MGnify/ENA primary metagenome ERZ1292629 (study PRJEB36523, sample SAMEA6512636) | groundwater metagenome | collected 2019-01-08 | study: AquaDiva: Metagenomics assemblies of 32 groundwater samples
ACTCTGGGTGGTCTAGACTGCCGTAAGCTCTATTTTCTGAAACAAGCTGTTGGAATTTGTCAATTTCGCGTTCTAAAATATTTTTAGGATAACGCCGGCGATTGGCATTTAATGTGTTTGCTTCACTGAAAATTCCAGATAAAATTAATGATTTTCCAGTTTGTATATTTTCATTAATTATATTTTTATCATATGATAAAACAGTATATTCACGAATTAATCTTTTAGTATTATTCATTTAATTTCTATCCCATATTATTATGAAATTGCAGCACAGATGATTACAAATTTTATTTTCTCTATCTAAATCTTTTAATACATGTCTTCCATAAATTCTGTTTTACTTGGATCTTTAATATCTATTCCCATTCCTGCATCTGCTGCTTCAGAAATATATTTATTACAGTAACATTCTTTAGCAGTACAAGAACCATTAGGACCATCATGTACCATATTATGATGATGACAAGAAGAACAGAGTTTAGAATTTATTTCTTTTATTACTATATTTTCATCAATATTTTCTCGTAATCCCAACCCTCCAACCTTAATAACATCATGAGGATCAATAATAATTTTTTTTCCTTTTTCTGATACTAAAAGTTTATCTATTCTTGCTTTCAATACATAATAAATTCTAGAACCGATCATATATTTATTTTTATTTGGATCCCAGACTAATTCCTTGACTTTATCTCTATCAAATATCTTGTTTCCTTTCATATCAGTAGGATATTCTGATGATTCATTGATTTCCAATATCTTAGAAATCTCCCATAACGGAAATTTAATATCAACAATACTTTGAAGTTCTTTTACATTTTTTGCAGAAATGTCTACTGTTTTTACTTCGTGTTTTTCATCAAGTGTGCGTTCAAGAATTACACCATATTTGAATGTTACATTTTCTCCAACTGGAACTTTTTTTGGATATAATTTTCCAGTTTTAGGATTTGTATATTGTTGAGTTCCTATCTTTTTTGTTTTAGTTGGAGTATCTATAACACCTTGTCTAATCTGTTTATTTCTGGTTTTTGTGAAAGCATTTGTTTTTCTACCTGAACCAGGACCACCTTCTGTTTTTGTACTAACAACTTTACCACATATTCTACATTTCAAAATATCCGATAAATCACTACCTAACCATTCGTGTTTATGAGAATTTTCTTGTACTCCTAAAGTATTAGGTTTCTTTTGAATATTTGGTTCTTGAATTTGTTGTTGTGATTGTTGAATATTTCCATGACCTTCAGCGGTTTCGTGGGATAAATTAACAACTTTAGAATAATCTGCTACTAATTTTTGAATTCTTGATAATTCTGCAACTGCACGTTTGAACTCGAAACTATCACGAACTTTCAGGCCCAGTTTAAGAAATGCAGAAAGATGGGCAAATGAGTTATTTATAGATGCATTTATTTTCTCTCCCAACTGAGCAAGTTTTTCTATTTTTTGATATTTCAAATCTTCCGATTGATTTTCTCCGGGATTATTTTGAGAAATCTCTTCAAATATTTTTTTTGTATATTGTGAAAGAATAATTTCTTGTATTTCTTTTTTTGTTATTTTTTTCATAGTAATATATAAATATTAAAATCTAATACTGTTAATGAAATGTTGAAAATTTAATTAACAACTTCTTAAATATGTCTACTGCATTAATATCAACTCCCATAAGTTGAAGTATACTTAGAATAAACCATACAGAAAAAATAATGGTAGTTCCTATAAAAATTCTCGAAGATAATAATGTACTTAAGACTTTATGTTTATCTATCCAATTTCTTACTGCTTTTGATAACTGTTTGTTTGAACGACTTGAACTAGTTACTTCATATAAACTTCTTAATGCATTTTCTAATCCAACAGTTCCATTTACACGAACATTGAGAATTGTATCTAATTTTTCATTAATTTGATACGTAGCTTGAAATAATAATTGATGATTTTTTTCATTTGTATCTATTAACGACTTTGCCGTTAAAATATGATCATTCAATTTAGTGTCAACATCTTTAATAGATTGTTCAACAATTTCTAATTTTTCGTAGTTTTTCTTAATGTCTTTATGCAAGAGTAACTCTTCCTTCTGTGTGGTTTTTAGTTTTTTCCGTATGTTATTTTTTTGTTCCATTTTTTACTAAAAAATGACGTTTAAAAAACTTTCCAACTAACATTGTTGCAAATGTATTAGCTTGAATCTCATACGAAAAACAATCATGGACATCATATTTTTTATCATATCCATATTTTTCTAAAACTCTTTCTATAAATCTATTTTCTTTTGAAAAAGCAATTTTTCCAATTTCTTTATTATTTCGTTGTATGAAATGGAAAAATTCATGACAGATGAGCCAAAATAATTCTAGTTTCGATTGGGTATTAACATCGAATTTTAAATGTATTTGATTATTTTCTAAATCAAAATATGATAAATCTTCTTTATTCTTCTTTTTATGAACAAAAATATATAGCGGATAATGACTATTATCTACTAATGAAAAAAATGGTTTCAATTTAGATACCATTTTTTTAAAATCAATTTTTTGACCGGATATATTTTTAACCTTCAAATAAATCATCAATCTTCAATATTAGTAATAATGTTACTCAAACTTGTTTTTTCTTCTGTTAAACTACTTTCTGCTTTTCTGATAATCTTATTTGAAATAGATTCAGAATATTTAAATAAAAACATAACTTTATTTTTAACAATTTCTCTATTAACACCCATTCTAAGGTGTTTCTTAGCATAATTTTCTGCTTTACTATAATCTGTAAGTTGAAAAAAATCTAAATAATGACTAGGTTCTCTAAATCCAAATTCCTTTAGAGATTTTAATTCTTGTGTCAATTTTTTTATTTTTTCTTTTCGATATTTAAAATCTTGTATTTTTTGATAAAAATTAGCAGTTTTTCTATAATCTCTTAATTCTGAAGATAATGGTCCACTAGAATATCTACGTTTAAAAACTTTATTTGAGTGTTTTAATTGTTTAATTTCATTTTCAATTTCTATTTTTTTATCTTCATTCATCTGCATAGGTCTGTTAGCCCAATTCTGAACATCACCATCAACAACATTTAGTTTATCTGGTTCATTTTCATATGTTCGAATAATATCTTCTAATGCAATCCATGTAGCATCTCCTCCTCCAATATTTCTTGAAACATTAACCGCCGCATGACCAACTGGATTATTCTTTCCTAAAAAATCAGTCTGTGCAACATATCCAATACCAAAGTTTCTAACTTTAACTTTCTGTCCAGTATGTATTAAAGATAGATCTATCATTATTTAACACCAAGATTACTTCCAGCTAAATATGCATTATATACATACTTCAGTGCTTGTGTTGAATTCAATTGTTTGATTCTATCAATAAAATTATTTAACCAATCATCACTTACAGACACTTCTGGTCTCATTTGAGAAAGAAATGTAATTAATTTAGATTTATCTGTATATATTTTATTGATTTCTTGTATATGGGCACCTAACCATGAAGTCACGGTTCGTGGAACGGTACTAAGGTCTATTTCATTCATAGCTAATACTGCCATTTCTTTTAACGAAAAATTTGTAGTTTCTCTTTTCTTTTTAGATTCTTTTTTAATACTTTTCTTTTTCTTTCTAGAAATATTAGAATTAAATCCTGCTACTCCAGCATTAAATTCTTCTTCACTTAATTTTTTATCATTAACATAATAGTTTTTATCACCATCATTATATTCAATAGCTGGTCCATCGGTTCTATGTAATTGTTCACTTCTATTAAAATAAAATGTATTACCATCATTCCATACTCTCTTTATATAATAATTACCACCAGAGTCATCATAAAAGTAATCAGTAGCATAAGGATATTTCTTAAATTTTTCTAATTTATGTTTTGTAACTTTATCAATATTTGCCATTTTATTTTTTACTATCTCCTTTATTATATTTTTTAAGTTCTTCTACTAAATTAGCATATGTCATAAGCATTTCTGTTTTTTTATCTTTAGATAATTCATCAACACCAACTAATTTTTTCATTGCTTCATAAATTTTTTCTAACAACGATTTATCTTTTATATTTTTCATATTTTCATATAATTGTAATTCAATATCTTTAGTGACTTTCTTAGCATATTTATCAAATGTTTTTTCAGACGTACAACGAATATATTCTCTGAGAATACTCTTCTGAATATCATTTAATGTAGACGAATATCTTTCATTAAATTTTTTAACAATAAAATGCATTGTAACATCATCAATATCCGGTGTATCATTAGATGATAAAATAAACTCTTTAAATTCATTAATTCTCTTTATTTCTTTATTATCAATAAGATGATTCAAAACAAATTCTTCTAATAATACCTTTTCGGAAATATCAAGTTTCATATGATTTCTGAAATTTTCCATTAATGAAAAAATAGAACTATAAATCTTATAATTAGAAATATATGTCTTGAAAAATTCATCTCTGTTAAAGTTAGCATATATTTCATTAAGAAGATGATACTTTTCATCTTTAAGTTTTTGAGTATCTAATTGTTTTGCTTCTTTTAACACTTCTGAGAGTAACCTGGATGCAGTATGTAGCTTTTCTGTTTGATTATACATAATTGTATTAATCAACTTCAATTCTTCATATAACATTGTTCCCTTTTTAAAGTATTTTCGTATAAGATATATTGCTTTTTTTGCTTTTGCTACGTCATTTGTAATTCCTTTTGAAATAACTTGTTGGGATAACAATTCAAAAATAAAACCAATATTTGATTTCTTATTGTGTGGTATTTTCTTTTTTTCCATGTTTTGTATTCTCTGTTATATTTTTAAGTTTTGAATTCATTTTTGAGAATATTGTTTTCATTTCTCTTGTAACCTTATTGTGTTCTCTAATTTTATTGTCTAACCAATCACGACTACCGTGTTTCTTAGCTATATCGATGATTTCTCTGTCATCTTTGTCATTTTTGTCAAACAAATCTGAAACTTTTGGTTCTTCTTCCTCTTCTGTTTTTACCTTACCAGTTTTTTTAGTATCTGTAGGATCACTTATGCTCATTGGATTTTTAGGATCATTTCCAAATGAAGATGTCGTAGTTCCAACATTTGGAGATTCTCCACCAGGAACTGCACTGAGATCCGGTTGACCCGGAATTGGTGGTGCTCCTCCACCTCCTTGACCTTGCTGTTGTTGAGGGGCGGTTGTTTGTAAAGAAAGTTGTTGAATACCCTGTAATTCTCCTTGAAGTTTTGCGTCTTTTTTAATTCCTAAACCGATATCATCAATTTTCTTTTCATCGAGTTCAAGAATATGTTTTTGAGCCCATTTTCTGTCTACTCCAACACTTGCCATGGCTGATGTATATATTTCAAATCGTGACTTATACAATTCTAATTTTTGCATTTCATTTACAGTTGATGGATTTGTTAATTGTAATTTAAATCCGGTTAAATCATCGGGATTATCATATCCTAATGCATAAAGATGAATCATCGCAATTTTATTTAATTCTGAAATCATAAGCTTTTGAATTCGTTGAATTGTGCGAGAAAACCTCACATCCTCTTGAGATAAATTGGATTTGGAATTTAACATATCTTCGTGTCCAAGATATGCACGTGGAATTGCAAGCGCACTAATAAGATTTTGCTGAATATATCTAACATCTTCAATATCATTTAATGATGTTCCACCTGGTAATGATGTAATATCTGCACCGCTGTCTTTTCCACGTGTGGGAATAAAAAAATCTTCCTCAGTTGTATTTTTTATAAAAATTCCAGAAAGATTTTTTTCATCTGTACATACTGCAAAGTTATGTCTATCATTTTCATTATCAAATCCAACAACAGTCATACAATAAACATCAACTGTTTCTTCTAATATTTCTATGTGTTTTACTTTGTGATTTAAATTTTCAGAATATGTGTTTTGTAAAACACTTATTTTAAAATTTTCAAAATTATTAAATCCAAAATCTCGATTAATCAATTTATGTGTATATTCATATGTTAATGAACATGGATTATATATTTTTTCATATCCATCTATCCAATCACCCATTTTTTTATTTGATATTTCTCGATAAAAAGGCATAAGAGAATCAGATTCTTGCAATTCATCTGCTCTAATATATGTTCCATCGCGCAAAATAAAAGGATGTTCAGGAGCAGTCTTAATTATTGTATTATCATCTAATGTAATTTTAATTAATTTTATTGCTGTATAATTTTTACCGCACCATTTAACTTTACCAGGAACAATTTGATGTGTATTGTCTTGTACTGAATATACCCAATTAATTTTTCCAGAATCATATTCTTTTGCGAGATTTTCAATTGTAATATTCCTACCATCTAATAGTGGTATAATAGTATCTTTATGAATCGGTGCAACATTAAATCTCAAATCAACATTTCCCATTGTATCAACCATTGGCTGACGTTTCAAAATATCTTTTGCTTTTTGCATAAAGCCTGGAACATCATCGGGTGGTAAATTACCAACATCTATTTTGAATATTCTTCTTTCTGGTGCTCGTTGTATTCGATACACCAACATTGCGTCTTCTATTAAATTCAGTTGTTTCCATGTTCTACGACCAGCTTCAAGTATTGATTTTCCATATGGTAAAAATGAGTCATCTCCCATCATTCTAAAATGTGCTATTTGATAGTTATCAAAAATTGCTGCTGAAGCTGCGTTCCATCTAAAACGAACAGAATTAATATCTCCATCATAACCTTCTTCACGTTCTATTTCTACAGTTGGAAGCGGCATAAGAGAAGTTATTCCTTGATTTTCTAAAACATCAAGAAGCAGGAAAAAATCCCCATACTTACATGTATTTCTAACCCAGTGCCAAATATTAAAATCTATATTGAGTCTATCATAAAATAATTCATGAAGTTCTGATTTTATTTTTTGATTATTTGTAACAATTGACAATACTTTTCCATTTTCATCAATCGTGGTTGAATCATCGGCATATACATGTAATGCCGTGCATACCAGAGAACTATTGTGTACAACTACAGTATCTGTTGCAAAATTTTCATATCCATCAACAGTTAAATCAAATACAGGTTCTAGTCCATAATATTCTATACTTTTAACTTTATGATTTAATGATGTTTGTGTTTTTAATAATTCAATTACTTCTAATTCTTTTTTATACGGCATGAGTGAATCATCTTGTTTTAACTCTAAAACTGTTTTATATGTTCCATCTCTCATCATAATTGGATGATCTCCAGTAGCAATAAGATATGAATCATCATCAAAAATAATTTTATATGTTTTATCAACTTTAGTTTGTCTGGGATGGTGTGCATATGCGGGAACAAGTTTATTTTTTTTGTGATCATACGCATAAATCAAAAATTTCTCGCCATTTTTATATTTTTTAGATAATTCTTCAATCGTTAAAAATTCTTCTTTTCCAAACAAAGCAATTTTTGTATCGCGTCCTATACAATTCAAGTCCATTAGTTCATAATCTCTTGTTCTTGCTAATCGTTCAGTAGAACCTGCTAATGATTGTTGATAGGCGTTACTTGCTGCACGTTGAAAAACATTAAATATTCTTCTTTCAAAACGACTACTTTGTTTTTCAGCAGGCATGCGACTGCGTACTGTAGGTCTTTTCAAAAGTTGACGAAGTCGTTTATAAAATGAATAATCTCTATTTACTGGAGAAGCCATTATTTAGAATCCTTATTTTTTATTCTGTTATTTTTTATTCTGATAGAAGCCAAGAAAGATCAATTTCGGTTTTTCCAGTACCTATTTTGTATGGATTTGGTTTTTTGTTCATATCTTTACTTGTAGAAACTTCGATTTCTTTACCAGATTGAATTCGCATACTATCTAATAAAACATTAACCTTATGTGCATCAAATTCCTTCACGCGCAACGTGGTGTTCTTGGCATATATCCCAATACCTAAACTCATAACTAAATCATCATTATATCCTTTCAATGCTTCAGCTTTTATTGTATTTGATGATTCAGATTTTTGTACCCAAATAAATGTTTTTAATTCATCCAATAATCTACTGGAATGAATAATCAGACCATCATCGTTTTTTGCTTTAGATCGCAATGATTCTTCCAATGCGGCAATAAGAAGAGGTCTTGTTCTCATTGTTGTTTGAAATCCAGGAATTTTATTTTCTCCTGGAACACTCCAATTTAATGGGTCAACAAACAAATCATTATGAGTTTTTGTAGTCCAGTATACTTTAGGATATTGTTTATCTAATAACTTCTGAACAGATGCATAACCAATTGAATTGTTTTCAACAATAATCATTGCATTATTATATTTGTATCCAAGCTGAAGAAGTATTTCTCCAAAAACATCAGGTGTAACTTTAGCTCGATATTCTGCAACTTGTTCTAAATCTTCTACACAAACAACATGTCCCGCACTCCAGTCAGAACCATCTCCTCTAGCAACATCTCCCGAAATAATATATGATTTAGACATTTCTGGATTTTTCCATATCCAGAGATTCTTATCAAATCCACTTTTAAATATCGGGTCTGTAACATGATTTTTTTCAAAATATTCAATTGTTTCATAATCAATAACTGTATTACCGGATTTTTCGAATGAAACTTCATGTTCTTGAGCAAATTCAACATTATTCATTTGTGAACGTTCAGTTTTTTCCCAATTAGAATCACGTTCTGGATGAACTGTCCATGGAAGTCGTATTGGAAGAAATTTAACTATGTCATCATCTACTAATCCTTGTTCTGCTGCTTGATATGTTTTGTGGAACCAATTTCCAACACCACAATTGTGACTTATAACATTATTTGTATAATATTCGTTGTTTAATTTTACATCTAATAAATCATAAACTAAAATATTATCGATTATTTTTTTTATTTTAATTATTTGTATATCATTAAAAATTAATCCAACAGATAAATTTTTAGCTTCAATAAATACATCATTAATTTTTAACAAATGATTTGGTGTACATTTTAATTCTGAATTATTGGAAAAAAATAAATGTATATATTCGTCAGTTGATTGTATTTTTATTCCAGAAAAATCACTCCAACCACTCGGAGTAAAAACTTCCCATTCACTAATGTTTTTTATTTCTATCATTTAAGTAAAATTTTATATGGTAAATAATTATTATTTTTTTTACCTATTTCTAAATGCGTATTATAATATTCTAATAATGAAATATTTTTGTGACGGTATGAAATATGTCTAGATAATAAATTATATATTCTATTTTCATATTTAGAATTTATTTCTTTATTACATATTTTACATGTAATCATATTTTAATTCTTCTATATTTATTTCTTTTATTTCTTGTGTAATTTTATTTCTAATTTTAATTTTTGTATCACCAGAAACACATGGTGTTGAAATAATAACTGCAGCCCCACCAGTTGAAAGTGTTGGTCTTGCAGCGGTCCAAACTTCATTTATTGGGCGTATCATTGCAGCTTCATCAACAATCAAAAGAGAAAGTGCTTCAGAACGAGCTGCATCTACAGTGGTTGTTGATGCTTTAATAACAGAACCATTTTCTAATTCTATTGATTGTCGATTATTTACTAAAATCTTTGGTCGCATATATTCTGGAATGTATTTAATAAAAATTTTACATTTAGAAATAAAATTAGTTGCAACATCACCTTTATTTGCAAGAATTAAAATTTGTTTGCTATTAAAAAATGATGCTAACCAAACAGAGTATCCACTTAAAAGTGTAGATAATCCTAATTGTCTTCCCTTTGCAATAATAACAAACCTATTATTTACAACTTTTATGACAACATCTTTCTGAAAATCATAAAGTTTAAATGGAACAATCCCACGAATAGGATGACGAACTCTACCATATTGTTCAAGATAATGAATTGGATTTGTTCTACACTCAACAATTTCTTTTAATATTTCTTCTTTACTTAGTATCATTATACTGTTTCAATAAATCTTTTAATTTTTTTTTCATTTCTTTTAGTTCTCGAATTCCTTCTATTTTCGAAGAAGAAATTACATGTTTCAACAATATTATTTCTCTTAATAATGGATCTCGTAAATATTTGTTTGTATGTATTAAAGATCTTTTATTCATTTTCTATACTTTTTAAAATCTTCAGTAATGATAAATCTTTTTCAACGAGTGTTATTCTCTGGGGATTTTTACGGGGATATATTTTCCCATCTTTTCCCTTAATTATTAATTTTCCATCTTTATCTGAAACCACAGTTCCACTGACGGTTGTAAAATGTCGATGTTTCCGGGTAATCAGTTTAACCTTGGTTCCCTTAGAAAGTTTTTTCTTCCAATCATATTTTTCTTCGTTTAAATAATTCATTGTCATACCGTAATTATAAAATGGACCATCTTTATACTTATCTTTGTTTTGTTCAAATTCTTGTTTTGAAACCTGAATTATTTGTTTATCTCTTGTTATAACCCAAACATTACCAGGAATCAATTTATTCTTAGGTTCTGTAACATGTTGTAAAATAGTACTTAATTTTGCTTGTCTTATTTCATTTACCTTCTTTTTTTCTAGTTTACAATATTTCTTAAGAAATGTCAATGCTTTACCTGGAGATTTTGTTAACATATAGTCAAATTTATTGAATAAATAAGGAGAAACATATCCTTCATATTCTTTTCCGTTAATATTAATTGTAAGAATATTAGCATCTGTTAAGTATCCAATAATATCAACATGAAGATCGGTCATTTATATTGTTTTATTTATCCGATTAATTATTTTTGTAAATGATATAAGTTGTCTATCACTTCGTTTTTTTAAGAAAAATCGCTGTTTTGTTTTGTCTTCGAATTCTACAATAATAGATGTTTTATTAGGAGAAATTTTTATCACTGTACCGGTTTTTCCTGAATATTTTCCTTCTTTTATTAGAAGTTTATTACCTACAGAATATTGTTCAAACAAATCAAGTGTATGAATTCGTTCTTTTTCAATTCGATTTATTATTTGAAGAAGTTTTTTCAATTATTTTTTAAGTCCATTATAAATTGTAAGAATATTAGCATCTGTTGAGTATCCAATAATGTCAACATTAATCATTTCTTTATTAATTTAACTCAACAACTCCAACACAGATTCTAATTCTTCTAAAGCAGCTTTTATATTTTTTTCATTAAGAAGTCTAATTATATGATAAATTTTGTTTTTTAATATTATATTTGATTTCCCTTCACTCAATTTTTTTCTATTTTCTTCAATGAGATGAGCTTCTTCTGCAATTTTTTTAAGTGACAACATCTTTTTTTTCCTTAATATGTTTTCTTTCTTGTAAAGCAATTTCTTTTTGAATAAATGGTAATATTTTTCTAGCTACAGAATAACAATCATCATATTCTAATATATTAGAACTCTTACGAATAGCAACTATAATTTCTCTACATAATTTTGAAGGATTAACTGGCATAAATACTCTTTAAAATTAATTTCCTTCAACATTTTCTGATGACCAAACATGACAAACAAAATTTGTTGCAGTTAACCCTGTACCAGTTAATCGAACATACCGTACAGGAATTCCTGTTAATGTTTTGAATGTTATTCCAGTAGCAATTGTATCAATATTTACCCAATTTGCTGTAAAAGAAGGATTTACCCTAGCATTATGTCGAGTTCCCATTGTTGGTTGATTCATCAATGGATTTATGGTATATTTTATAGTTCCACATATACTTGAATCAATATAATTACTATTATTTCCTTGTATTGTTAATCCGGTGTGACCACTAAAACTTGATTGGATTTGAAATGATGTATTTACTCCACCAGCATATACAAAATTTGTTGCTGTAACTGTTAAATTTTCAGTAGCTGTTACTGATGCATCTCTAGTTAATTTAATACTATCATCTTGATATACTGAGCGAAATCCGCCTGGCATGTTATTTCCCTAATTTCAATTTTATAATTTTTGTTTTATTTTTCTTATCTGTTACTTCTAAAACAGCATGTTGTTTATTTTCTTCAATTATTTCATTGATTTTTACTACTTTATGTTTCCCTGATTTATTTTTTATAGAAATTACAGAACCCGTTTCAAATAAACTACTTTTAGATTGAATATTTTTTGGAGATTTTATTTGAACTCTGGGAGAATTAGATGTTTTTGATTCTGTAATCTTAACAGATACTGGTTTTTCTATTTCAATAGTATCACTCCATGCATTAATGTAGTACTTATCTTCCAAAATAACCTCAATATTAGCATCAATTGTATTTGATTTAATAGCTTCTTTTAGTGGAGGTATTTCAAATACAACGGCTTTTTCATCAGAAGAATTCATAAATTTAGAAAAATTACTATCATTTTCAGTTAGAGTCGGAGATTGAATTTTTCCAAAAAAACAATATGATATATTTCCAGTATTTAATATTAATCTGGGTTTTGCATTGTGGATGTCAGTTCCATCAACTTTAATAAAAAATTCTAATATTTGTTTCGAGTTAAGATTTAGCTTCATTGTATTAAACCAAAATGTTATTTCTTTTTTCGTATATAAATATTACGTGTTGGAATAATGAAATTTTTAACTCGAATAAACACATTTTTCTTATCTTCCGAAATATTTTCAGTATTGAGTTTAATAGTAGGAACTTGTTCATTTTCTAATAATTGAAGTTCACTGGTTCTAAATTTTTCATCCGATGATGATTTTATCCTAATAACAAAATGTTTAATTTTGTTTTTAACCCTAGAACCACCCTGTCTTATTATTTGAATAATCGACGATGTTGAACTTTGTAAAATTGAAGGAATAAAATTACTTTGAACATATAATGGTCTAAAAAATGATTTTAGAACATTCAAAAAAGTAATTATTTGTGCTGTTGCAAATAGAACAATTCCTCTAACTTTAATAAAATAAAAACTACTAAAACTCTGAGAAAATGAAATCAAAATTCTATTATATATGTACTGTATATTAAAAATAATTGTTGAATTTTCTATTGAAAATAATGATCTAATATATTTTATAATAGAAATTATATTAGAATTAGATATTTCTAATGAAAATAGATTTCTAAAAAATGTAGAAATCTTAGAAAATGTTAATATGGATATTTCTAATGAAAATAAGTCTCTAAAAAACAATAATATTCTTAATAGATTGGATGTTGATACCCCAATAGAAAATAAATTTCTAAGAAATATCGATACTTTAATTAATAATGGTATTGATATTTCATATACAATAAAATTTCTAATATACAATGATGCTCGTAAAATATATGCAATAGAAATATTTTCAATCGAAATATTTCTAATATAATTTAAACTCCGTCTTAATATTGGAACACCAATTTCGAATATAAAAATTGAACGAGCATAAATACTATTTTTATCAATATTAGTTACCGAAACCAATGCCGAAAATAAATTTCGAACATACTGAAAAATTATATGTATAATTGAATTAGAATTTTCTAAAGAAAACATGTTTCTAATAAATACAATTGTTCTATTAATATTTGATTGGATAATTTCTTGATACAATAATATTCTTATAAAAATAAAGAATCTATTTATAGCTGATATTCCCAACACAGTAGAAACAAATTGTCGAATGTATATTAATTGTCTAGAAAATATTGAAACAGAGTTTTCAATTGAAATTAATGTTCTATAAAATAAAAAAGTTCTAGAAATATTTGGTATCGAAACTTCAGCAAAATTACCTAATCCAGTAGAAATAGCAGGAATACCTCTAAAATATTTAAAAACTCTATTTATTATTGGAACTGATACTTCAATACTAGATTTATTTCTGATATATTTTATTTTTCGATTTAAAATTGTAGTTCCAATTTCAGTTGCTGTTAATGATCTTGTATATGTTGTACCACCAACAGAAGTATAGGTTATTGTAATTTCAACTGCATCAATAAATCCAGTATCTGTTTCTGCGAAATTTTGGGTATTTTTTAATTGAATAAACACACCAAAATCTGTAGCATTTACTTGTGCAACAGTTGCATCGAGATTCCATTCTCCGATTCCACTATTCAAAAAATCCCATGTAATATCTGTTGGTGTTATAATAGCTAATGCTTCATTTGCTGCTTTATTATTTCCAGCAGCATTTCCAGCAACCATCATTCGAACTGTTACGACATTAATATTACCTGCGTTACAATTTGCACCTTTTAATACAACTTTTATTCGATCGATTGTTGATCCGGTAGGAATA
>ERZ1292629.2150-Hain-H43-01um-R1-2150-length-17334-cov-9_pt2 | contig 14227 bp, 20 predicted proteins | sample MGYA00564399_ERZ1292629 | MGnify/ENA primary metagenome ERZ1292629 (study PRJEB36523, sample SAMEA6512636) | groundwater metagenome | collected 2019-01-08 | study: AquaDiva: Metagenomics assemblies of 32 groundwater samples
GTAAGGAATTAAGATTGACACCTAACATTTACTTTAGTTTCTTTCTTTAATGAGATAATAAATCGGAGCAAACGCGAGAATAATTGCTGCTACTATTGATGCCCATATAATGAGTTTCATTAATTGATAGGTGAGGCTATCAAATCCAGGTTTAACAGCATAGTTATCAAAGATTTGGCTTTTTGGCTTATAGTTGACGGGATAATACCACCAATTATGGGTTGAATCCACGAGTGGAATTAATTCCGGATTAAGGTTTATTATAGTTTGATAAACTCTGAAATAGGGTTTGCCTGTTGCTTCATCATAGCCACCACCGCCAAATATAGTTTTCATTACGGGAGTTTGGGCAAAATTAGAAGTAAACTGCTCCATAGATTCATTCAAACCAGGATTATTGCCCATAGTTCCCCAACCGCAATCATCTGAAGCGCATTCTAAATAATATAGTTTAACCTGAACTTGATTTGTAGAATCTTGATTAGCCTCCATTAGAGAAGAAAATAGTGAGGCATCTAAATAATGGAAATCACTAAAAAGAAGAGCTACTCTGCCGGTATAAATTCTTGCATCAGTTATTACAATTGAATTTTTATCCATATGGTCTATAGCATACCCCCTCATTTGTGTCATCGCGCATGTAGAAGTTAAATGTGGCCAAAGCAAAAATAATTGAAATAGCATAATTAAAATTATTGCTATAGCTAAAATTGTTTTTGACTCAATACTAAATTTTTTCGAGATATCATTTGATGCTTTTTCAAGAAATATACCTCCAAATATGCAAAATACAGGAATCATCGTAGTAAAATGAGTTGCAAGCCAATCAGAAAGTATCAAAAATACAAAACCGAATATATTAAACAAAATTAAAAACCACCAATATTTTCTTTTATCCTTTAAGGAGTAGGTTAAAAAAATTCCCAGTAGTCCCAGAATAACTAAAATCGGATCTAAATCAAAAGTAGCCTTGCTCATAGTTATTGTCCCTTCTAAGAATCTGGAGTGTTCAAATGTAGTTTCATAACCTTGTTGCATGCCATATGCTGCCTGAGCCTTATCTAAATCAAGACATTGGGGAAAACCCGTTGTATTTTTAAAATCCTTAAAATATTTTGCAAAATAAACATCTACCATTCCTTGGTCTTGACACCAATAATAATTGTGCATAATTATCGGAGAAAATATTGCAAGAATAATTAATCCGAAGAGCACGACATTTATTACTATTTTTGTTATGTGCTGTTTTTTTGTTTTATTATCCTCTTTTTTAGTAAAAAGGAAAAAAGCAATTATAAACGCCGGAACGAAGAATAAGGACAAGGTTTTTATCAGTGCAGCTAAGCCTATACAAACTGCCGCGAGCCATGGAAACTTTTTATCTTCCATCGATAAAATAAAACTATATGCTGCAAAAAGCAAGAAAAACAATGCCGATAAATCCATCTCTATGAGTGTATATCTTATTGTAAAAAATGAAACTGAAAGCAAGAATGCTGAAAGCAATGCTGCTTTTTTATTGAAAATCTTTTTAGTTATAAGAAAAACTAATAGTATTGAAAGAGAGCCATAAAAGAAGGAAAGAAATCTTACTGAGAAAATAGTAATTTCCAGAAACTTAAAACAAAAATCTGTTAAGGCAAGCCAAAGAGGAGAATGGGCAAATGTGCTGATTAATCCTGAACTCAAAAAACCTATAGTATGCGGACCATGAACTGCTTCATCTCCAAGAAGAGAAATATTGTTTGCAACAAGAAATCTTAAAACTACTCCTAAAATAAAAATGAGCAGAAGCCATTTTCTCTCATCACTTGAAAAAACAAAATCTATAATTTTATCAACTATAGTTTTATCTTTTTTAATTTCTTGATGTTCAGAATGTTCGTGTTTTTTTAGCTCTTCCATTATTTTAAATCTTGCAAAAGAGTTTTATCTTTTGCATTTTTAACTGAATAGATGAAGGATATCACCTTATCAAATGTAAAATTTCTAATATATAAGTCTATTGCATCGAGCATTAAATGAAATATAAATCCTATAGCAATGAATATTGCAAAAAGAGAAAATGGATTTGGAATTAATGCAAAAACAAAAAGAATGAGTAGGGCTTCTGCACCATGAAGAAAACATAAACCGGTGTAAATTCTTTCCTTTTGTTTACCTGTCATTATTTTAAATTTTTCTTTGTTTTTAAAATACCACAGAATAGACTTTCCAATACTCCAATTCCTTGTTTTATAAACATAATAGAGATAATGATCAATATCTATCAAAAACGAAGATAGAAAAATAATCGATGCGCCAATTAAACCTATACTTGATGGAAAGAATAAATATAAAATCAAAGAAAAAAGAAAACCCCAAATAATATGTGTCCTTGGAAACATGTTAATCTCCTTGAATTTTTTTTAAGATTTCTGCGAATGCAGGACGAGTTATAAGAATTCCTGCCATTACGCTTAAAATTGTTGTTAATGCAAATCCCTTTAACATTCCTGCTCCTGCCCAAAAAAGAGGGATCATAGCTGCAATTATTGTGAAGAATGCTCCTATAATTATGAAAAAAGCGCGTTTTATTCTTTCTTTTAGACTAATATGAGCATTTGAAACTGATTCATCAATAATAACTATTTGGTCATTAACGCCCGTTCCCATTCCAGCAATTATTCCTGCAATAGAAGCAGCATCAAGATTCCAATTTATCAATGCAGCAATTCCCAAAGTAATGAATGCTTCAGAAAACATAGTAAGAACTACTGCAGCAGTTATTTTTAACTTTCTATACTTAATAAAAAGAACGATTGAAATAATTGCAAAAACAGTTAGTGCAAGAATTATAAGATTCTTAGTAAACTCTTTTCCAAGATTTGGAGAAATAGTATCTAATTTTACTATTTCTAATTTATATGGAAGGCTTCCTGTAATGAGAACTGTCTGAAGTTTTTTCATGCTCTGCTCTGCAGCAACTATTGCATCATTTCTTGTCGCTCCTGCTCCTGAACCGCTTATAGATATTTTTGTTGTTACCTGGCCCTTAAGATCCTTAGAAATAAACAATGAATCCATAAGATTACCATCTATATACAAGTCTAATTTTTCAGAAAGATATTGCGGATCTTCCTGACTTATTCCAAGTTTACTTGTTATATCTGCCTGTCTCTTTGCAGCTTCTTCAGTTAAAGTTATCGGAAAACTAAATCTACAATACTCACTGTTATCTTGCGCAGTTTGACAACTTTCAATTCCTGCTTGCTGGCCTGAACGTTCTACATGAGAAATATCTTTTCCTCCAACGAAAACAGTCTGATTTCCTATTTTACCTTCAAATTTTCCTTGCTGGCCCACTAAATCCTCTAAATCTGTTGGTGTTGCTCCTGCAATCTCAATAAGAAGATAGTTTATGCCCTGTAAATCTTTTACTGGCTTAATTGTTATATCTTTCAATCCATAAATATTAAATCTTTCACTTGTAACAGAAACTAAATCTGCCATTTCTGAATCTGAAAGAGTTACATTAACGGGCCTGACTAAAGCTCGAGCGCCACCGCTCAAATCCAAGCCGGTTTTTATTTTAGAACTTGGAATTGCCCCAACAACCATTTTAAACGGCTGATTCATCAGTAGAATAAAAGAACCGTCCTTTGTTTTTACAGTTACCTTTAGCTGCGAAGTGGTATTTGAAAATATTTCTGAGACTGCGACAGAATAATCCTCTAAATTGTTTATTGTATAAGTATTAATTCCAGTAATTATCATTCCAGATTTTAAACCAGAAAAAGATTCTGTTGAATTTTTGTCAATGCTCTTTATAACAACTCCTTTTTCAAACACAGACCAGGGAGCAATAAATAAAACCGATACTACAAGCGCGATTATTAAAACCCAAATCTTCCAGTTTAATTTCATTTATTCTATTCCTTTTTTGTCACAATACCATTTAATTATGGAAACATTAGTTAGCCACGTGTTAAGTATATCTGCAGTTAAACCTAAGGCTAAAATTAAAAATATCTGTCTAAATGAATCGGGCAGTCCGGTTATTAAAAAGAATGCTGGAAGAACTGCGCAAAGAGCAGAAATATTCATTATGATTCCTGTTCTAAAGGCTCCAGAGATTCTTGAATTCACTTTACCTTCTCGAGTTTTTATTGCACGAGTTGTAAGAAGAATGTTTGTGTCTACACAATAACCAATAAGCATTAAGAATGCAGCAATACCTGCGGCAGAAAGTTTTATTCCAAAATAATCAACAATTGCTAATGGAATTACTATATCGCCAAAAGCCGCGAGAATGATTGCAAGACTTGGAATCATAGTTCTAAACAAAATAAAAATAACTATTGACATCAATACAAAAGACATTGCTAATGCGAGCATTAACTGTCTGTAAAAATTATCACTTAAACCCGAACCAGTAAATTCCGTGCTTGAATTTTTATCATCTAAATTATAACCTACAATCTCTTCTATGCTCTTTCGAAGAGGTTCGGGCTGACTGGAAGATTCAATAATAACTGCTATTGCTTCTCCGGTTCTTATATCTGTGAGTTTTCTAAAACTAAGGTCCGTATATTCTACTAGTAATTGTTTTTCTAAGCCCCCAATATCTATATTGCCTTGTTCGTTCTGAAGAGTTATAGTTGTTCCTCCGGATAAACTTACATCTCTTTTAAAAATTTCTCCTGTTTGTGAATAAAAATTGTAAACATAAAGCATTGAAAGAAGAATGATTATAAGTGGAATAATTAACATCAATTTGTAGTATTTATCAAACCAACTCTTCTCATTATGCTCTTTTTTAAATTCTGTTTTTTGTTCCATTTTAACTCAATGCGCCGGCCGCGAATCGAACGCGGATCCAGAGATTGGAAATCTCTCATACTAACCGTTATACTACCAGCGCTTAATAAGATTATAAATTATGCTATTTTAAAGGTTATTGTTCTGCAAGATAACGCGCCCGGAAGGATTTGAACCTTCGACCCCCTCCTTAGGATGGAGGTGCTCTGATTCCGGACTGAGCTACGGGCGCAGATAAAATTCTTAAAGAAAGAGTGTATAAAAAACTTCGTTTATTCTGTTTACTCGAAGTTCTTTTATCTGGAATAACAAAGTAACTATAAAACAAACCTTTGTTTTCCATATAAAAAACTATTGAATTTCTAAACTAAAACAACTTACTTTTTAAAACAAAAACCCAGTTATCCAATTAATTATTAAAACAAATTTTCCAAACCACCTAAGGATAGATAATTTCTTTGGAAAATTTTAAGTAGTAATATCAGAAAAAGAAGGGCTTGTTCATTCAGTCTTGTTCAGGCATAAATTTTAAAGATTTTTAACAGATTAAAACATACTATGGTCAGATTTCATACTATAATATTCGCCGATAACAAAAAGCACAAAAATTATTAAGATAGTTATTGGAGTAGCCCAAGATATTTCTCTGCCATTAATTAGAATGGCACTCATTTTAACATAAAAAGAACCTATTACTACAATTAACATCATAATCATAGAGGGTATTCTAAACAACATCCCTTTCATTTTGTTTTTCATATCTCTAATAGTTATCTGGAATATTTAAAGGTTTTTGTTGATAAACTTATTGACGCATTATTAATTCCAATAGCTTAGTTTAAAAGTCTTGCAATTAAAATAGCATATTTCAAGAGAGTTAAGAATTGTCGGATTGTTGTAAGTGAGCGAGGGCGAATAGTTTAGTAGGCTAATGATTGAAGAATAATTTTTCTAGCTGTTCTAATTTATCCATAGGTCTACTTTGAAACTCAGAATAATAAACCTCTCCTGTATCTTCATTTTCTAGGATTATTTGAAATTTACCACTTTTATTTAGATAACACTTAGGAGTCAAAAAGTGATGATGCCAGTTAGTTCCATTTTCTTTAAAATCTCTAGCAAATTTCAACAGCCATTCTATAACGATCTTCTTCATTGAAAAGAGAAAGAATAGTAGCTTATAAATTTAGCTAAACGGGATTGTAATTAGGGAAGTTTATGCGAAGGTTAGGATTCGAACCTAAGAAGGCACTAAGCCAAGAGATTTTGAGTCTCTCCCGTTTGACCGCTTCGGTACCTTCGCATAATTCTAACAAGAAAATGAGGTTATTAAAAGTTATTGATTTAGGAACATTTATCCAAACTCTGTGCGTATCTTTCACTAATTAATGTTGGGAGATTAGTCTTAGTTGCTTCATAAACTAATCTTCTTTGTTTGTAGTGCAACTCTGCTCTTACATCAGGAATTACTGCTATATTTCTATCAAACAAATCAATAAGCTTTACCATTTCACTATCTTTTATTTGTCCAGAACTTAATCCAACCCAATTTCGCTTGCAAAGCTCTCTTCCGAATAACATCTTTGAATTTTCGTGCTCTTTTTCTTCAGCCACATCGTGGTAATATAGAGCTGGTGCAAAATAAACGCTGGCTATCGCACCTAAATCATAAAAATTAGGAGTATCACTTTCTAACCCGAAAAAGGCAGCCATTTCAGCATGAGTCGATTGAGCGAGCAAAACAGGATGCAGTTGTTCTAAATCTCTTTTTAATGGAGCATTGCTAACTCTTGACAGAATATGTTCTCTATACTTCAAGGTTCTTACTTCTTGTTCTCTTCTCGTTTTTGCCTGTTGAATTAACGCGCCGTGAACCATTGATTCAATTAAAGAATTTGCAGCTTTGCTACTAACTTTCAGAGTCATCTCTTTAATTGCCTGAGCTTTGAACGGCAAGTATTTATCCAAATCTTCGGCATTTTCTACTGCATCATCAAAAGCATGACTGCAAAAAGTAAGATAGGCCAGATTATAGATTTCTTGTTCTGTTCTTCCGGGAATAGCCAAAACATATGCCTGAGCAAGAGTATCCTGAAAAATATGAACTCGACTTGAATGTGGATTTAATTCATTTTCTAAACAATCTCTCTTAAAATCATGTGCTGCTCTTTCAATTAGAGGTTTTATATCCGCCAGAATAGATTCAAGAACTTTTAATTTTCCTGATTGTAAAGATTGCACTAATTCTGCGTGAATATCATAATCTGAAACTCGTGGTACTCCCCAAAATCCTATTCTGCGTTCATGAACTTTTCCAACAATAGTTAACGCTTGATGCTTCCTTTCATTAATATAATGACTGAAGTTTAGACCCTGTAGATTTTTTCTTCCGAAGAGCGGCGCACTACCAAATAGCTTAAAATATAGTTCTGCTAAATCCGGAGTAATTGTTTCTTCTAATGCAATCATAGCGCCCCTAAATCTTTTAATAGTTCTTCCTCTAATTGGCTCTGTGCTAAATTTAATTAAAGTTTCCCTTAAGTAGTCTAAATCTTCTATTCCGCCAATTCTTAATGTTGTTTGTGACATTTTGATATATTAGAATTCTAAGGTGATTCTCTTACTCGCAACCTCACTCGCTTTTTTAGGGATTATGCTCGTGAAATTACTCGACCAACACCAAAATAAAAAATAGGTAAAACAGCTTTCCGGTTTGACCTCGGTTAGGAGACTAATGCCGGAAACGTAAACTGCTTAACTTCTGTGTTCGGAATGGGAACAGGTGTGACCAGCTTACTATGGCCGTTTCAAACTTATGAGAAATTCAGGGTTTTTAAGGCTTTCGAAGTTAGAATTTTGTAAGAGAGACTATTTAAAATAAAATGGGTTGAGTATTCTAATGGATGAAGAAAAATTAAAGGAGAAAATAAAACCTTTTTTTAAAAATGATTCATGGAGTTTAAGCCATACAATTAATGCTGCTGAATGGATGAAAAAACTTCTGAAAAAAGAAACAGGAAATCCAAAAATTCTCATTACGGCCATATATCTGCATGATATTGGCTATAACCTGAAAGAAGGCTATTCTCTCGATGAAAGAATTGCTAGAAAAAAGTTCCATGGAGAAGAAGGAAGTATTTTAGCAAAAAATATTCTGGAGGAGATTGGAGATTATTCTGAAGAAGAAATCACTGAAATATGCCATTTAGTAAAGGTTCATGACGAACTCGATAATATAAAAACAAAAAATGAGACAATGATGATTGAAGCCGATAGTATTTCAGGATTAGACCCTTCTGTTGAAGGAAGCAGATTCACAAAAGAAGACCTTAAGAGATATATAGACAATTTTAAAAAAAGAAGAGTTCCGCTTTTCAAAACAAAAACTGGAAAAGAATATATGAACAAATTATTGGTAGAATTTGAGAATAAGTTTTTGAATGAATAATAAAATTTAGAATTTCTTGAATTTGTTAACTAACTCTAGAGTATCTTCTTGTCCGAGAAACATTGCTCTGCAGCAATATCTGTCTAAACCAAGCTCATCAAGAACCTTGCCGGCGTCTTCGCCTTTCTTTTCAACACGATTCTTAAATTCTTCCCAGAGATGTGCGATTGGTTTTCCACAGGACATACAACGAATTGGAATTATCATAATAATACCTCATAAAATAGCTTTTTAAAACTTACTATCGGACTTTTTTAATTTGTTTTAGCCCTATTTTTCATTATTTTTCTAAAATTTCTTCCATCCACAAGATTATACAAATGTTTATAAATAAGAATTGACAAACAAAATAAGTTAAAAAGAGAGACGAGAAAAAATTCAGAAAATTAATTATTTCCTGATTGTTCGTTTTTCATTAAAAAACAAACATGCCCGACAAATGTATTTATTGCAAAGGTGAAATTCCACTTGGTAAAGCTCTTTCAGTTTGCAAGCCCTGTGGCGTAAAAGTTTGGGGTTTGAAAATGTATCAGGCAATAGAATCCAATATGGATGATGCTAAAGAGACTGGCAATTTAGAACAAGGAAATATCAAGTAAAACCAAGAATTCTCGTTAAAATAAGCTAATTACAATAATCAGTAACCTTTTTAAACGCCCTTAATCTAAAAAAATAGTAATAAACTCACCCTATTCACAAAAACAAACATGATTAAACGAAAAGCAGCAAAAACACACGGAAAATTAAAACTTAGTCAATACTTTAAAGAATTAAAAGATGGCGATAAAGTTGCAATTGTTCGAGAGCATTCCATGGAACCTAAATTCCCAGTAAGAATTCAGGGAAAATGTGGAGTTGTAATCGGACAAAAGGGCGCAGCATACTTAGTTAGAATAAATGAAGGAAATGCAGAAAAAGTTCATATACTTAAACCCATACACCTGATAAGAATAAAATGATAAAAGAAAGAACTTGTTTGACGATGAATGAAGCAAAAGAAATACTTGAGGGTTTAAAAGAAAATGACAGAAATAAAGATATAAAAACTTTCATAAAAAAGTTTGCAAAATTAGATGAAAAAGAATCTAAAAAATTAAAAGAAAAACTGGAAAGTTTAAATCTGATGAAATTAAGACAAATTGATATAGTAAAAATTGTGGATGTATGTCCTGAAAACGCCGTTGAACTCAATAAAATTTTCACTGAAATCAGCTTAGATGCAGATGAAACAAGTAAAATACTCGATGCAATTAAAAACAATTAGACAAAATGATAGAACGAGAAGAAAAAGCGATAATAATAGATTTTTTGCCATACGGCTATCCGCTCGAAAAGAAAATGATGCCAATAGCCCAGGCTATCGGGACTAAAAATTTTACTCTCTTGGAATTAGTTCCTAGGAGAGGATTAAAGCTTGAAACAGGAGAAGAAGTATACATTGGAGAGGGTAAGCGGGACAAAGTATACTATATTCTTGGTAAACTTACACCAAACAAAATCAGTGAAACTGGCAAAAAGTTTGTTGAAGAATACATCGAAAAGCAGATAAAAGCCGACGAGAAAAAATTCGTTGATTTTTTCAATAATGCTCAACCGATAAATACAAGACTTCATCAGCTTGAGTTAATTCCTGGATTTGGAAAAAAACATACAAAAGCAATACTTGACGAAAGAGAGAAAAAACCTTTCGAAAGCCTTGAAGATTTGAAAAATAGGGTTTCAAATCTACCTGATCCGAGAACCGCAATAGTTAAAAGGATAATGGAAGAACTAAATGGAGAAGAAAGACACCACCTATTTATAGGTTAAATGAAATAAACAAAAACAACATTCAGAAAATTAAGAATTTTCTGACTCTTCGTTTTTAACAAAACAAACATGGCAGCAGAAACAAAAAAACCAGAAGTAAAGAAAGAACAGAAGGCAGAGAAGCCGAAGCAGGAAGAAAAGAAAAAATCAATCGTAAGCAGAGAAGTTATTACTGGGAAGATTGTTAGAATTTTACAAACAGATGTTCCTGGAGACAGAAATGTTTATACCGGATTAACAAGAATAAAGGGCGTTTCATGGGCTATTTCAAATGCTACCTGTATTTTAATGAAATTAGATAAAAAAAGAAAAATTGAAAGTTTGAGCAAAGACGAAATTCTTAAAATTGAAGAATTCTTAAAAGCTGGAAAATTTCCAAAATTCCTATTGAACAGAAGAAATGATTTCACAACTGGAAAAGACAGCCATATGCTTGGAAATGATTTAGACTTATCTGAAGAACTGGATATTAAGAGATTAAAGAAAATAAGATCTTTCAGGGGATTAAGACACGCTACTGGACAACCTACAAGAGGACAATCTACTAAAGCACACTTCAGAGCAAATAGAAAGCGTGGAGTTGGAGTTAAAGTAAAAGCAAAACCTACTGCAGGTTCAAGCGCAGGATCTTCTGGAGGAAAACAATAGTATGCCAATAAGAAAACATAAAAGATACAACCGACCGAGAAAGCTTTATGATATCGCTCTAATCAAGAGTGAAAATGATTTAATCAAAAAATATGGATTAAAAAGCAGAAGAGAAGTTTGGAAAGCTGATTTTGCAATTGGAAAAATAAGAAATATTGCTAAAACACTTATTACTGCGAGTGATAAAGATAAGGATGAGTTTGTAAAAAGACAGACTGCGAAAGGATTTAATGTTAGCTCTATTGCAGACGTTCTTGCATTGAGCAAAGAAGATTATCTCAAACGAAGACTTCAGAGTATTGTTGTTGCTAAAAAAATTACTGCAACCTATAAGCATGCAAGACAATTAATAACTCATAGGCATATAAAGGTTTTAGGACATAAAATAGATTCTCCTGCACATTTAACAACGATTGAAGAAGAGAATAGCATAGATACAGATTTAAGTATTCCTGCAAGAAAAGTTATAAGTGATGAAGAAAAAAATCTATTAAAAACTCTTAAACATGAAAAATCGGAGAAAAAAACTGAATAAAATGACAGACGAAACAAAAAAAGCGCCACAAGAACTTGAAATGGAAAAAAAGGCAGAAGTAGATATCCAGGATGAAAATATAAAGGAAACTGAAGAAACAGAAACTAAAGAAGATAAAAAACCAAAAAAAGAAAGAACCGGAATATTATTCATTCAGACGACAAAGAACAATACTATTCTTTCACTTACAGACATGGCTGGAAATACCTTATGCCGTTCTTCTGGAGGACAATCAACAAAACAGGCAAGACTAAAATCTTCTCCTACTGTTGCAATGTTTGCTTCAAAGAAAATTGCAGAAGAAGCTAAGGAGCACGGAATAGTAAATTTATATGTTAGAATAAAAGGACAGACTGGAGAATTAACTACAAGTTCTGTTTCACATGCGGTAATAAAATCATTGAGCAGAGATGACTTCAAAGTCATAAGTATGCTTGATATTACTAAATCTCCACGTGGCGGACCTAAGAAAAAAGGTGGAAGACGTGGAAGAAGAGTGTAAGAACAACCTAACGGTTTTTCTTCGCGAGTTTTTCCCTTGAGAAAGCTTTAAAAGACAAATAAAACTAATAAAAACAAGACAATCACCATTCAGAAAATTAAGAATTTTCTGACTGTTCGTTTTGTTCCAAAACAAACATGATTAAGATAATAAACAAAACAAACGAAAAAGTTAGCTTTAAGACAGATATGGATATAAGCGTTGCTAATGCAATCAGAAGAAGCGCTAACTATATTCCTATTCTTGCTGTTGATAGTTTAGAAATAAGCAAAAATGATTCTGCATTGTACGATGAGATAATTGCACACAGAGTAGGATTGGTTCCATTGCTAAATGAAAAATTAAAATTGCCTAGCCAATGCGATTGCGGAAAAGAAGAAGGCTGTGGAAAATGTTCAATAAAATTAAAATTAAGCGCAAGTGGACCTTGCACAGTTTATTCTGATGAGCTATCACCTAAAAATTCAGTTGTTTACAAAATGCCAATTGCACTTCTTGATAAAGACCAAGAATTAGAATTTGTTGCTATCGCTAAAATGGGATTAGGAATACAACATGCAAAACATGCTCCGGGAATGATTTTCTACAGATATTCAGATGATTTAGAAAAAGAAGATGACGAATCTTTCAATAAACTTGTTGAAAAATCCAAGAAAGGTGGCGAAAAAGAACTTACTATTTTTGTAGAATCTTGGGGACAAATTCCTGCAAAGGAAATTTTTATGGATTCTATAGAAGTTTTGAACAAAGAGATTAAGGAATTAGTTAAAGAGATAAAATAGGAATTCTATAATTTTATATTAAAATAATACTTCTTAATTAAAACTAAATGCGGGAGAGAGGATTCGAACCCCTGCAGGCACTAAGCCACCTGATCCTTAGTCAGGCCCGTTTGACCGCTCCGGCACCCCCGCATCTAATTAAATAACAAGAAAGCACTCTTTTAAGCATTTGCATTCTCTTCTGTATAAACATTTATAAACCATCAAAATAAGTAAAATATATCCTGCAAGCTAACGCGATTAAGTGGGAGTAGAATATACTTCTATGTTAGCTGTTAAATGGATTAAACTCAAAATAAAATAAAAATGCTCAGTAAAACAACAATTACAAAAAGAATAGCACAGAAGACAAATACCTATTTAGCTGAAGCAATTTTCCTTGCAAAAAAAAGCGGGAATATTGAACTTGCTGGGGAAATTGCATGCCCTACAAAAAAACAGGCAAAAGTTAATGTTGGGAAGTTAAATGATGTTAAAGCTGACGTTGTTATTGTGCCTGGAAAAGTTTTAAACAATGGAAATATTCATAAAAAAATGAAAATCTATGCTTTGGCTTTTTCCAAAACAGCCGAAGAAAAATTGAAAAAAGCTGGATGCGAGTATCATACAATATTAGCCGCATTAAGGAAAGGGGATAAAATTAAAGGAGAAATAATCAGATAATCATAAACATGACAACAAAAATATATATTGACGCAGAAGGAACAGCAATGGGAAGAGTTGCAAGTTTTGCTGCTAAAAATGCATTACAAGGAACAGAGATTGCTGTTTTAAATTCTGAAAAAGCTGTAATAAGCGGAAGAGCAGAAAAAACAATCGGCGATTTTAAATTTCTAAGACAATTGAATTCAATAAAACCTGAAAAAGGCCCATTCTTTTCTAAAACTCCTGATAGAATAATGAAAAGAACTATTAGAGGAATGCTTCCAGATTATAGACTTGGAAGAGGCAGAGTTGCTTGGAGACTGATTAAAACTTATGTAGGAATACCTGCTGAATTCTCAAAAGAAAAATTAATTAAATTAACTGAAAAGAAAGATGAGCTTAAAAAAGCCATCACAGTTTCAGAATTAAGCAGGAAAGCATAATGGAAATATTAGGATTAATTGCAGCAGGAAAAAGAAAGTCGGCTATTGCTAAAGCAAAAATAAAAGCTGGAACAGGCAGAGTTACAATAAATAAAATTCCGTATACTAATCTTAATCATTTTCAAAGATTAATGATAAGCGAGCCAATTGTTATTGCAAAAGAAAATCTCGGAAGTTTTGATTTTGATATCGCAGTTGATGTATGCGGTGGCGGAACAGAAAGTAGAATAGAAGCTTCAAGACTTGCAATTGCAAAAGCACTTTTCAAATTTACAAAATCTGCAGAATTAAAGAAAGCATTTGTTGCTTATGATAGAAACATGCTTGTTGCAGATATCAGAAGAAAAGAGCCATATAAACCTGGCGATTCTAAGGCTCGTTCTAAGAGACAGAAGTCTTATCGTTAATTATAATTCTAAAATGGCAAATGAAACATGTCCTGGAAGAATACCTGACGTTGCAATAATTGATGCTGATATTTTTGGAAAAGACTATAGAGTCTGTGCAAAATATGATAAAATCGTTCAAACAGGTTTTATTCCAAGCCCGGAATTTTGTCCGAGCTGCGAATTTAATGGGGATAGTGTAAGACAAAGAGTTGAAGAATATCATCAA
>ERZ1292629.2787-Hain-H43-01um-R1-2787-length-14227-cov-7_pt1 | contig 14227 bp, 12 predicted proteins | sample MGYA00564399_ERZ1292629 | MGnify/ENA primary metagenome ERZ1292629 (study PRJEB36523, sample SAMEA6512636) | groundwater metagenome | collected 2019-01-08 | study: AquaDiva: Metagenomics assemblies of 32 groundwater samples
TAATGATGCTCATGTCTCATCTGGACTGGTACAATGCCGATGTGATAGTCGGTTCAAAAAGACACCCGGTGTCTAAAGTAAATTATCCATTATTAAGACGTCTTTTGAGTGTTGGCTATCACTTTCTTGTCAAATTATTTTTTGGTTTACCCCTGACCGATACTCAAAGTGGGATAAAAATATTCAGACGGAAAGTGGTTGAAAAAATGTTGCCGAGGCTTTTGGTTAAAAGGTATGCCATGGATATTGAAATGTTGGCGGTGGCAAAACACCTCGGTTTTAGAAGAATTTACGAAGCGCCGATAGAAGTTAAATTCAACAAGAGTACCAGTCGGATAGATTGGACAACCATTTTCAAGATGGCTTGGGATACGGCCGCGGTTTTTTATCGACTTAAGCTTCTTCACTTTTACGATGACCAAAACAGAAAAAATTGGGTTACCCACAAATCGTTAAAAGCGAGAATCGCCAAATGAGAAAATGTTTGCTGATCTTTTTATTTATCTTCACCTTTGTCTTTCCAGCTAGCATCGGGGCAAATACAGAAAATCAGTTTATAACCATCGTGAATCCGATCAGAATTTCCACTTATAATCCCAAGCCTTTGGAAAGTTTGGAAGCTGAATATTCTATTATCAGGAAAAGGGATTTATCGGCCACCTGGCTACTTACCTATGATGCAATCGCAAACGAAGAAATTTATTCTTTTACCAAAAAGATGGACCCCAAACAAGAATTGGGAATCTTTTTGGAAGTAACACCACGGTTTGCCCAAGATTCCGGAATAATCTTTAACGATACTGGAAGCTGGCATCATGCAACGAGTGTCTTTTTATCTGGATATAGCCAGGAGGCGAGAAAGCTTTTGATTGACACGGTATTTAGCAAATTCAAAGAAAGATTCGGTTACTACCCGACTTCGGTGGGTTCCTGGTGGACCGACAGTTTCTCTCTCGACTACATGATGAACAGATATGGAGTGAGAGCAAACTTGGGGGTTGCTGACCAAAACTCCACCGATGGCTATCAAGTTTGGGGCCAATATTGGTCTACGCCTTTTTATCCTTCCAAATATCACAGCGGCATACCAGCTGCAGATGAAGAAAACAAATTGGATATCGTTACTTTGCAATGGGCAGCGCGAGATCCGTTAAATGGTTATTACAACAGTCTTTATAGTATTCAGGATTTTCCTCTGACTGACGAAAGGTTAAAAATAGATTATTTTGAAAAGTTAATTAATCTCTATGGAAAGAAAAATAATAATATCTTCGGCCAAATTACAGTCGGATTGGAGGCAGATTTAGATCCCGAGGGATACGAAATAGGGTTTGCCGAAAGAATGAGTGTCATCAAGAAGGTTCAAGAAAGTGGAGAATTCCAGATTATAACCATGAAGGATTTTGCTGATTGGTACAGAAAAGAGTTTCCCAAACTCTCTCCGCCACAAAAAGTGACAACAAAAGACCCCTTGGGGAAGAACAAAGAGATTACTTGGTATCAATCATCTCATTACCGGATAGGTGTTGTTTATGATGAAGAGAAAGACGAGACAAAAATTTTCGACTTCAGGGTTTACAATCAAAATATTACCGAGCCGTACTTTGTTTCTCCAAACAAAGAATTTACCCTGTCAATTTATAACCCGTCACTTATTGATGAAGTCAACGATCCTCAAAGCGTATGGACAATAAAAGGAAAGATTGAAGTGGATTATAAAGAAGATGGTTTTACAATTGGAAAAGGTATTTCGAGAATTCCAAAACCGATTACTCTTTCTCCGGCCGTAAAGATTCAAAAAGATGCCGGAAGTATAGAATTGGTAATCATCGACAATTGGTATTCTTCTAAGGATGGAATAATTTTTAAAGATTATTCTCCAGAAGCAACCCACTTTTTTAAGCAGAAAAGATTTGTCTTTTATCTTTTGGCCGGAAGAGGCTGGCAGTATTTTAGAAAGGTGGATTATTTAATTCCTCAAGGGGAGCTCGATGCCTTGTTCAAGCTTTCTGCTCTCCCTCCGGGGAAAGTCATCGTCTATGACAGTGAGTGTCTACAATGTTCCTATCACACCCCAATAAGACCAGCGGCTTTTGGGAACAAAAGAAACTATGTCAAGGTCTACGGAAAACACCCGATTATCTACGACCGAGATATCTTTAACGCTGAGACGAGGCAAGAGGGGAAAAAACAATTGATGCGGCTTCGCGCGGGATACATTTATCTAGTAAAATTTGAGGGTTACCGCGAAAGCATCCCTTTTTCGCCGGGGGACCTTGGGGTTGAAAAAATATTTTCGAATGCCAACGCGGAGATTTGGAAAATAAAATGAATATTCTAGTTTTTTCTTGGCGAGACCATAAACATCCTCAAGCGGGTGGAGCAGAACAGGTAATGAAAGAGCATATGAAAGGTTGGGTAAAAGGTGGTCATAACGTGACCCTTTTTTCCTCCAGATTTATTGGTTGTCAAAAGCATGAGAACTCGGAGGGGATGGAAATATTCCATGGTGGGGATCAGTATATCGGGGTAAAAATAAATGCATTTAGGTTCTGGCTTAAAAATCATAAAAAATTTGATTTAGTGGTTGACCAGTTTCATGGAATTCCATTTTTTACACCCTTTTACATCAGAAAACCTAAATTGGCCGTACTCCAGGAGTTGGCAAAAGAGGTTTGGTTTTTAAGCGGCTTTCCGTTTCCCTTGAATTATCTCATCGGAATCGTTGGCTATATCGTTGAGCCGTTTATATTTATTTTTTATAAGAAAGTTCTGTTCATGGTCGGTTCGCAGTCGGCGAGGATAGACCTTGAAAAAGTTGGAATTCCCGGTAAGAACATCACGGTCGTTCCCCACGGAGTGATTATTAAAAAATTGAAAAAGCTTCCAGCCAAAGAAAAAATTAAGACAGTTATTTTTCTCGGTGCATTAACCAAAGACAAGGGAATAGAAGACGCCCTTAAGGCTTTCTCTTATCTTGCAAAGCTCGGGAATTATAATTTTTGGGTAATCGGTAAAGGTGGGAAGGAATATGAAAGATACTTATTAAATTTGGCCAAAGAGCTGGGGATAAAAAGCAAAATTAAATTTTGGGGTTTTGTCAGCGAAGTTAAAAAATTTAAACTTTTAGCTAGAGCTCACGTATTAATCAATCCATCCGTTAGAGAAGGTTGGGGGCTGGTTAATATTGAAGCAAATGCATTTGGCGTCCCCGTGGTTGCATACAATTCAGCGGGGTTAATAGATTCAGTCAAGGACGGAATAAGTGGATTGATAGTAAAAAAGAATAATCCTAAAGAACTAGCAAAGACCGTTATCGATATATTGACTGACGTTAAATGTTATCGAGAGCTTCGGGAGGGAGCAATATCCTGGAGTGGAAGATTTTCTTGGGATACTTCTAGAGAAGAAAGCCTCAACTTGATAAATCGGGTATTTAAAGCTAATCGTTAAGCTTTTTAAGAATAAAAATAAACGTTGGCAGAAACGGCTCCAAGAATCTCAAGAGAGGGCCTGGAATTAAATTTATGACTTTTCTATATTTTAAGATCTTTTTAAATTTAAATCTTTCCGGCCGTTTTAAGACTTTCAAAGTATAATCCTCAATTGCGAAATCATCGCATAATTTTAACAACCCCCAATAAGTTTTATAACTTCCAATATAAAAATCTTTATACCCCATTTTTCTTAGAATGGTTTTCGAAAGGTTTTTTGGGAACCATCTTAAAAAAGGTAAACCATACATTGTTTCGATTGGGTTAAGCAAATTATCTCCTGTAAAAAGGCAGAATCCTTTCGTCTTAAGGACTCGGTAAACCTCCTTCATCATTTTTGGGGGATTTGAGATAAAGGAATAAACCTGGTTGCAGATGACGACATCGAATGAATTATTTTTAAAAGGGAGAATGGTCCCACTGGCAAGCTTAAATGATAAATTCTTAATGTCTTTACTATCAGCAATTGCCTTTTTAATAGCATTTTTGTCCACATCGATACCAACAACGGTTCCGCCGTGGCGTGCGATGGATTGGGTAATAACTCCGCTTGAACAACCAATATCAAGAATCTTAAGACCCTTAAGATTCTTTCTGTTCAGGAAGTCCCTCATAATTGATACGAGCTGTGTGGCGACTCTTTGGCGGTCGGATTTTTCGAGGACTTGACTGTGGGCAAGGGAAAAAGAAACGGTTCCCAAACCTTGGGTTTGATTCATATTTTTAAAAGTAATTGTTTTATATCTTCCCTCATATATTCTGGATTAAATTTTTCTCTGTAGTGTCTCTTGGCGTTTTTTCCTAGTCTTTTGGCTAGACCCGGGTCATTTATAAGTCTTTCAATCGCAATCGCCAAAGCACCCGAGTTTTCTTTGGGAACCAATAATCCGGATTTCCCATCTTCGATATCCTCAACGATTCCATCACAGGCGGTTGAAATAACAGGAAGGCCCATTTGCATGGCTTCGTTGATAGTCAGAGCCCCGGCCCCCTCTTCAATTGAGGGAAAAACAAAAGCCGAACACCTCTTCATTAATGGTTTGGGGTCATTCACAAAACCCAAGAATCTTACGTATTTTTCAATTTTTAGTTTTTTCGCCAACTTTATATTATAAGGGAGCATATCTCCTCCGCCGGCAATTAAAAGGGGGACTTTATAACCCATTTCAACCAATATTTTCATCGCATGAAGTAGGAAATTAATCCCCTTGCGAGGATCTTGGCGAGAGAAGAAAAGAAGATATTTTTGAGGAAGCTTTATTTCACTTCCTTCCTTGGCTTTTGAGACCTTTCTTTTATAGACCTGAACAGAAAGACGGGCTTGATAGAATCTTTTAGGATTTAGATTAAATTCTTTTTTAAGTATCTCTTCGGTTGAACGATAGTTGACAATTACCATATCTGCAAATTTTAAAATTATTTTTTCAATCAAAGCCAAGTACTGGACTACCGTTGAATAAATTGCCAGGTATTTTATTCTAGGCCAGAGTCCGTAATCGCTTACCCTTAATGCCTTGACGCCGCCCCACCATTCATGGCGGACGGTGGTGAAATAGTTATTAATATGAATAGCTCTTTTGTCGAAAAACTTTTTCACTAAGACCCCTGTGAAACCCCATGGCCCGATTCCCCAAACAATAAATTTTTTGTACCCCTTTTCTTTAACGACGTCTTTGATTGCCTTGGCAAAAAGATATGAGTATAAGGGAAGGCCGGGAAGAGCATAAATATTGACATTCAACAGAGGAAGGGTTGCTTTAAATAACAAGACCCTTCCGGCTGCCGTATTTTCTTCCATTTTTTTATCTCCTAAGGCGAGAATGTAGACGGGGTGGCCTAATTTTTTTAGAACTCTGGCTAAGTTATATGAGTATGCAGAATATCCGCCCCCCTGAGCACCAATTGGAGACTTGCCGGAAATTACAAAGATAGGGGCTTTAGAGTTTTTGGACATCGTTTCTAATGTCTTTGATCGCCCTGCAAACAATCTCGATTTGCTCTTTTGTTATAGCCAGTCCCGAAGGAAGATATAAACCCAGGCGGCCAATTTCGTCGGAAACAGGATATTTTTCCCCTTTAAATAAACCAAGCCGTCTTAGGGCGGGTTGTCGATGCATAGGAATAAAGAAAGTTCGCGTGTCGATACCTTTCCTGAAAAGTTTCTGCATAAATTCGTCTCGGCTGATTCCAAAATCTTTCTCGACCAATATTCCGTACATCCAATAAACATTTTTCGCCCAATCGTGTTCTATCGGTAAGGTTAGTCCTTCAATTTTAGACAGCCTTTTATTGTACAAAGCCGCCATCCAGCGTTTCTTTTGGATATATTTTTTAACTTCTTCTAATTGGGCCACGCCGAGTGCCGCCTGGAGATTGGTCATTCGAAAATTAAAACCTATTTCTTTATGCAAGAAGCGTTTTTGGGGGGAATGGGCCATATCTTTTAATAATCGGGCATGGTCGGCAACCTTGTCGTTGTCGGTGACCATCATCCCGCCTTCGCCGGTGGTAATAATTTTATTGGCATAGAAACTAAAACAGCCAATATCTCCGATGGTGCCGGTTTGCTTTCCTTTATATTCTGCTCCGGTACTTTCCGCCGCATCTTCAATAATATACAGGCGATATTTTTTAGCCAGAGCGATGACCGGATCCATGTCGACAGGGTGGCCATAAATATGGACAGGCATAATCGCTTTGGTTCTTTTATTGATTTTCTTTTCTATTTGACTAACGTCCATATTCCAACTGTCTCGTTCGACGTCAACAAGAACTGGGGTGGCCCCGGTATAAACAATGGCCGCGACAGAGGCCATCATGGTGTGCGAGGGAAGAATTACTTCGTCACCCTCTTTGATTCCTAAGGCCAAGACGGCGAGATGCAGAGCGGTCGTTCCGTTGGTCGTGGTGATGGCGTGTTTGACTCCTAAAAATTTACTAAATTTTTGTTCGAAATCTTTCAAATATTTTCCAGAAGAGGAAATCCAACCTGTTTTTATGCAGTCGGTTACGTATTTGAGTGCATTTTTGGAGATTGCTGGCTCATTAACCGGAATCTTTTGCATCTCTCAAATTTCTATGCGGTAATTATCTTTTTCGTAATCCTTACTTCCGTGTTTTCTGCTGCCAGAAGTGGAAAAAAGCAGGTGTGATGGAAGCATGGCGGTAAATTCATGGTACCAATTTGGGGGTACGATTACCATCTCCCCCTCATTGATTATGATTGTTTGAGGGATAGAGTTTTTAACCTTAAGGTTTTTAACAACAAGTCTTAATTTGCCCTTGATAAGATAATTATTTTGGCTAGAAAGTTTATGATAGTGTCTCCCGCGAACAGCCCCCTTTACAAAAGTAACTATTCCTATGTGGTGAACCGCTTCTGTCCAGATGTCAAAAATATGGCCCCGTTTGTCTGTAAACGCTGATCTGATTTTTATCTTCTTAAGTTTCGTCTTCATGAATTAGACTATTTTTGGTTTGGGAATTGGAATTATATATTTTCCTCCACGCCTCTTAAATTTTAAATTATTCTCCATAATTTCTTTGGCAAAATTCCAGGCCAAGATAAGCGCATAATCAGGTCTCTTTTTAAGTAGATAATCATCTGAAAAGACAGGAATGTGCGTCCCTGGAGTATATTTGCCGATTTTTGATTCTGCCTTTTCAGTTACAAAGTCTAACAAATCGGTATCTAATTTACAATAATTTAAAAGAGTGTTACCTTTGGCCGGTGCGCTTAGGGCGACGATATGTTTGCCCTTCTTTTTTAAATTCATTATCAAACTCCTTAATTCTTCCCGGTGCTTTTTAACTCTTTTTGCAAATTTGTTTAGATATTCCATCGAATGGATTTGTTTTTTCTTCTCTTGGGCTAAATACTTGCCGATTTTCGGTGAAACCGGATATTGCCCTTCTCGAGCGATAAAACACCTCAAAGAACCTCCGTGGATTTCTGTTTCCTCGATATCGAAAAGTCTCCACCCAAATCTTTTGAAAAATCTAACCAAGGGCCTGATTGAAAGATATGATAAATGTTCGTGATAGATAGTGTCATATTCCAATTTTTCTAAGAGGTGTAAAAAGTAAGGAGCCTCAAAGACAAAGACACCATTTTTTAGTAAAAGTTTTTCCGTCGCTTCCATGAAAGCATCCAAATCATTGATGTGGGCAAAGACATTGGTAGCGCAAAGAACCGATGCTTTTTTTCTCTCTTTGATAATTTGTTCAACCGCCTCCAAGCTATAGAAAGTAGGGATGGTGTCAATTCCATTAAGGATGGCGACCCTGGTAATGCTGACAACCGGTTCTACACCAATAACGTCCATTCCGCATTCTTTAAATCCTTGTAAAAGTACGCCCACGTTGCTACCCAAATCGACAGCCAATGATTTTGGTTTGAGTTTAAATTTATCGCAGATAGATTTAGCCATCTGATTAAAGTGCTCCGTGCCAGTTTTTGTCGTCGATGAGATATAGGGATAATCTATGTTGTACATTTTTTCCGGTGGAACAATATATCCCAGCTGGGCTAAACCGCAATCTTTACACATGTAGACCTGAAGGGGGTAATATGTTTCTTCTTGTTGGAGTTGTTTTTGGGAGAGAAAACTATCAGAAGGGGGAGTAAATCCTAAGTCTAAGAACATCTCTAGACGGGTTCCGTGGCACATCCGGCAGTTGGTGAGAATTGGATTGTTTTGCATTTCTTAGATTCAGGTACAATGTTAAATTAAAGCACCCCAAAGTCAAGAGGTTTGATATAATTTGAAGCAATGACTGAACAGGTGGTCCCAGACGAAACAAAGCCCCGCCAGAGCAAAAGAGATTTTTTTGAACAGCTTGCCCTTTCCCATCTTCCTGAAATGAGACTTTTATTTAGGGGTGGAAAACTTTACAAAAAAGACCAATGGAGAAATATTGTTGAACATTCTTTGGTACAGGTTGCCGTGGCCGATGAATTATCTGATTTGATTGGACTATCGCCGGAAGAAAAAGATGACTTAATAAAAGTGGCTGCCTGTCATGATTGGCGAAAAAGACTTGAAAGATACCCGGATGATTTTACAAAAAAAGATGAAACCCAAGTTAGAACTTTTTTAAAAAGGGTTGGTCCGAAACAAAATCTGATGTATGCTACAGGACCAGATTTTCTTAAAAGATTTTTAAAAGGCGAATCAAGCTTTTTAGAAAGGCTGCAATGTTATATCGACGATATTGTCTTAGACTCCGACGTTATTGGATATGATAGACGGCTTGAAGAAACTAGAAAAAGGTATCCAGAATTAGATGATGATTTTTTTGAAAAGGAAAGAGGACTTGATAACCAAGTCGCTCAGGAAATTTTTATGAGATTACCATTTTCAGTACAGGGCCAAATAGGAGAACCTAAACATATTCCTAATTTTATTCGGCTGCGAATTGAAAAAAGATGGTTGGATAATAAGCAGGAAGAATTAAGTTTGGGATAACTGGTATTTATGAAAAATCTGAAAATTAAAGAAATAATCCTTATTCTTTTAGTCCCTATATTATTTTTGATTATTGGGACAGCTGTTATGAAAGATTATGGTTTTAACTGGGATGAACCCTTTCACTTTATGCGCGGCCAAGCATATCTCCAGTTTTTTTTGACCGGGAAGAAAGACTATTCTTCATTACCCGCTTACCCAAGATTAAATCAGAGCTGTCCGGAGTGGGCAAAAGAGTGCTATACCATCTCTCCCGGTGGAGCCACGGATATTTTATATTCGGACGATAAAGGCCCGACTTATGAAGAGGCAATTAAGGCACGATATCCTTTGGGACTGTTTAAACAGTGGAGAAGTTATTATCAGCATGATACTTATGATTTTGATAGTATTGTTGCCAGCGAGGGCGGTCACCCTCCGCTCAATGATATTCTTGCGGCATTTACCAATTACATTTTTTTTCAAAGGCTTCATTTATTAGGAGACCTTGAGGCGTATCATTTTTTTGAAATCTCTGCCAGCTTCTTACTTATATTAGGTGTTTCCTTTTTTGTTTATCATAAATTCGGAATTTTTTCTGCAATTGTTTCTGGAGCCTCTTTAGCTTTGTATCCATTATTCTTTTCAGAATCCCATTTTAATATTAAGGATCCCCCGGAGGCGGCCTTTTTTGGATTAACTATTATTTTTTCTTACTTCGGCATAACGAAGAATAACTGGAAATTGATTATCGCCTCAGCAGTTTTTTCCGCCTTGGCCCTAGGGACTAAATTTAACGCAGTCTTCATCGCTCCGATTTTGGGAGTTTGGTTAGCGTTTTATTTAATTACACTGCTGATTTCTAAAGGAAGAAAAATTATTTCGAAAAAAAACTTCAAAAAGATTTTACCCCTTATTTTAAGTTTAGTTGTTTATCCAGTAATTACCTTAGGCATTTTTTATATTTTATGGCCATATCTCTGGTCGGATCCGATAAAAAATATCACCATAGTTGTTAATTATTATCGGGAGATAGGGATAGGTGCATCTTCTGAATCATTGAGCTATATTATTAATGGTTGGAATACTTATCCGATTCTCTGGACAATCTATACTACACCAATACCCATTTTGTTTTTGGCCGCGATAGGAACGGTTGCTTCATTTCTCTCCATCTTTAGGAAAAATCATTTTGCCTTTTTGGCTTTAGTTTGGTTTATTTTCCCAATTTTAAGAGTCAGTGTTCCCAAATCAGTAATTTACGGGGGAATTAGACAAATTATGGAATTTATTCCCGCTATGGCGATTTTGGCTGGAGTAGGGGCCTATTCTTTGGTTAAAATTGCCCACCGTCTTAACAAAAAAATCCTACCAAGAATAGTTATCGGGGGAATTGCCGCCTCCTTGATTTTTGTTGCTTATGAGCTTGTTACAATTCACCCCAACGAGAATGTCTATTTTAACCAGCTTATTGGAGGCCTCTCGGGGGCTAGGGCTAAAAACATTCCTTCTTGGGGAAATGCATTTGGCAATGTCTATTTACAGGGCGTTAATTGGTTAAATGAAAACGCCGAGCCAAATGCCAAATTGGGTTTGGCCGTTTCAACCATGGGGAATGTTCCTAAATTAAAACTTCGGGCCGACATTGATTTTTTTAACGGTTACTGGAGCGGCCCCAATCACCAAGGCGAATATGAAATGGAAATGGATTTCGATTGGTGGCCAAAATTGTGGTACAGCTTTCAATATTATGATGTTTTTATGAACCCCGTCTATGAGGTGAAGGTTGACGGGGTGCCCCTCCTTAAGATTTGGAAAAACGATTTGCAATATGTAAAACCGGAATATAGAGAGGAAATAAATTACTACCCGGTCTCAATCGAGCACAGAAAAACTGCATTAAATAACCACATTTTTATTGATTTGGGAAAAGAAATTAATTTGACAAGGCTTACAATCCGACATAATACAAATAATTGTCAACCGCAGTCATCCGCTGGATATATTTCTTTGTCTTCTGATAATAAAATCTGGAACAGGGAGATGGAGCCCATTAATTCTTCTCAAGTGCCGGAACCCGTTATTAAATGGAGCGACGACAATTTTGTCTTTCTTTTTGCCGCCAAAAAGGCGAGATATATTATTATCGATCCTCAGGTGGCAAATAGTTGTTTGTTAAGCAGTCCCCAAATAGAAATAAAAGGGTTAAAAAAGACTCTATAACTCTTCTACGCAGAGATTAAATTATAATTCTTCCGAAATAATTCCTTTGGGTAACTCGGGGTTTTGGGTGGTCAGTATCATTTCTCCCAAAAGACCAAGAGAAATAAATTGGATACCGGCCATCACCAAAAGAACCCCGCCGATCAAAAGGGGATAATGATAATTGATTCCGCCAGTCACCAGGCGTAGATAAATTAAATAGATGCCGATTACAAAACCAATAAAAGAAAAACCAATTCCGATGGTGCCGAAAAAATGGCCCGGCCGAGTTGAATATCCGGTTAGAAAAGCAACCGTCAATAAATCTAAAATACCCTTGACTCCCCTTATCCAGCCAAATTTAGACTTACCAAATCTTCTCGGCCAATGTTTAATAACGACTTCTCCTACCCGGAAGCCTTTTTGATAGACGAGGGCTGGGAGAAAACGGTAGAGTTCTCCATAAAGAGTAAGTGCTTCGAGAGTCTCTTTTTTGAAAAGCTTAAATCCGCAATTCGTATCATGAATTTTAAGTCCGGTAAAAGTCCGTGTTAAAAAATTAATAACCCTTGAAGGGAGCACTTTTGAGAAAACTGGATCCAGTCTTTTTTTCTTCCAGCCGGTTACTAAATCATACCCTTCATCAATTTTTGCCAAAAAAGCTGGAATTTGTGAAGGATTATCTTGTAAATCTCCGTCAAGAGTGAAGACCAAGGGAGCGGAAGCTCTTCTGAAGCCATTTAATAAAGCAATCGATTTGCCAAAATTACGGCGGTGTTTGATACCGAGAATCTTGGGATTTTTTTTATGTAAGGATTTAATAACCTGCCAACTGTTATCGATAGAACCATCGTCGATAAAAATTATCTCGTATGTCCGACCTATCTTTTTACAGACATCAATGATTTCCGAAGCGAGAATGACAATTGATTTTTTTTCATCCTTCACCGGAATAACAAAAGAAAGTTGGGGTTTAACAGCCATTTTATTTTAATTGGTCGGACAGGATATCAAGAGAGTCTATATCTTGTTGTATTGAGAGCCAATAAGCATGATTGGCCGGATAATTATCCCTCAGCTGTTCAAGAATGGGTTTATATCCTTCAAAATAGGGAAGGGTAAGTTCTTTCATCTCCTTGCCGCTGCCCGACGCATAATTGGCCAAGACTCCAGCCTGGGCGGCAAATCTTTGAGCAGAACTTTCCAAATAAGTGGCGTCTTTTCTGTCCACTAAACTGGCCAGCTCTGAAAGCCTTTTTTCAAGAAGGATAATCCCATATCTAACTCTCTCTTTAGACGAAAATGTAATTGCCATTTTGATTTTTTCTTTTACCCTTTTTAAAGGATAGAAGGTCGAGCCCGGCAGCGTCTTTTGAGGCGTGAGGTTAAAAGATTCGGGCCCCTTCGCCGCTGCCATAAAAGGAGTAAACAGAATGGTCAAAACAAAAAACAATATCACCAGAATTTTGCTTTTATGACTGTCTCTTGGCTTCATTGGCTGAATTATACGGCTATGTGTTATTATTTGACAAGTGGGATGAAAATATATGTTTCCTGCATCATTACGACCAAAAACGAGAGGGAGGTAATTGGCGCTCTTCTCTCAAGCATTAAAACACAGAGTTATAAGAATTTTGAGATTGTTTTAGTCGATAATGATTCGACCGATGAAACAGTCAAAATTGCCAAAACTTTTGGAGCCAAAATTTTTACTTACGGCCCAGAAAGGTCGGCCCAAAGAAATTTCGGGGTTAAAAAGGCCAAGGGAAAATACGCTTTGATTTTAGATGCCGATATGGTTTTGACCAAAAATGCCTTAGCTGACTGCGTGGAAAAATTTGAAAAGGATGATGGTCTTGGGGCTTTGGTTATACCGGAAAAATCGTTCGGCGAAGGCTTTTGGACAAAATGCCGGGCTTTCGAGAGAGAATTTTATGTTGGCGAACCGTCGATTGAAGCGGCTCGTTGTTTTCGAAAAGATATCTTTTTGAAGTTCGGCGGCTATGATGAAAACATAACCGGCCCCGAAGATTACGACCTTCCTTTAAGAATAAAAAAAGCGGGAAATAAAATCGGTAGAATCAAAAGCTACATCCTTCATAATGAAAGGCGTTTCTCGCCGATTAAAAGTGCGAAAAAGAAATTTTATTATGCCGCCCATGCCCAAGTTTATTTAAGAAAACATCCCGAAATGGCCATAAAACAAGGGAGCCTTCTTTTCCGTCCAGTTTTTTTAAAGAAATGGAAGAAATTTGTAAACCATCCGATTCTGGGGATGGGCATGTTTGTGGTTAAAGGGGTGGAATCAATAGGGGCTTTGTCTGGGATTATCTATTCGGTTGTTTCAAAGGAAAGAAAATAAATGAAAACAGCGATTGTTGTTACCCATGGAATAATCAGGGGACCAGCGCACGAAATTAGGGATTATCTGAGGAAAATTTCTTCTAAAACCCTCTATATTTACCATCCTCTTTTATTTTTAAAACAAAACTACACTCTATCTTCGGCTTTTGAAATGTATCGACAAGGTAAACTACTTTATCAAAAGAAAGCACCTCACTGGAAAGCACCCGAACCAATCTTGTATTTGAAAGACCTTATTTATACTTTAATTTGGGTAACAAAGTATGCCCCAAAGGCCGATCTCTTTGTCGGCTCTGGCAACCTAAACGCTTTCGCCGGATTAATTCTCAAAAGATTGGGTAGAGTAAAAAAAGTAATTTTTTACTGTATCGATTATGTCCCCAACCGCTTTAGAAATAGACTTCTTAATAATTTGTACCACTGGGTTGATAAGGTCTGCGCCGAAAAATCTGACAGTACCTGGAATCTTTCTAGGAGGATGATTGAGGGAAGAGAAAAGAAGTGGGGGAAAAAGTTTCCCCATCAACAAATAGTTTCCCACGGCTCATACACAGACGAAGATACAAAATCGCTTATATCTTTAAATGATTTCCATAAATTTGAAATTGTTTACATGGGGACCTTGCTTAAAAAACAAGGGGTGCAGCTGGTTATAAAAACGCTTAATCGGATAATTAAAGAATTTCCGAAAACTAGATTTTTGATAATAGGCTCTGGTGA
>ERZ1292629.2788-Hain-H43-01um-R1-2788-length-14224-cov-6_pt1 | contig 14224 bp, 16 predicted proteins | sample MGYA00564399_ERZ1292629 | MGnify/ENA primary metagenome ERZ1292629 (study PRJEB36523, sample SAMEA6512636) | groundwater metagenome | collected 2019-01-08 | study: AquaDiva: Metagenomics assemblies of 32 groundwater samples
TGACTTTTTCTAATAAACACCACACAAAACACCACGCTCTATAGAGCGTGGTGTTTTGTGTGGACCCAGCCGGACTCTCCCGATATTTAACTCAACTTTATTGAGTTGAAATATCGAGGACTCTCGATTTTGTAGTTCCGCCTTGCGGAAACAAAATCGGAGGAACCAACCACCTCCACATTGTCCCGATGGCTTAGGTGGACCCAGCCGGACTCGAACCGGCCACCTCCACATTGCAAATGTGGCGCTCTACCGGATGAGCTATGGGCCCACCTAAGCCATCGAGGATCCTCGACTTCCTTATTATATTTATAATCGTGTGTCGGGACAAATGTGGCGCTCTACCAGATGAGCTATGGGCCCTTATTCCCTATTTTTATACCAAAAATACGGACTAAAAGCAAAAAAAATGCCCCGACGAGTATGTCCGTCAGGGACTTCTTGGTTTCTAATTCGACCTTTTCTACCTATTTTTACAACTGACTTTAAACTTTATTACACCATTTCCCTTTGGTTATTACTCGCCTGTCCAAGTTGTTTCTGTTCGGACGGAGAGCTTGCCGCCCCGCGGCCTGGTACACTCTAATAAACCAAGTTAGAATCCCTCTTTTGTGCGCCCACGAGGGATTGAACCTCGGACCTCTTGCGTGTCATGCAAGCGCTCTACCACTGAGCTATGGGCGCATTAAAATTATTTTTTTCCCCTTCTTTATTTGGTTATTGTTTCTTGGGATTTGGAGCTTACCGCTTGGCGTCTGGTGGGTGTGGGAGGGATCGAACCTCCGGCCTTTCCCTTATCAGAGGAATGCTCTACCACTGAGCTACACACCCTAAGATTAATTCTGGTCTTACTCCCAACACTATTTTTACTATTTCTGGCGAAGAGCATCACTCGCCTCCTTCAGATTAAACGACGCCTGCTGTCCAGCCCCCTTAACATTCACGTTAAAAGCGCTATTGAAACTGTCTACCAAAAAACTGATGCTTCCCGCCAGATACCAGATGGTGACGATAAAAATTAAAACTCCAGCAATGACAAAAGTCAATTCCGTCCGCTCATCCATCAGTTTTTGCCAAAAATCTTTTATACTGGTTTTTGTATTCATATTTACTGGCGACGGTAAACCACCTCGCCGCGACCGGACAGGCGATAAGTGCCGTCATCGCTCAAACGCGTGATATCAATATTGGTTAAATGGACGATAAAGCGGGAGGAATTAAGCGCATCCAGAAAAGAAACAATATCACTCCAGCGCCCGTCAACCGTCAAGGTAACGCCGGTGGAACCAAAACGGCCATTCCCTCCCTGACTTTCACCGCTAAAAGCCGGAACAACATTGACATTTGTAGTGGCGGCCAGATCGCCAAGCTCTCTGGAAAATCCAAGCAGGTCGTCTTGTCCCGCCATCTTTTTTTTCAAGAGGGGAGCGAGAGTTTCCGCCTGTCTGGCTTCTTCTTCCAATCGTCGGCGCAATTCCAAAATAGTGGACTCCTGCTGTATCTCCTGACTGCGACGGTTAAGCTCGGTGGCCTTGGCGGTAATACCGGAACTGGCAAAGCGGATAGCAATAAGCTCAAGAATAATAACGCCGCCGGCTACCAGCGTCCCCAAAGTCAGCACTCTTTTCACCATCTCCATTAAACTTTGACCCAACACCCTCATACCTCAATAATAACACAAGTATTGAAAATTTATTGCTTTTTTATGCATCTAGTTTGATTTTACCTCTTAAACTATTCCTAAAATTCTTACCTGCCCCGTGGCGAAGCTCTACGGGGGGAATTTAGAAATAGTTTAAGTATGATATTTGTCTTTTTCCGCTACTTACTTGTATAATTCATAGACATTATGAAAAACTTCTGGATAACTTTTATCATCATCATTCTTATAATCGTTGGTGGCATTGTGGCGTTGGAGTGGAGTCGCGGTGGCCCCGCCGGCTCTGCCGTTCCTCTTGCCGTCGCCGACGACTGGACGCGCGGCTCCGGCTCGATCTCTCTCATTGAATACAGCGACTTTCAGTGTCCTGCCTGCGCCGCTCACAAACCGCTTCTCTCCCAACTCCTGACTGAATTTGACGGCCGCCTCTCTCTTACCTACCGTCACTTTCCGCTCTCTTCCATTCATAATAACGCCGCCGCTTCCGCCCGCGCTTCCGAAGCCGCCGGACTCCAAGGCAAGTTCTGGGAAATGCACAACGCCCTCTTTGATAATCAATCTGAATGGTCGGAAACCGCCGACCCGACGGAACTCTTCATCAAATACGCCTCCGGTCTCGGTTTGGATGTCGCCCGCTTTCAAACTGACCTTAATGGCGACATCGCTTCCGCCCGTGTTTCTGCCGACGCCACCGAAGCCGCCTCCCTTAACCTCAACAGCACCCCCACCTTCTTCTTAAACGGCCGCCGTATCTTGCCGCGTAGTTATAATGACTTCGTTTCCGCCGTCAACCAAGAACTCTCTAAAAATTAACTTTCTTTCTTCCTGTTTATAAACTAAAATAAAAATACTATGCCAAAAATAACTATTTACTCCACTCCCACCTGCGCTTTCTGCCAAATGGCCAAAGAGTTCTTTGCGACGCACAATCTTGCTTATACCGACATCAACGTTGCCGAAGATCGCGTCAAAGCGCAGGAAATGGTAGAAAAATCAGGACAGTTGGGCGTGCCTGTAATTGTTATTGCCAACAGCGGCAAAGAAAACATCGTCATCGGCTTTGACCGCGCGGAACTTACCTCGCTTTTAGATGTTAAAAAATAAAAAAATAAAAGTTCCCTCGCGGCGGATAGAAAAGGAAATCTTAGCCGGCCCCACCGCCAAAACCCAAACCTGGCGCATCTTTGAGATTATGGCCGAGTTTGTTACCGGCTTTGAACTGTTGAGTAAATATAAAAAGGCGGCCTCTTTCTTCGGCTCGGCGCGCTTCAAATCAAATAACCAGCACTATCGCGAAGCCGTCAAGCTCGCTAAACTACTCTCCCGCGACGGCTACGCCATCATCACCGGCGGCGCGGCCGGTATTATGGAAGCCGCCAACCGTGGCGCTTTTGAAGCCGGCGGCCCCTCGGTCGGCATGAATATCAAACTGGCCGACAATCAACCGCTGAATAAATATGTTAAGGACTCGGAGGACTTTCAGCACTTCTTTGTCCGCAAAGTGATGCTCTCCTTTGCCTCTCAGGTCTACATCTTCTTCCCGGGCGGCTTCGGCACTTTGGACGAATTTTTTGAAATGGTCACTTTGGTCCAGACCAAAAAAATCCATCCCATCCCCATCATCTTGGTCGGCCGCGACTTTTGGCAGCCGGTCCTTAAAATGATTGATGCCAACCTGCTTAAAAAGCATAAAACCATCTCTCCCGCCGACACCTCCATTTATCATCTGGTTGACGACGCCCGCTCCGCCCACGCTCTCATCAAAAAAATCGTTGTTTTCAAAAAATAAAGCCGCTCACCATATCTAATCAGCGGCTTTTTTAATTCTCACAAAAACACGGTTGTTACCCCGGGCATATCTCTCAACAACAAAGTTGAAAAAATAAGAGCCGGTGGATTATCCTGCGTACAAAAATTCGCGAAAGTCAAAGAAATTATCCGGTTCCTGTTCGGCCCATCTCCCCAATTTGACGCAATAGATACTATTTCATTACCGACAAAAGTTTTCTCAAAAACCCCCTGCCAAGTTTCTTTCTTCGGAAAATTTATCTCGTATTCCACCCTCTTTCCAACCAGCTCGCCCTGATGCTTAACTACCACCGAAAACGGCCCATCACAGTTTCTACTAAGAACCACATTTCTGTTTATCGCCCACACATTGATTATTGGCGCTGATATACTGCCCAACGCGCACTTTGGTTTACTTCCTCTCATTACCAGAAACAGGCAGGTTTCCTTACTACAATATGGTTTACAAACATCATTCACGTGGCTTTCATTCGGAAAACTTCTTAAGGCCTCAATTATCTCGCTCATTTCAATTCCTTTCTTCAACAAGATTCAAAAAGCTTCACCGATTATAACGCGGTAGTTCATTTTTGTAAAGCTGGTAAAATCAGGGTACTATCTATATATGGAAACCCGCCAAGTCGTTATCAATAACCAGTTAATAAGCTACCGCGAGTCCGGCTCTGACGGCCCGCCCGTTATCTTTCTCCACGGCTGGCGCTCGGATAGCAGCGTTTGGACGTCGGTTTTTAATCCTCTTTCCACCCACCACTTTTCCCTTTACGCCCTTGACCTGCCCGGCTTCGGCGGCTCTCCCACCCCACCCCCCTCCTTCACTGTAGGGGATTATGCTAACCTTGTCGCCGACTTTATCATCAAACTAAACCGCGGCCCCGTCACTGTTGTCGGCCACTCTTTCGGCGGCCGTGTTGCCATTAAACTTGCCGCCTCCCGTCCGGAACTGTTAAGCCGCCTCGTTCTTGTTGATGCCGCCGGCCTCCGCCTGCCGTCCCTCTCGCGAACCGTTCTGGAAAAAATCGCCAAAATTGTGAAACCTCTCTTCCGCCTGCCCGGTCTCTCCCGCCTCCGGCCCCTCATCTACGAAATCTTAGGCGCGGAGGACTATGTTGCCACCCCCTCTCTGGAATCCGTTTTCAAAAATATCATCAACGAGGACTTATCCGTCTTTCTGCCGCAAATAAAAACTCCCACCCTGCTTATCTGGGGCGACAACGACCGCGTCACTCCCATTGAGTGGGCTCGCGACATGGAAACCGCCATTAAAAACGCCCGCCTCGTCGTCCTCCGTTCCGCCGGCCATTTTTCTTTTCTTGACCAGCCGCACGCCTTCTCCGAAGAACTCTTAAATTTCCTCAAATAAAAAGTTTACTTTAATAAACCACTTTAATTATCCTCCGAAGGAGGATCCGCCTCGGGCGGAAAAATTAGTAATTGAAAATTATTTCCCATGCACCTCTTCCTTTACTATACTTATCTTCTCCAGCTGGAAAACTTTCATCTCCGCCGCTTTCTTTCCGCCGTCCCCGCCGCCATCCTCCGCTTCTGCCGCCTGCCTGCCGGTAGGTATGGCCCCCCCCGCCAAAAACTCGTCTGGACCGCCAAAACCACCAGCGTCTTTTTACTGGCCTTCCTGCTCTATCTTTTAAGCGTCGTCGTCGTCGTTTTTATTTTCCGTTATTTTTTTGTTCTCTCTCTGCCGCTGGTTGTTTTTATTGCTCTGGCCGCGCTTGTCATCCTGGCGCTCCTTTTTTTTATTCACCTCGCCTCCGCCACTCTGCTTCTCTGGCCGCTCGACCTCCTGCTTAAAAAAATAATTCTCGCTCGCGCTCGCCGTCACCTGCTTCATTTCCCTAATCTCACCGTTATTGGCATCACCGGCAGTTACGGCAAAACCACCGTCAAAGAAATGCTCGCCGCCGTTCTCTCCGAAAAATATCGCGTCTTAAAAACTCCGGACAATATTAATACTCCGCTCGGCGTTGCCCGCTTAATTCTGAATCGCCTTTTACCGGAGCATAATGTTTTTATTGTGGAAATGGGCGCTTACGGAATAGGGGATATCCGTGAACTTTGCCGCTTAACTCCTCCCGACATTGCCGTCCTGACCGGCATTAACGAGGCCCACCTGGAACGCTTCGGCTCTATCAACAACACCCTCGCCGCTAAAATGGAAATTATTGATTTTGCCAAACCTGACGCGCTCGTCGTGCTTAACACCGAAGATAAAAATGTCCGCGACCACTATCAACCGCACTTAGAAAATCGCCGCCTTGTTGCCTCCGGCGACTTTATTCCCCGCCTCCACAATTTTCATCTTGACGGCTCTGGCTGGGACTTATCTTTAACTGACCGCGCTGGGCGGGAGTTTGGTCCCTACCTGGTGCCACTCCTCGGCGACTATGTCACCGCCGCTCTTTCTCTAACTCTAGCCGTCGCTTTAGAGCTGGAGCTTGATGTTAATCAGATCCGCCGCGGCCTCAAAAATCTAAAATCTATTTCCCACCGCCTGGAAGCAAAACCCGGAATCGGCAACGTCCTTATCATTGACGACTCCTACAACGGCAATCCCGCCGGCGCCCGCGCCGCCATTCGCGCTCTTTCCCGTTTCTCCGGCCGCCGCAAAATCTACGTCACGCCCGGACTGGTGGAGATGGGAAATAAAACCGAAGCCGTGCATCTTGAACTCGGCCGTCTCCTCGCTTCTGTCGTCGACTTGGTCTTCCTTATCCGCACCTCCGCCGCGCCCCTGATTAAAAAAGGTCTGGCGGCCGCCGGTTTTGATACGAAATGCATACTTGAATTTACCTCTATGCCAGCACTGGAGAAAGAACTACCGCGCCTGTTAAAAGAAAACGACGTCATTCTTTTTCAAAACGACTGGCCCGACAATTATTCTTGAGAATAATTGTCGTCTCGCCAGCTTTACGGACTTTATAGACTTTCAACTTTAGTCGCAGTATACTGCCAGCAATGTCAACTATCGGTCTTTTCTTCGGCGGTCGTTCCGTGGAACACGATGTTTCCGTCGTCTCCGCCCAAATTATCGCCAAGGGTTTTTCCGCCCTCTCCGGCCGCTACCGCCTTGTCCCCATCTATATAACCTCTACTGGCAACTGGGTCGCTTTCAGTTCCGGTAATTTTCCATCAATTGCCGAAATTAAAAAATACCGCTTCTCTTCCGGCAATGTTTCCTTAAAACTTTCTCCCGAAACCAACCAATTGATTCTGAAAAGAAGTTTCGGCCGCCGTCTTATAATTGATATCGCCTTTCCTCTAATCCATGGCACTTACGGCGAAGACGGCACCCTCCAAGGACTTCTGGAAATAGCCGGTGTCCCTTACGCCGGTCCCGGCGTGCTTGGCTCCGCTGTCGGCATGGATAAAATTCTTTTCAAAGACGTGATGACGGCCAACAACCTCCCTATTGTTTCCCACCTCTGGTTTCACCGCGACGAATGGCGCGACAATCAAGAGGGAATTATTACCCGTATTGAGTTCACTCTTTCTTATCCGATTTTTGTAAAACCCTCCAACCTTGGCTCTTCCATCGGTATCGCTCGCGCCACTGACCGTATCTCTCTCACTGACGCCGTGGAGGTGGCTATCCGTTATTCTCCCCGCGTCATTGCCGAGCAGGGGATTGAATCCAATCGTCTTATGGAAATAAACTGCGCCGTTATTGGCTACAAAGATCCTACCCCTTCCGTACTGGAACAACCTCTCCACTACTCGGAGTTTCTGACTTTTGAGGATAAATATATCGGCGGCGGCAAAGGTGGCAGTATGAAAGGGCTAAAAAACAAAGTGAAGATTCCGGCGCCGATCTCGGACGCGGTGAAAGAAGAAATTCAGTCCTTAACCGTCAAAACCTTCAAACTTCTTGACTGTGCCGGTATTGCTCGCGTGGATTTTCTGGTTGAAGATAAAACTAAAGTTTATATCAACGAAATTAACACCATTCCGGGCTCTCTTCAGCAGCATCTCTGGCGAGTCAGCGGCATTTCCCTGCCGGAACTTTTGGAACGCGTCATTACCTCGGCCGTTGAAGTCGCCGCCGACCGCCGCCAAAATCTCACCTCCTTTGAATCCTCTCTTCTAAAATAATTCTCCGCCTTGTCTGCTTGCTGGCGAATATTCCCCGTTTCTTTTCTTAATTTTTAAATTTTGAATTTGTTTAGAGTTTAGAATTTCACTACTGTGGACATCATCTACGAAGACGCCAACATTGTCGTTATCAACAAACCGGCCGGCATGCTAACGCATCGCGTTGCCAATCTCTCTTCTTCTCCGGCAGTTTCTGACTGGCTGGTAGAACATTACCCTCCTGCCGCTTCCGTTGGTGACTCTCCCGCTCTTCGCCCGGGCATTGTCCATCGTCTGGACCGCGACACCTCCGGCGTGCTCCTACTTGCCAAAACTCAAGTCGCCTTTGATTTTTTTAAACGCCAGTTTCAGGAGCGCACAATTAAAAAAACCTATCTGGCTGTCGTTAAAGGCGAAGTCAAACCAGCGTCCGGCGAAATCAATCTGCCCATCGGCATCAAATCCGGCACCACCAAACGCTCCGTCCATTCTTCTAAAATGAGCCGCGACGCCCTAACCGCCTACCGTCTCAAAAAAGTTTTCTCTCGTGACGGTGATCCGTTCTCTCTTCTGGAAATTTTTCCTAAAACCGGCCGCACTCACCAGATTCGCGTCCACTTGTCCGCTATCGGCCACCCTGTCGTCGGCGACCCCCTTTACGGACACCGCGGCTCCCACCGCGAGCTTCTACTTCACGCCTACGCTCTGGAGGGCGTCAACCTGGACGGCATTAATTTTCATTTCTCCGCTTCTCCTCCCCCCTCCTTCCGCGCCTTCTTAACCCATAACTTATAGTTCACTTTTAACTTTATACCACTTTTTTCTCCGTTTTAATAATTAGAATTTTGAATTTGTGGTTTGTTTAGGATTTAGAATTTAGAGTTTAGGATTTAATTAGCCGTTAGTTATTTATTAAGTTGTCCACTACCCGTTTTGTGCTGATGCGCTATAATTAAAAGGGGAATGGTTTATTCTGTAAAAACTAAAAGTGTCAAAAAAGGTTTCACCTTGCTTGAACTCCTAATTGTTATTGGCGTTCTCGCTGTTTTAGCGACCGCCACTCTCTTGGTCTTAAACCCGGTGGAAATTCTCCGCCAGTCCCGCGACTCCACTCGCATTTCCGACTTGGCCAACTTAAAAAATGCTCTCTCTATCTATATCACCGGCATTGCCAGTCCCGACCTGGACGGCGGCACTACCTCCTGCGCCACTCTCTGCTATACTAACGCCTCCTCCGTTACCACCAACTGCGGCGGCCGGCACAGCAGTAAAACCACCACCGAGGATTCAACGCGGGAAACAGACGCCACCGGCTGGATCCCTGTCAACTTTAACGCCATTCCCGGCGGCTCTCCTATCCCTGTTCTTCCCATTGACCCTACCAACAACGCCACCTATTTTTACTCTTACGCTTGCGACAACACCAATACCACTTTTGAACTGGACACCGTCTTTGAAAGCGTTAAATATCTTACTACCGAGAACTATGACGGCACCGACGGCGGCGGTTCTGCCGCCACCTATGAAATCGGCACTGACCCCGCTTTAGACATATAATTTTTTAAGTAGTAAACTAAATGAAGACAGTTAATTTATCGTCATCTTTCCGCCGCCGCGGCTTTACCCTAATGGAGCTCTTAATTGTCATCGGTATCTTAGCCGTTCTCGCCACCGCCGCGACTCTGGTTCTAAACCCTGCCGAACTTCTCCGCCAATCCCGTGATTCTACTCGTATCAGCGACCTCTCCACCATCAGGAACGCTCTTGCTCTTTATGTTGCCAATGTTTCCTCTCCCGACCTGGACGGCGCCACCTCCTCCTGCACCACTCTCTGTTATGTCCATACCTCAACCGGCATGGCCGCCAACTGTGACGGCCGTCATGGCGCTAAAACTACCACCGGCGACACCGACCGTACCACCAATGCTGGCGGCTGGATCCCCGTCAACTTTGGCGCTATCTCTGGCGGTTCTCCCTTGGCCGTTTTGCCCATTGACCCGGTTACCGCTACCTCTACTCCCTATAATTTTTATTCATACGCTTGCAACAACACCGCTATCACTTACGAACTAAACGCCGCTTTTGAAAGCACTAAATATATTGACACCGAGAACTATGACGGCACCGACGGCGGCAACAAGGACGGTATCTATGAGACCGGCACTGAACCGGATTTTGACATCTGATGGCTTCTTTTATTTCTTACACATTATTGGTGCTGATACTGGGGGCGCAGCTTACGCGGCGCTCCTTTTTAATCCGCCGCCGCTGGCTGATTTTTACCGCCGCCGTTATCGCTATCGGCGCTCTGGAAACTTACTATATCTCTGCTCAATACCGTCTCTGGCTGGCCAGCGACCTTACTAAATACTTCCTGCCTCCTTATCGCGATTTCGGTTATTTTTCTTTTTATGTCTTAAAGCGCTTCCTCGCCCCTTATCTCATCTCCCTCCCCATTGCCCTCATCGTTTCTTTTTTGCTATTTTGGTTCAACCGCCGTTTTAACTTCCGTTTTTTCTATCCGGAGGAACCATTCCTCGCCGCCGCCGCCGTCTTTCTCGTCAGCTACCCCGCTTTCTTGTTTTATTTTCCTCTGCTTATCTTGCTCATTCTTATTATCTCAATTTTCCTTTCCTGGCGCCGCCGCCCCCGCCGCCTTTCTTTTCGTTATCTTTGGGTTCCCACCGCTTTATTTGTTATAATAATCAGTAACTGGCTGGCCGGTTTTGATTGGTGGCGCCTCCTTGCCGTCTAACCTCCATTCAACCCCCTTAAGTTTTTAAATTTTGAATTTTTTATGCTCCAAATCCCTCCCGCCAAACTTAAAGATTCTCTTCTTCGCGACGGACTTATTACCTCCGAAAATTTTGACGCTCTCGCCGCTGAAGCTGCCCGTCTCGGCCAGGATCTGGCCGACCTTCTCATCTCCCGCGCCATCGTTTCCGATAAATACCTGCTCAATATTTTGAGCGTCTACTTCGGTGTGGAGCGCGTTTCTCTTGATACTTCCACTATTGATGAATCAGTCGTGCCGCTTGTTCCGGAAGCCATCGCCCGCAAGCGCCGCCTAATCGTCTTCAATCGCAACCCCGACGGCTCTTTCAATGTGGCGATGGAAAATCCCAGCGACCTGGAGTCAGTAGAGTTTTTAAGTAACTTTCTCAAATCGCCCGTTAAAACTTTTCTGGTAACCGACTCCGACCTAAATCGCGGCTTCTCCGTTTACAGCCGCGAGTTTACCCGCGACTTTCGCAAAATCATTGAAGAAAACATTAAGGCCTCGCTCGGCCGCTCTCTCGCCAAAGAAGCCGAGCAAGCCGCCACCGAAGTGCCGATTGTGGGGCTGGTGGATAACCTCGTCTCTTATGCCGCTTCCCTTGGCGCCTCCGACATTCACATTGAAGCGCTGGAATCCGGTATTCTTGTCCGTTTCCGCGTGGACGGCATTCTACATGAAATAATGAGTATTCCCAAAGAAGTTCATCCGGCCGTCATCGCCCGTATCAAACTCCTCTCCGCCTTAAAGTTGGACGAGCACAGCCAGCCCCAAGACGGCCGCTTCCGCTATAAAATCGCTAAGGACTTCATTGATATCCGTGTTTCCATAATGCCCACCTTCCATGGTGAGAAAACAGTTCTCCGCCTTCTTCCCGCCACTCAAAAACCGATGTCGCTCTCCGAACTCGGTATGTCGTCGGAGGCCACTAACATCGTTTCTGAAAACATCAACCGCACCTACGGCATGGTGCTGGTTTGCGGTCCGACCGGCTCCGGTAAAACTACCACCCTCTATGCTCTCCTTAATCTCTTAAACAAACCCGAAGTCAATATCGTCACCATTGAAGACCCTATTGAATACGAAATGAAGTACGTCAATCAGACCCAGATTAATCCCAAAGCCGGCATTACTTTTGCCAACGGACTTCGTTCTATGCTCCGCCAGGACCCCAATATCATTCTGGTCGGTGAAATCCGCGACGAAGAAACCGCTGAAATTTCCGTCCACTCCGCCTTAACCGGCCACTTGCTTCTTTCCTCTCTCCACACCAACGACGCCGCTACCGCCGTACCCCGCTTCCTTGATATGAAAATTGCGCCTTTTCTCGTTTCCGCGGTCTTAAATGTCATCATTGCTCAACGTCTGGTGCGTAAAATCTGTATGTCTTGCATCTATTCATATGAGCCGGAATCAGCCGCTATTAAAACATTGACTCGAGAACTTAAACAGATTGATCCCGACGCCGCTCTTTCTGTTCCCAAAATTCTCTATCGCGGCAAGGGCTGCAGCGAATGCGGCGGCACCGGCTACCGCGGCCGCATCGGCATCTTTGAGGTCTTAAACGCGGATGACGCCATCCGTGCTCTTATCGTCAGTGCTGACTTTAATTTAGATAACCTCCGTTCTCTCGCTCGGAAGCAGGGAATGGTTGGCATGTTTGCGGACGGCTTAAACAAAGCTCAACTTGGCCTTACCACCATTGAAGAAGTTTTCCGCGTCATCCGCGAATAAAAAAAGTGTTACAATTAATCTATGACTGCCAAACTGACCGAAAAAAAACTGCGCTCTCTGGAAGCCACTGCCAACACCATCCGCCAGGACATTATTGAAATGCTTGCCGCCGCCGGTTCCGGTCACTCCGCCGGTCCTTTGGGACTCGCCGATATTTTTACCGCTTTTTATTTTCACTTACTTAACCACCGCCCCAAAAATCCCCACTGGGAAGATCGCGACCGTTTTATCTTAAGTAATGGCCACACCTGCCCCGTCCTCTATGCCGCTCTCGCTCGCGCCAGCTATTTTCCCGTGGAAGAACTTTCCACCCTGCGGCAGTTCGGCTCCCGTCTGGAGGGTCACCCTCACCGCGGCTCTCTCCCCGGCGTGGAAACCACCTCCGGCCCTTTGGGCTCCGGTCTTTCTCAAGCTGTCGGTATCTCTCTTGCCCTGCGTCTCAAAAACAGCCGCAGCCATGTCTACTGTGTTATGTCCGACGGTGAACAAGATACTGGCAACACTTGGGAAGCAGTTCTTCTCGCCGGTAAAAACAAACTTAACAACCTTACTGCGATTATAGACCGCAACAATATCCAAATTGACGGCTACACCGAAAACATCATGCCTTTGGAACCTCTCCGCGATAAATATGAGGCCTTCAACTGGCACGTTTTGGAAATCGACGGCCACAACATTGAATCCATCTGCGACGCTGTCAATGAATCCAAAGCCATTTTTGAGCGGCCCACCTTAATTATCGCCCACACCATTCCCGGGCGCGGTGTCAGTTTTATGGAAGGCAAATACGAGTGGCATGGCAAACCTCCCACCAAACAAGAAGCCGCCGCCGCCCTCCGCGAACTCCGCTCCGCCGCCTCCCAAATCCAAAATTCGTAATTCAAAATCAGTAATTATTCAGTAGATGCTTAATACTTCATTAAAACTAAACCGAGATTTATTTAGCAAAAAAGTGTCTAAACTGCCCTTACGCGACGGCTACGGCGAGGGTGTTGTTAAAGCCGCCGAGCATAACGACAAAATAATTGTTCTTTGCGCCGACCTCGTCGAGTCCACCCGCTCCCACTGGTTCCGTGATAAGTTTCCTTCCCGTTTTTTTGAACTTGGCGTTGCCGAACAAAACATGGCCGCTACCGCCGCCGGCTTTGCCGTGGAAGGTTTTATTCCTTTCATTTCTTCATATGCTGTATTTTCTCCCGGCCGTGCTTGGGAACAGATCCGCACCACTATTTGCTACAACAACGCCAATGTTAAAATCATGGGACACCACGCCGGCGTCTCCGTCGGTCCCGACGGCGCCACTCATCAGGCCTTGGAAGATATTGCTATTACGCGAACTCTGCCCAATATGAATGTCTTTGTCCCCATTGACGCTTTTGAAGCCAGAAAAACCGTTTTGGCCGTAAGTCATCTCTACGGTCCCGCCTATGTCCGTCTCGCCCGCGAACGCACTCCCATTTTAACTACCGAGTCCACCCCCTTCATTCCCGGCCGCGCCTACGAGCTGTGGGCGCCCAAAACTGGCCGGAAAGTTGATGTTACTATTATTGGCGCCGGTCCCATTCTCTACCACGCCCTTTTAGCCGCCCGCGCCCTGGAAAAAGAAAAAATAAGCTCCCTTGTCTTAAACCTCCATACCATTAAACCGATTGACGACAAGAAAATTGTGGAAGTTGCCAAACGCGCCGGCCGTGTCGTTACTGTAGAAGAACACCAGATTATGGGCGGTGTCGGCTCCGCCATCGCCGAAGTGCTTGCCCGCGAATATCCCGTCCCGATTGAGTTTGTTGGCGTCAACGACCAATTTGGCCGTTCCGGTCCGCCCGACGAACTTATCCGCCGCTACAATCTTGACGAACACGCCATCCTTTCCGCCGCCCACCGCCTCCTCAAACGTCGCTAATTATTTAAGTTTTCTAATATCTTCATGGTTTTTAATTTCTCTCCATTTTAAATTTTAATCTGTCATTTTCCATTTTAATTTTTAAACTTTGAATTTTATTATATGCCCCGTCGCAACTTTATCTTCATCCTCTCCGGCTCCGCCCTCTTTGTGACTATTGCCCTCTGGGGCGGCCTCTTCTCTGTTCCCTCATCTTCTCTTCCTGCTTCCATCTCCACCCTCTCTTCTTCTTTGGGTTCTTTTACCGTCCAAAACGCCG
>ERZ1292629.2790-Hain-H43-01um-R1-2790-length-14215-cov-4_pt1 | contig 14215 bp, 14 predicted proteins | sample MGYA00564399_ERZ1292629 | MGnify/ENA primary metagenome ERZ1292629 (study PRJEB36523, sample SAMEA6512636) | groundwater metagenome | collected 2019-01-08 | study: AquaDiva: Metagenomics assemblies of 32 groundwater samples
TTAAAAAAATAAAACTGGCCGCAATCATGATAGGCGGGTTCCAAATCTTGCGAACGAACATTGTAATTTTCCGGCCAAAACATTTCCGCCATTCCATCCTCTTTTTTAATTCTAAATGCTCTTTGTATGGGAAAGCCAAATCTCATTACCGGCACCACCGAATCGGCACCGCTATCTACGAGCATCTGTTTGGCTTTTTGCAACCTTTCACTGGTGACAAAAACAGCGGTAGGAAATATGCAACATACATAATCAAATTCTTTCCCAAGTTTCTTGTACTCCACAATAACTTCTTCCAAAACGGGCGCGACAAAAACCATATCATTTGAATTCTCTTTGGAGCGGAAAAACGGCACCTTGGCGCCAAAAGATTTACTTAATTCTGCTATTTCTTTGTCATCAGTAGAAACCATTATGTCGTCGAAAATGCCGCTTTCTTTTGCCGCATCTATGGAATATTTAATGATTGGCTGTCCAACAAAATTCTTTATATTTTTTCTGGGAATCCTTTTGCTTCCGCCCCTTGCCGGTATTATAGCTAAAATTTTCATATTTTTATTTAAATCTTTATATAATCAATCCATTAAAAATATAAACAATTATCGGCAAAAAAACAAGCCTCTAATTTTAAGCAGGTTTTATTTTTTTGACTTTTTATAAAAAAATTTCTATACTTAAACACAGTTTACAAATTAGCCCAGTTTTATGAAAAAAATTAATGTAGCAATTGCCGGCGTAGGCAGCTTCACCAAAGCCCTGGTTGAGGGTGTTTCTTTTTATACCAAAAACCCCGAGGAAATAACTGGGTTAATAAACCCGACTATTGGCGAATACAAAATAGAAAACATAAATTTCGTATGTGCATTTGATGTGGATGATAGAAAGGTTGGCAAAACACTTCATGAAGCAATCTCTATGGGAATGAATGTTACAAAGGAAATTACAGAACCTTTGGATTACGGAGCCATGGTCCATAGGGGTCCAACTCTCGATGGGGTTATTGATGAAATGATAAAGGAAAATTTTATCCATGAGAGCAATGCTGAAGTGGTTGATGTTGTAAAAATTCTCAAAGAAACAAATACAGAAGTTCTCGTGAATCTTGTGCCGTCTGGGAGCGACCAGGCTACACTTTTTTATGCAGAAGCCGCGCTACAAGCTGGTTGCAGTTTTATAAATTGTATTCCTACGCCACTCGCAACAATTGCAAAATGGAGAAAAAAATTTGAAGAAAAAGGACTGGTTCTTTTAGGAGACGATACAAAAAGTCAACTGGGAGCAACTATGTTGAACAGATTTTTGTTGGAATTACTTCAAATGCGCGGAGTGAAAGTCACGAAATCCGAACAAATAAATCGTGGCGGCAATGCCGATCATTTTAACCTATTGTACCGTTTTAAATCCAAAGAGAAGTCTAAAAGCGAGACACTGAAGAAATTTCTGGGAACAACCGATGTAAAGCCGACAGTGCAGTTTTCTTATACTGGAGAACCGTCTGGCCATAAGCTTGTGAACCTTACAATTGAAGGGGAAATGTTTGGCCGTACTCCTATAGTTATAACTTCCGTAATTGAAGATGAAATTAGTATAAACGGCGCGGGCACGGTGATAGATGCGATACGAATTGCCAAATTTTTGACTGACACAGGAAAACAGAAAGAGTCAAAAAAGGTTTGCGCTTTCTTAATGAAAACGCCACCGAAGCAAATGTCAGATTCAGAGGCATTAAAAGCCTTTAGAAAAGTTTTGAGTGGTTAAAAATTTCACTGATTATTAATCATTCAACTCCCGTACAATTTCAAACGCTTCAGCATACTTATAGCCAGAAGTCATACCGCGGAATTTGGCAAGAATTTCTACCCCCTCATAAGAGCGCGGGTGCGGGTATGGACGCATTTCGTCTTTATAGATTTTCATCGCCTCAATTTTTTTATCAATAAAATTGCCAATGTTATTATAAAAATTTGGCACAAAAGTTTTTTCGGAACCGCTTGTTTCCCACTCAGTAGCAGAAAGAGTCTCAAAAGTTAAAATCTTCTTTACAAAAAATCCCGGCTGGGGCCGACAGACGGTTATCACTGCCTGAAACGTTAGTTTGTGATCAATGTTCAAATCCCCGCTATGGTGAGTATAAACAATATCCGGTTTTATTTTATCTATATATTTTTCAACTATTTTGGCAATGGAAAGCAGAGACACAGAATCAAACTGGTTATCTGGAAGTTTTTCCAAAAACAAATTCTTAAATCCCAGTTTCTTGCTTACCTGTTCTGCCTGTTTTTCCCTTTCTTTAATATCAGCCCTCGTTGCAGTACTGCGAGAAAGCACTCCGTCTCCCAAGATGAGAGCTGATACTTCATCTCCTTCTGCCGCATGTTTAAGTATTGTTCCACCAACACCCAAGATTTCATCGTCCGGATGAGCAACAATCACTAAAATTTTTTTATTCATATATTTGCATTAAAAATACGGCCATCGGATCTTATTATATTGCCATCTTCTACTCTTAGCGCAGCTAAATACTTTCCATATCCAGCCCCAAGATCAATATTTATATAGCCTTTCTTTATCAGGGGCTCTACACCCAAAAAAGTATGCCCCGCTACGACTCTGTACTTATCGAAGTAAAGCCTGTCCACATCCATTTTGTCGCGAAGAAAGTAATTCAGTTCGACAAACTGGAGCGGATCCTGCGATAGCTGTTCTGGTAAAAGACCGGCATGAAGTGCAATATACTTCCCTACGATATAATAGTCAATGTTTTTTTCTACAAATTTCAAAAATTCCACCAAACCTTCTTTCAGTTCTTCATGATTTTTACCCATTCTTTGCAGAGTATGCTGACCGTGCCTTTCAATAAAATCCCTGCGGAAAAGCTCGCCGTGGACTAGATATCGCTGCCAGATAAATTCATGGTTGCCCTTTATAAAAACGCAATTATAAGAGCGATTCAACTCAAGAAGAAAGGCAAGAGTTTCGTCCAGGGCGGGATTTTTGTCTATATAATCGCCCAAAAAAATAAAAATGTCTCCCTTTTTTGGATTGATAATTTTAAATAGCTTTTTTAACTCTGTAATATTGGAGTGAATATCTCCTATAATATAATTCATAAAACTTAAGAAGTGAAAAAGTTTTCTTCGTAGCAAAACAGTTGGATTCCGGGCTTTGTTTTCGGCGCCTTTTCAATTTTTTCTTTGTTAAAATATTTGAGGTAAAGTTCTACTTCATTTCCAAAAGCTTTATCTGTAAGCGTAGAGGTATTTGAGAGCCTGGGATTGATTTCGAATATATATGGACGAATTTTCCATAATTTTATTTGTATATTGAATGGGCCAAACGGACGCAGTTTTTCAACTACCTCCTTGGCTAATTTTTCTATGATGGCGCTTTTTTCAGTCACAGCCACCCTGGTAAGACCCTTTTTCCTTGATGCTACCCTTTTAGGAACTATGCCTACAATTTGGTTAAGATTATTAACCGTGACAGATATGGTATATTCCTCACCACCAATATATGGCTGCACTAAAATATCATTAAATTTTTTATTATAAAGTTTAAGATATCCCTCCAATTGATTGGGGTCTTTGACGATGTGGACTTCTCTAGATCCTCTGCCAAAAATCGGTTTAGCGATTGCCGGATACTTGATATCTTCTTTCTTTGCAAACGGCAAAAGGTGGGAAATATTCAATTTTTCCAAAACTTCCATTAATTTTTTCTTATTCAGACATAGCGCAATAAAATCTTTTGATGGAATAATGGCTAATAAAGATGGGTTATGTTCACAAAGTGCTTTTACGGGCAGTAATTCTTCATCCGCTCCGGGCACTACGCAATCTATTTTCCATTTTTTAATCAAAAATTCCATTCTTTTTGAATAACCCGGATCATCCCCAAAAGGAACTTTTTCAAACGGCAATCCTAAATATGGAGCAATGGTCTGGTCTGTCCCATCCACCAGGAAAACATTGAACCTATTTTTCATCTTTTTTGCCATATAAACGCATCTGCTCCCTCCTGCACACGTTATCAGAATATTTTTTTTCATATAATTATAATTAAATCTGTTTTTTTTCCAAGTTAAATAAAACTTTTTTGGTGTTTTGAACGGTCGTCAAATCTGGATTAACTGAGAAAATATCGAGGCCGGCTTTATAAAGATGGCTTATCATACTTGGTCTTGATGCCGCCTGCCCCCCAATAGCAGTGGAAACTCCGTAAGCCTTACAATATTCGATGGTTTTCAATATTGCCCGGAGGACCGCAGGGTTTTCCTCATTAAAAAGGTGGGATAATCTTACATCGGAACGATCGACGCCTAAAATTAGAGAGGTTAAATCGTTAGTTCCAAATATCATAAAATCAATTAGATTTTCTTCCAAGAAAGGCAGTATTCCTTCACCACTTAAAGCGGGTATCTCCACCATTACTCCATAAGCAACCGGCGAGGTGATTATTTTTTGGGCTAAAGATTTCCACGTTTTGTATTCTTGGGCATTGTGAACCATTGGAGCAAAAAGTCCGATTTTGGTTGCAGGAAATTCACTAGCCAAACGATTTATGACCTCAAATTGAAGGCCTGGCCAACTTACATTATCTAATGATGGTTCAAAATTGCCTAGATTAAGCCATTTATTATCAATTGATCTGGCAATTCCTCTAAATCCGACAATTTCATTTGATGTTTCTTTTTCATAATCTTTTCCTCCTTTTAAATGGAAAAGGTTGTTTGGCGAAAAATCATCTGTCCTGATCCAAAAAATCTTTCCCTCAAAACGTTTGACTGATTTTGCAAAGTGTTTGTAAAGCTCATCTGAAAATTTATTTGGACCATGTTTTTTTAAATACTTCAAAGGGTGCTGGCCAGCCATCATTTCCAAAATAGCAAATTCCATTCTGGCAAAACCTACTCCATCCGCTAAGTCTGGCAAAACTGACAAATCAGAAATGCACCTATTTGGAAAACCAAGATTGATACATACTTTTTTATCAGTTGATATACGAGTCTGAATCAAATTTTTTTTCTTAGTCGGAAATTTTACAGGTCCTTCAATTACTTCATTATTAGAAAGAGAATAAATTTTATCTCCAGAAAAATTCATCGAAGTTAAATGAAAAGAAATCCCCAATTCTTTGGCGGCAATCACTCCATGATCTGTTTTACCGAAATTTCCGGCAAAACCGACTACCCCCAGATCAATAGCCCTGATTACCAAACCCAATATGTCTCCATCATATACTATGTGTACCAAATCGCCTTTGCTTATCTTCTTCAAATCAGATAAATGAAAAACTTTTTTAAATCTGCCCCGAGCAAACGTGCCGAAATCCTGATTTTTATGTTTAATTTTATCCATTTTTATCCATATTAACCAAATCTTTTTTTCCATAAACTTTATTTTTAATGTCTTTTACTCCTTGTTTTTCTAGTTTAATCCTATCTATTATGTAATCACTCTTGCGAGCAGTCTCTACCAATCTTTTCCATTTCTTTGGTTCTCGAGAGATAAGAACATTTTCAGCTGAAACAAAGAGTGTGTTTAAACGATTGAAAGTTTTTGAAAGTTTTTTATCGGTTTGAATGAATATGCGAATTCTTTCCAGCGCCCACTCATTTGAAATTATCGTCACTTTTAGCGGTTTATTCTTATTGATAATTTTTGCCAAATAATTAAGTTGTTCCAGGGTATTATTTGAATTATCTTCTTCTATTATCGATTCTGGAAGTATACCGAATTCTATAAGTTCACTTTTAATGACACTGGAAACCGTCGGGGCATCGGGTATATTTTTAAATTGACCCCTTCCTCCTGAAGCAATTATAATTTGACTATTGTCATCTTTAAACAAAAGTCTTGCGGCTTCAACTCTCCATCTGCTATTGGTTATCCCATATAAATCTCCTCCACCTCCATCAAAAGAATCTGTTTGCCATTTATTATTCTTGTTTTTTAAAAGCCCTCCCCCCAGAATAACCAGAATTTTTTTATTGTTTATAATCATTAGATTTTTCAAGATTTATAATTTTTATTTCTCCAATACCCATTCGGAGAAAAGAGTGCCTTCTGGAGAAACACAACGGAAACCGAGTGACCGAGCCATAGCGAGGGATGGAACATTATCCGTCTTAATTCGTGCAAGCAGGCAACCATGTGAGATACCGATGATTTGATTTAGCATTTGCTTGCCATAGCCTTTCCCGCGAAATTTGGGGTCTATAACCCAGGATAATTCATAGTTGTTCTCTTTCTTATCTACCCTGGCCATACCCACAACTTCCTTATTCACTTCAGCTAAATAAATCTGACGATCCTGGCTAAAGAGTGACTTCTCAAACCACTTTGTATGTTCACTCCAAGATACAGGGTTGGGATTAAGGTAATGACGGTATGTGGATTCGTCATTTCGCCAATTAAACAAAGTTTTGCTGTCTTTTTTTTCGGCTGGTCTTAAGTTCATTTTATCTTTTTGCGATAAGCCGCCAAGACAGGGGAGTGCCAAACTTAATATTGGTTTTGGCGCAACGACCCAAAATGTTTTCAAAATATTTTGGAGGCAAACCGTAACCTGGTCTTATTGACCGTACATTATTTTTGGTGAATTTTTCTCCCCTTTTAACTTCTTTGACAACAAACAGTGATTTTCTGAAAATAATATTTTCTGATTCCCCTTTTCCTGCTTTGATAGAAGGTTTTCCGACTGCCTTTTCCGTTTCTCTGACCGATTTGACCAACTGACCAAACTCGTCCGGCTCAAGCGAAAAGGCTGCATCCGGCCCTCCTTCTTTCCGCGAAATAATGAGATGTTTTTCAATTATTGAAGCCCCTAGCGCAACTGCGGCGATCGCAGCCAAAATCCCCAAAGAGTGGTCGGATAGCCCGGTAATAACATTTAACTTTTTTGATATTTCCGGTATAGTGACCAGATTCATTTCTTCCGGCTTGGTCGGATAGGAACTGACGCAATGTAAAATCGCCACCTCAGGAGCGCCATTTTCTTTAAGCGTTTTTACAGCCAACTTTAACTCGGGAAGCGAAGCCATACCGCGCGACATGATAACCGGTTTTTTTGTCTGACCAATTCTTTTTAACAATGGGATATCTACTACTTCAAAAGAAGCCACTTTATAAAGCGCAACCTTCATTTTTTCCAAAAAGTCCACAGCGGTATTGTCAAAAGGACTTGAAAAGCAGATCAGCCCGCGTTTCTCAGCATATTTTTTTAATTTTGGTTGCCATTCCCAAGGCGTGTAAACTTTTTGATAAAGACTATAAAGCGTCTGACCCTTCCAGGCTTCATTAACCTTAACCTGAAAATATTTATTGTCGGAATTAATCGTTATTGTATCTGGAGTAAGAGTTTGTAACTTTATAGCATCAACACCAGCTTTAGCAGCAGCATCAATAATTTCAAATGCTTTCTTTATATTATGATGATGATTTCCAGACATTTCTGCCACAATAAAAGTTGGTTGTCCAGGACCAATTTTCCTTTTCCCCTTTGGAGTATTGATAGAAATGGACCTCATTGCCAATAGATTATCTTATTTTAAACTTTTTTGCAACCCTTGATAAGATATCATACAAATGTTATAATCCTCTTTAGAAAAGAGGGGTGATATGGCAAAATTTAAGAGATTTATCATCATGCTTTACTGGTTTGCGTTGGCTGGCCTGATAGTTGGCGGATTCGCCGAGTTGGCATACGGCAAGGGGTTGGCGGGTATTTTCCATCTCGCTTATTGGGCTCCTTCTATCAGTATGTTGGCGGTCATATCGGGTCAAGTGGATCTGCTTTCCTCAATTGAAAAAGGAAATGAAGTGAACATTAAGGCAAGATGCCTTGATTTCATTCATTGGCTTTTTCTGATGTTCCTTAATATTGGAGCTTGGTTAATCGGTGGGACGGCTATTTCTTGGTTCATCCTTAAAGTTGCGCTTTTGGGAATCATTGGTTGGGAAATCGGCGTCGGTATAAACAGGCGCTGGCATCCTACAAAGAACGAGAAAGTAATAGGTTTTATCGCTCTAGCATTCTCGATGATACTTGGAATCGGCGCTGGTTATGTTCGATATTTGGACACGAGCAAATTTGGGTGGGGCTGGATCGTAGAATCATCTACGGCAATTGTCTCTACTCTGATTGTCGCTTGGTGGATTTGGATGGATTTGACAACAATCTCGAAAAAGGCATTTGTATACCCGCGTCGCTTGTTCTTGAAGGGAATTTTTAGTAATTTCCTTATCTTATGGTTCTGGCTCCACATAATGTACATGGAAGGAAGTTTCGCTTATGGCGCAAAACATCAACTCGGACTGACTTTCAATGTAATCGTGGGAAACTTGCTCTATCTTTTATTCTACGCCACATATGAGTACCATCGTGCGCGACAAAAAAGAATTTTGCAAGAAAAAACTTCTTGATCTTTAACTTTCACACTTCAAGCGGGTGGGCGACTTATGTCATCCACCTGCTTTTATTTGTTGTCTTCTTTATTTGCCGTTATAGCTTTATAGTTGTTTGTTTTCAAAAGGCTGTCTTTGCCCAAACCGAGTTTTAATTTCTTCGAAATACGATACAGGTGAAATTTTACCTCTGCCTGAAACTCTTCTGCCGACATCTTGGTCAGATTAATCCTGAAATCTTGCCGGTCGCCAAGCGATAATAAATATTTTTCCTCGTCTTTGACTATGCCTTTGTCAAATATATATTTATACATGGGCGTCCCGGGTTGAGGCAATAAATAACCGGAGCTGGGGTAAGTATTGCACTTGTAGCAAAAATCCATGGTTTCTTTTATGGTTTTTTTTGTTTCTTGGGGATACCCAAGCACCAGACTTGTCCAAGAAGCTATGCCCGCTTTATCCAACAATTTTTTTTGCTTAATAAAATTTTCCGGGACCAGATGTTTATTCATAGCTTTTAAAATTTCCTTATTGGCCGATTCCAAAGAGAAGCCGAAGCCTTGGCAACCTGATCTTTTTATCCGTTTCAAGAGTGGCATATCTTCTTCCGAATTGAACAGGTCCGACCGGCAAGTTGCCGTCCAAAAAAACTTCAATTTCTCTTTTAACACTCGGTCCACAAATTCTTTCAGCACAGTTTTTGACGGAAAAGATAAGTCGTCGCAAAAAAGTATATAGTTAATGTTATACCTTTTTTGCAGTTCTTTTATTTCCTTGATGATAGAATCTATTGAACGGTGCCTGTAACCATAACATTGGAAGACCTGATAGCAAAAAGTGCAGTGGAACGGGCATCCTCTGGCCGTATTGACCAAAAAAGCGCGGATCTGTTCCCGCGGCAGAGGCAAAGGCTCGTTAACCAACTGTTGAAAATTGGCGATATACGTCTTCATATCGAATAAATCCCATACGGGCGAAGGTATGGAGCTTACATCCTTAATAGCTTCTCTGTTCGGATTTTGAATAATTTTTCCATTACGTTTAAACCAAATTCCTTTAACCCCATCAAGAGCCTCGCCGTTTTTTATTCTGTCCAAAACTTCAATTATGGTTTCTTCCCCTTCGCCGATTACCGCCACATCAACTTTAGTTTTTGACAGAAGAATTTGCGGAATTGAGTCGGCCACGGAATTTCCGGCGATAATGATAGCCTTTTTATTAACCTTCCTTATAATCCGACTCAGATTTTTTACCATTTTATAGCCGGTTACAATACAGCCGAAGGCGACTACGTCAAACTCCTTTTCCGCTAAAAATTTTTCAATCTCTTTATCGCTTTTTCTATCCTTATCCAAGTCAAGCAACTCAAAATCATAGCCGGCCCGATGAATGGCGCTTAAAACATAAGAGAGGCCGAGAGGAAACATGATTTGCGGCCTGGTCGGCCGCAGACAAACATTTATCGCCAAAATTTTAATTTTTTTCATAAAACAAATTTATTAATTTTGCTATTCGTTTAATTAAAGCCTCGGATAAACCGGGAAAACAAGGCAGGGTGATGCAAGAATTGTGATAAATCTCTTCCATCGGTAACTTAAAGCCGGCATAGCCGATTTTTTGGTAATAAGGATGCGAATAAACAGCCGGGTAATGGAAATTGACTCCGACGCCGGCATTGCGCAAAAAATTATAAAGAGGTAACCTGTCCATTATTCTTTTTGTTCTGATGACATATACATGACAAGCAGAATCGGGGTTTGTTACCGGCAAAATAATTTCTTCGTGATTTCGCAAAGCTTCTTCATACCACGACACGACTCGCCTCCTTTTTTCAATAAATTTATCCAGTTTTTTTAGTTGGGAAATGCCTAAGGCCGCCTGGATATCAGTCATCCTGTAGTTGTAACCCATTTCAGCCATCACATTGAAACCGTTTTGATCTTTGTGAATGCCGTGGCTGCGAAGCGATAGGAGTTTCTCATAGTAATTTTTATTGTTAGTCAAAACTGCCCCGCCTTCGCCCGTCGTAATAGACTTGACGGGATGGAAGCTCATCACCGTCATATCTGATTTCAGATTTCCAATTTTTATACCCCCGTAAGAAGCGCCGAGAGCATGGCAAGCATCTTCGATTACCAAAAGATTTTTTTTCCTGGCAATTTTTAAAATAGTACCCATTTCACAAGGAGCTCCGGCAAAATGCACCGGTACAATGGCCTTGGTTTTTTTGGTAATCAGTTTTTCAATTTTTGTCTCATCAATATTGAAAGTATCTTCTTTAATATCGCAAAAAATCGGTTTGGCGCCTACAACCAAAAGCATATTGGATGTGGCTACGAAAGTATTGGGGACGGTTATTACTTCGTCCCCTGTTTTCAGATCAGCCGCCATATATGCAATATGCAACGCCGCAGTGCCGCTTGAGACCACCACCGCATATTTGGCTCCGCAGTAATTTGCCAAGTTTTCTTCAAATTTATTGATAGTCGGACCCTGCGTAATCCAATCGGATTTAAGAACGGCTGAAACGGCTCCGATATCTCTTTGGTCTATATATTGTTTGCTGTATGGAATCATTTATGTAAGTTTATTTGTGAATCAACATTAGCCTGAATTGCTCTTTCGTAAGCCACTTCGTGTTGGTATTGCTCGTAAAACAAAAGTCTTTTGTTAACTTCTTGCCGATAGCCAGTAATTTTTTGTAACGTTCCTTGGTGTTGAAAATATGCTCATTATGGGGCAGAACAACATAATAATCTTTAAGCTCAAGAGCATAGCGAGACTCTTCCGCAGTCAGGAGAATTTCGTGAATTTTCTCTCCGGGCCTCACACCGGTAAATTTTTTTATTGCCTTTGGAACAAGTGCATCAAAAAGGTCTATCAGCTTCATACTCGGAATCTTTGGTACAAAAATTTCGCCACCAGCCATATTTTCCAAAGCGAAAAGCACCAATTTAAAAGTCTGCTCAATATTTATCCAAAATCTGGTCATTTCTTCATGAGTAATATGGACGGTATCTTGATTCGGAGTCTTCAAGAGAGCTTCTACGACACTTCCTCTACTGCCAATAACATTACCGTACCTAACACAGCTAAATCCGGTTTTCCGAGCGCCATATGAATTGCCGCTGATCATAAGTTTTTCGGCGCATAATTTTGTAGAACCGTATAGATTGACCGGCTGAGCCGCCTTGTCGGTAGAAATGAGCAATACTTTTTTAACGTGCTGGTCGATAGCGGCATCAATAACATTTTGGCTGCCCAAAACATTGGTTTTGACCGCTTCAAAAGGGTTGTATTCAAGCATGGGCACTTGTTTTAGGGCAGCAGCATGCACTACTATATCAACACCATTAAATGCCCTTTCTAAGCGGGGCAAATCCCTGACGTCTCCCAGGAAAAATCGCATCCGCTTATCCTGTAATTCGGCGCTCATATTAAACTGTTTTAGCTCATCACGGCTAAAAATAATCAGTTTTTTTAAATCGGAATTTTCAAGCAAATGCTCGGCGAAACTTTTACCGAAAGAACCGGTGCCTCCGGTTATTAAAACTGTTTTATTTTTTAAAAAGTTTATCTTGGAAACATTATTGGTCTTCATATATTTTTTAAGTTATTTATTTTGTAGAAATAAGAATCTTTATCTTTAAGAAGTTCTTCGGGTTTTCCCTCTTCTACAATTTTGCCGCCATCAAGTACCAAAAGCTTGTGAGCATTGGCAATGGTTGAAAGCCGATGAGCAACCACCAAAACTGTCATTTTGCCTTTCAAATTCTCAATGACTTTTTGTATTTGCACCTCAGACTCATTATCAAGAGCGCTAGTGGCCTCATCCAGAATAAGAAATTGCGGTTTGCGAGTCAATACTCTGGCAATGACTATCCTTTGTCTCTGCCCGGCCGAAAGCATCACTCCCCTGTCTCCGATTACCGTATGGAACCCCCCTTTCAAGCTTTTAACGAAATCATAAATATTGGCCATATTGGCAGCTTCAATTATTTCTTCTTTCTTGATATCAGGATTATAAAACCTAATATTGTTTTCAATAGTATCATTAATAAGAAAAATATCTTGAGAGACATAGCCGATATTCTCTCTCCACGAACGTAAATCAATATCCGAAACGTTCTTGCCATCAATAAAAATATTTCCACCTGTCGGTTCAAAAAGCCTGAGCATAAGATCTACAATGGTAGTTTTGCCGGCTCCGGACGGCCCTATAAGGCCCACCATCTCGCCCTGATTAATTTTAAAGCTTAATCCATCCAGAATCGGTTTATCATTATCGTATGAAAAAGAGACACTTTTAAATTCAAGTTCTTTGTTAAAAGAAAATTTTTCTGTGCCACTATACTTTTCTTCAAACAATTCCGCTTCTTGTTCAAATTTTATAAGAGTTCTCAAATAGGGAGTCGTGTCGTTTATCATCTGGGCGCTAGCTTGCAATTGCTGGAAATAAAGGAAAATGCGCTGAATGAGATAGACCACCGCGGCAAACGAAGCGATATTGAAACCTGGTAATTTATATGAAAAGGCGAAAATAATCATAATAAATATGATCCCGAAAGGCTGCATCAGGGAGTCGGGAATCACCCGTAAAAAGTTAATTCTGGAAGACAAGTTTTTCAGGGATCGAAAATGCTCCTTCCCGATATGAGTCACCTCATTATCGGCCAGCATAACCTTGACTGTCTTCATACCTAAAATATTTTCATTGACGAAGTGAGCTATCGTCCTGTTTGTGCCTTCGATTTTATTGTTTGCAATTTTGGTGTTATACATAAGCGGTTTAAACAAAACAAAGAAGACGCCTGCCACAGCAATAGTAAAGAGTGTTGTAAACATTGATATATTTATGGCAATAAACAAATAGACCACAAGGCTGCTTACAATAATAACTACGTTGGAGATATGGCTTAGAAGAGTCTCCGTATTCATAACGTTGGTCATAAGTACAGTCTGGAGGTGGCCCATTTTTTGAGTCAAAAGATATGACCATCTGGTTTTAAGAGTTTTGGCAAAAAGATTGCTTCGAGTTTTTTCGGAATAATCAGAAGTAATACGAGCTTTGATATAACCGCTGGCGATAGAAACCACCGCCCGGAGAATAAAAAGCAGGCACATAAAAATAAGCAGGTATTTTAGTGAAAAAGGCACATGGGTAAATTCAAATACTTTACCTATGGATTTGGAAATGATATCGTCCCCTGTTTTGCCATTCCCCATAATGAAAGAGAACAGAGGAATGAGAGCATTGACACCCACGCCTTCAAGTAACCCGGCCAAAAGCCCCAAGACAGCCAAAAGAACAATATGGAGCTTATATTTGCCGAAGCCGTAATTATAAAGTCGGATAAAAGAAAGGGTTTTTGATTTTTTTGATATTTCTTTGGGCATAATCTTTACCATTTATTAATTTTATCAACAACTTTGTGTTTCAAACCCATATATGTTTTCGCGGCTTTTTCCTCAAGTTCCGGCGATATGACTCGCAATATTTCTTTGCCCAAGATTCGGTACTGTCTGCCCACTTTATTGGCGCGCAATATACCGTGTTTGAGCAGCCGCTTCATGGTGCTATTACTAACTTTTAGAAGCTTCTCTGCTTCATCGGTGGTATAAACCGCATTTGATTTTATTTCATCATTCATGGTTATATTAAGTATATGAGAAGTGTCATAAGGTGTCAATAAGTGCGTTGACGCATTTATCCCCCATTGCTATACTTGATTAAATAATAATGGAAAGTTTAAAAAACAAAAGAATTTTAATTTTTCAGCAAAGAGGCTGGGCTATCAATATCGGCCATT
>ERZ1292629.2791-Hain-H43-01um-R1-2791-length-14214-cov-5_pt1 | contig 14214 bp, 22 predicted proteins | sample MGYA00564399_ERZ1292629 | MGnify/ENA primary metagenome ERZ1292629 (study PRJEB36523, sample SAMEA6512636) | groundwater metagenome | collected 2019-01-08 | study: AquaDiva: Metagenomics assemblies of 32 groundwater samples
ACTGAACTGCGGCGCGACCATTAAGGTCGAGAAGTTTTTCGTCTTTGACAACGACGTGAATATTCCCGTTATTTCAGTTGAGGCCAGCGACCGTGACGGTGGAATTGACGATGGGACAGTAATCAGTATGCGCCGCGATGCCATTCCAAGCCTAATCAAACTGCTGGGGAGAATCTACCGGGCCAAGTGGGATAGCCCGGACGGTGACTAAAAGCGGATAACATGAGCACCTGAAACATCTGAGCTTCTTGGCAGCCTTTGAGTTCTTGCCAACTGCCGCAATCACGGGGGCGCTGCTTCTATTAGCCCCACAGTTGGCCTATAACGACCCCTTTGCGCTATCCCGCATCTTTTCCCCGCTTAGCCCTCAAAGCGCCCCAGCGGGCCAGCAAACGCCAAATCAGGCCATTTCTGGGCTGGTTATCGAAGTCCGGCCCGGTCATTGGGCTAATCAGGCCCAAATCAGGCGTCTTTTCAGGGCAGCGGTGGAGTGGTTCAACTTTCAGGTCAACATAGTCCATAAGCCGGTACAGCCCACGCTTCATGTTATAGTGGGAGAATTGCCGATTGACTGCCCGCTGGCCTGCTTCAATTACAGCAACTCTACGGTCTACTTAGGCGAGTGGAACCAGTACGACCCCAGCTATATTGTTCAGGCCACTATCCGGGCAGCACAGATTCAGTTTATCAAGCCCCACATCACTATAGCGGTAAGCAAGCAACTGGTGGATCGAGACCTTTACATCTTTCAGGACTATCTGCCCGATGCCCCCAAGGAGAAATAATGCCGCAACTGGATACTCAAAAATTGCTAGACCTAGTAGAGCGGGCCGTACCGCCGCAACTGGCAACCTGGGACTTGGAAACATCGGGACTGGGGGCCGACTACCAGCGCATCGTGCTGGCCTCTGTCAAGCCCTTCGGGTTGCCGCCCATAACCTTTGTGGGTGACAAGTGGAACAAAGACAGGGCGCTCTCAAAAAAGATACGGGATGAACTGGAAAAGTACACCGTGCTGGTGGCCCATAACGGATTATGCTTTGATATTCCCTATTTGAATACGCGCCTGTTGCGGTGGGGCCAACACCCGCTTGATTCTCGCCACCATCTCGATACTTACCAGGTACTCAAACCCAAGCTGCGAACATCAAGCAAATCGCTGGCGGCGCTTTCTTCGTTTCTCAAACTGGAACAGCAAAAGATGAATCTCGAACCCGATGTATGGGACAGGGCGGCAAGCGATGATAAGGAGGCACTCGCCCTGCTGAAGCAACGCTGCGAGGCTGATTGTATCGGGCTGGAACAGTTGTATCTAAAAACACGCCACTTGATAAGAGACCTGAAATGCCGATAAAAGACTGGGCCGAGCGTAATTACAAGTGGTTAATGCTTTGGTCAATGGTAGTCGAGATTGCCCTTCTAGTCGTCATTGTCTGGCAGGGGTTTCGGTAAATCTTAACTGGAGGATTACAATGAAACTTACTCGGCGAGATATTTCAGATGCAGTAATTTATCTTATTGAAAGCGGCGCTAGGTCTGTTACCGTTTTTTCCAAACCACTGAGCGCGCCCTTGGGCCGTGTTCGAGCAACGCGCATTCACAAAGAAAACAAGCGTTGTCGGTCTACATCAATCGTAGTTAGCATTGGTGGACTAAACTACGCTGAACGTCAATACGTCAAGATTTGCAAGCGAGCTAGAACCAAACCTCGCCGTTTATGGCTAAAGTATACATAGCTAAACTATGAAACTCAAAATCAAAAAGGGCGTTGTCGCAAATATCTCTGTTGAGTTTGCCGTAATCTTAGGCGCGGTCAAGCAGATGTGGGAATCGAGTGGGTTAGGAGAGTTCGTGGTGACTAGCCTCAAAGACGGCACTCACAAAAAGGGCAGCGACCATAAACAGGATGAGCCGGACTCACTGCCGGGAGAAGCCGCCGATATACGCACCCACGCTCACTTTGATAAGGCTACAGGTAAACACTCCAATGAGTTGCTTGACTTTGCCCGTAGGCTACAGCTTCGTGGCCTCAAGGTAGTAGTGCATCCTGACCAGGTTAAGGGCGTGAACCACCTTCATGTCGCCCGCAAAGTGGAACTATTTGAGCGCGTGGGGTAATTCTCACACACCCGTAGTTTGACACACTATTAGTGTTACAAAGATGATTCCATTGAGAAACAAAGCGCAACTGCTGGATTGTGTGCAGAAAGTCATGTCTACCCTCACTTTCTGCACACAAAGCGAGAGCGCTTGATACCAAACCTTCCACCTGATTCTTGGCTGATGCGGGCCTACCAATACGTTCGGGAGCGGTCTATGCTGCCCGATAGCGCCTGTTTCTGGATTGTGGTTGCGTACGCCGGGGCAGCCATTGGAGACCGCTGTTTTGTAGACTGGGCACCCAAGCCCATCTTCCCCAACTTTCCCTTGATGGTTGTGATGCCGTCAGGGTGGGGTAAAACAGGAGCGATGAACACAGCCCGGCCACTGTTTGATAACTGTTTGCCCTATCGGATACCTGAAGACTGCACGGCTGAGTCGGCGGTTCGCGCTTTCGCGCAAAACGCCCGCAGCCGCTTTTCTAACTCGGTGTGTATTTGGGAAATCCCCGAACTAGCCGATGTGTTTGGGCGCAAAGACTACCAGCAAGGACTCATTGCCCGCGTGACTCGCTTGTTGGACGCTCCCAAAGATCGGGAAGCTTTCCGCGTAACCGGCAACGTGCAGTTTCGCATCCAAGGTCATGCGGTTATGACCTGGGTGGCGGGAACTACAATGGAGTGGTTGTCGCAGCACGTTGAAGATGCCGTGTCCAGCGGCGGCTTCCTGCCTCGGCTCATCAATCTTTACGAGGAAGCTAACCCTAAATGGATACCCAACCCCCAAAGGGATGAGACCCAAATTAGAACTCTGAACTCGGAGCTTTACCAGTTGCTCAATGCCGACACCAGCCCGGTTTCAATAGCTGTACCCCTGCCTGATTGGTGGGAAGAAGTGTCGCAAAAAACCTATGAAGACTTGGTTGCCTCCAAAGACACCCTGGCTACACCGTTTATCGCCCGGCGACAGGAAAACATACTCAGAATTTGGCTGATTTTCACAAAGCTGGGCAGTGTCTCAAAATGGAACACAGTGGGTGAAATGACCCAATCGTTCGACATTCGTTCGACATGCCTAAATTGCGCCCAATGGCTTGAGAATCAATCAGTTAAGCTGTCTGAAGACCTCATCGTTCGACAAAATCCACTATTTGAAAGGGTACTAGGGATTGTCGAACGACGCCAAAATGGCGTTAAGTTCTCTGAAATCATACGTTTAGTGCGTGGAATGACCGCTTTTCAGTTGTCGAACGTTTTACGGGACTTAGTTGACCGAGGACTCATAAAATGGAACGGTCTCAAGGGAGACCACGGGATAGCCAAGCCGGTAATTCGGGACAAGCAGGAGGAAGAATGACCGTAGAAGACCTCATCAAACTGGAGTCTGAGCGGTGGGAAAAATGACTTGGCAATACATAGCTGGATTTCTTGACGGCGAAGGTTGGTTTGGCTTTTCTTCCAAGCATCCCCGAATAAACTTCCCACAACAAGGAAAAAGAGGACAGCGAGCATTAGCGAAAATGGCAGGGTTCCTAGATTCCCATGATATCAAATCATATGCTTCCCATTATGCCAAGAAAGACATGTATTATGTACAAGTGCAAGGGCGAAAAACCGTGGTTAAGCTTATACTGAAAGTCTTACCCTATTTACTAATCAAGAAGACCGAAGCGCAAGATTTATGGCGCTACTTAACAGCTTTCCCAGAAATTAAAAAGGGGTCTTGGTGTATTGGTATGAAATTTGCACATCTAGGCAATAGAAAGCGCAGGAGAATTCAATGAGGAAATTCACGGGTGGCGCTGTCCGTGATAGCGAAGAGGGTAAGTATGATTATGAAGGCTTCTTCTCTCCCTTAGTGCTCGAAAGATATGCTGCCTATATGCACAAGCATCGCAAAATGACCGATGGCTCTCTGCGCCGTAGTGATAACTGGCAAAAAGGTATCCCTGAAGATGTCTATATCAAGTCGGCCTGGCGGCACTTTATGGATTGGTGGAAAGCGCATCGCGGACTGGGTGGGAATATAGAAGAAGCTTTATGCGGAGTGCTTTTCAATGTCATGGGGTATTTACATGAATTCATCAAGTCACAACACCGAGCCCATTGAGGAACGAATTGACGACCTGCAAAACTATCTGGGGTTACTACGTGGGCTAATCAGGGAGTCTGCGCCTGCCCAGAACTCAAGCATTATTCTCTGCCCAGTTTGCCGGGAAGAGGTACCAGTAAAAAACTATCATCATACACATATAGTCGAATGAGACTCTTCCTCACCACCATCGCCACGGCACTCTCGGTTCTGATGTACTGGCCCCAGTTTAGAAAGATTCTGCTGTTAAAACGCACAGACCAATACTCCAAAGGATTTTACTGGATGGTGCTCTCCTTACAGATTAACAACTGCCTGCTGGCTGTTTATGAGTCAGCGTGGTATCTGGTCTTCATCTACGCCCTGCACATCGGGCTAGTGGCCGCTACGCTGTGGCTGGTGTACCGCTATTATGACGAAACTTGATTGGGCTTGGGCCGCTGGAATCTGGGTAATTTTTACCCTACTTCTAAGATATAGGGGAATCTTTACCCAATGTCATCTTTTCTCTTGACAAGCTGCTTTTCGAGGAGTAGCGTTACACCCATTATGCGGCTTGCGCCGACACCTCCAAGAAAACCAAACCCACTGCCTTTCAATCTGCAAAGGTTGGTTCTTCTCTCTCACGCAAGCCGCTCAAGTTTGGCGCTGCTCATTAACACCCCTAGCCGAAGGGCAAGTTGTCCATTCGTAGCTACGATAAGCTCGAAGGCTGGTGTAGTAGCCCAAGAAAAGGACAGCCGGGTATACCCGTTTTCTTGGGCTATAAGTTTGGCGCTGTTATTTAACGCGACAAAAACGGGGACGCCCGTTACAAATCGCACCAATACGCTTCTTGCTGATCGAAGCGCATTGGCAAGCGGCACGCCCGCAAGGGATCCCGCCAGCGCCCCGGTTTGTTAGAGGCGTAAGTAAATGAAAGAATACCCTAAGTTCTCAAGCTTAACAGGAAAGACCCTGACAGACGTAAAGGGTGCGGTTGGCGGCGATGAGATAACTTTTATACTCACCGACGGGGAAACTCATCGTTTGTTTCACCGCCAAGACTGCTGCGAATCCGTAAGCATAAATGACATTATCGGAGACTTGAAAGACTTAGTAGGGTCACCAATTCTACTGGCTGAAGAGGTCTCCAGTCAGGACAATCCAGCCGGGGTGCCCATCCCTAAATACCAAGGGGCAGGGTGCTTCACTTGGACTTTCTACCGAATACAAACCGCAAAGGGTTTGGTAACAATTCGCTGGTACGGCGAGTCAAATGGTTATTACTCAGAGTGGGTTAACTTTGAATAGCACGCTGGTTGCCGAAAAATGGCGTTGCTCCAAGTGCGGTCACGTCCGCAGCTACGGCTTGCGGAACAAAAACGATAACCTCTATCTGAGCACGATTTACACTGACGGTGCTTTCCTGACCTGTATCAACTGTTCCACTACCATCGTCCATTTCCACGTTGGCGAGGAGGGTCAAGAATGAAAAGGATAATGACTGATGTGATTATCGGGCTTGCTGCTATTGTAGCCCTCTTCGGACTACTGGCAATTTACGCGGAGCAAGCCAAGCGCAACAATCCGTCCGTGCTGACCTCCGACACCGCCACCATTATCGTGACCGCCCGCTTGCTCAACAGCGTGGGGGCCAAACCCTATGAATTGACAGACGGCGCGGTGGCACATTATCTGGTGCAATTCGGGTATAATGATTGCCGCAACTTCGCTTACTACGATGAAGTGCTCCGCTGCCAGGGGGCCATTTCCAAGGAAGAGTTAAACCTGGTTCGCAAAGTGATGCTGCACGGAGCCGGGTTTGCAGTAGCAACCAGCAACCATCACTGAGAGGTCGGTGACGCCATAGGAGGCAACAGATGAAAAAAGCGGTACTGGTATTATGCAGCGCGCTACTTTTGATTAGTTGTCAGCCCATCGAAAAGACAGCCCGCGACAGCATTGCCGCAGCCAGCGGGTTTCTTAATCAAGCCAAAGCGAACCATCCTGAATGTGACCCGCAACTACCAGGGTCTGAAACCAACAGCATTTGCGTCGCTATCTGGAAAGCTATTGACGCTCAAAATTTCGCCATCAATGCCCTGGAGATTTACTGTGCCGGGCCTGAGTTTAACGCTGGCGGTAACTGCCAGCCCGATGCAAACTATAAAGACAAGCTCAAAGAAGCATTAGCCAAAATGCGCGAACAAATGGCGCTGGCCAAGGAGATATTACAGTGACTGCCTTTCAAATCATCAACCTGGTTCTGGGACTGCTTTCGCTGGTCGCTGAGCACACAAAATATACCGGAGACGACAAGCTGGCGCGGGAAATCCAGGCGGCAGTGAAGATACTGGAAGCGGTAGCAGGCACACCCGTAACCAAAGCGCAGCTTGAGTCGTTGCGCGTCACTAAGCAGTGGCCACACCCATGAGAAGAAATGCTACCCAATATACCGGCGCTGCCCGAAAACTATAAGTGTGAAGAAGATGAAGAAATCTCAAAAGACATCGAATTCCTCGCCTACTGGTGGTCGAAGGAAGGGGCGCTCCCGGTTGGAGCCATCGTCAACAGCAAACACGCGCCTATCTGCTGGATACTCAAAGGACGCCCCCGCTGGCGCGAAAGGGCACTTATCTGGTCGTATATCGGAAGAAACTACCGCGAATTCTCCCACGCCATGCGGGAATTCTCCGAACGCAGCGCGGAGCTTAAAAGCCAAGACCGACCGGACAGTAGAGTTGCTGGCGGAAATTGAGGAATTGCTGCGCTCCGATCCGGCAACCTATGACGACCTCTACGATTGGCTGGGGAGACAGCTAGTACAGTGATTTACCTGTACTGGTGCGCTAACTGTTACCGGCTGGTTGAAACCAATCAGCACGGTTACTGCGAAAAGTGCGGCTCAGCCCAGGTGGTTTACCACGATGCTCAAAGCGAGGAAAGATACAACTACAAGCGGAGCGGCCATGAGCCCTGATAGTGACACTGGAAGAAAAAGATGTTGCCCGTTTCTGGTCAAAGACAAAAAGGAGCGGAGAATGTATAAGCTGGAATGCGGGAGTGTCTAATTGTGGATATGGGTATTTCTGGCTCAATGGAAAACAGGAACTGGCGCACAGGGTGTCGGTATTCCTGTCTGGAAGGACAATTCCAGAGAAACGTCAAATCGACCATCTATGCCGCAATAAAAGGTGCGTCAATCCAAGCCATCTTGAAGTCGTCAGCGCAAGAGAAAACTGCATACGGTCAAAGCCCGATTTCTGTAAGAGAGGACATCCGTTGTTTGGAACAAATCTTTTCATCGACATTCATAATGCCCGTCAATGCAGAATTTGCAAACGGATGCATCTTAGAAAATGGGAAAAGCGCAATAGGAACAAATATCTACTTTATAAGAAAAGGTGGTCGCAAAAAAGAGCACGGGCAAGCGAGGCCCAAGAATGACACTTCGTTTCACCGTCCCTGGTCAGCCCGTGGCCAAGGCTCGCCACAGGTCATTTATTGGACGGAAAAAGGATGGCAGGCCAGTCTTAGTCAATTATACCCCACGAGAGACGGAAAATTATGAGGCGCTTGTCAAACTCGCAGCTAACCAGGCAAGAGGTCAAGAACCTATCATTTCTACTGCGTGTATTCTCCGGGCTAAGTTTTTCTTCGCCATCCCGCCCTCACGAGCGAAAAAGCTTAAAGAAGGAGACGCGCATGGTCAGCGACCCGATTTGGACAACTGCCTCAAGTCCATCAAAGACGGACTCAACAAAGTGATATTTCACGACGATAGCCAGGTATGGAAGATCGAGGCCAGCAAGCACTGGGGCGAGATACCACGGGTGGAGGTAGAAGTTGAATCCTCCGATTGAGCTATCCGCCTCGCAGATGACCACGTTTATGACGTGCCGGGAAAAGTGGCGTCTCGCCAAGATTGAGCGGTTGGTTCCCGTCAAGCCCGCCATTCACTTGGTGTTCGGGCAAGCTGTTCACTATGCCATTGAAAGTTTCTGGAATGGCGACAGTTATGAGAACAGTTACGCGGGAGCGGCGCACATACTGGAAATGACTGACCAATCGCTCTTAACCCCCCTGGAGATCAAGCGGTTTGATGAGATGTGGGATTCACTGCCGGATATATTGAAGGTGTACTGGGAAGAACGCGAGCAGGACGTGTCTGCACAGGAAATGGTTGAGACTGAATGGGTGCAAACCGAGTATCTGCCGGGTGTCAGCTTAACGGGGCGCATTGACCGCTTCACTAAGCAGTGGGAGTTGTTCGAGGTTAAGACCGCCAGTGAGGTCAGGCCGCAAACCTGGAAGAAAGATTACAAAGAAGCTGCACTCAGGGACTATGCTCTTGGGCTGTATAACTGGTATCTTTGCCGGGCAGGAATGGTGCCGTGTTCTATCCAAATGGAGGTCATACTTAAACCTTACAAAGACAAGCCCGCCCGGCTAGAAGTTATTGACTTAAACGAGATAATGTACTATCGTGACAGATTCAAGCAGCAGTTGAAGTGGGTAGTAAGCGAAATGGCACACTATATCAGGACATACAGCAGGGTATCACCGTGGCCAATGGCTCCCAAAGACATCTGCGTGGGCAAGTTCGGGCCGTGCGAGTATCTGCCGGTGTGTAATCACGGGCGGACAGATAAGACGATGAAGCTGTATACTATCAGGGAGGCAGCATAATGACTGACTTTGAAGAAGCAGCAGCCAAAGCCAAAGAACAGCGGGCACTGGTCAAAACGGGCCAGTCCGAAGCGTTTCTGCAACAGGTCAATCTCGACTGGAAGCAATGCCCCCCGGCGGCGCTGGCCCGCCTGATAGCCGCTGTTCCCTACGGCCAAAAGGACGGCATTGATGTTTATTACAGCGACATCCAGGCCATCATACTGGCGCAAAGCTGCTTTGAGATGGGCCTGTCACCGTTTCGCAACCATGCCTATTTGAATCCCAAGAATAACAAGCTGGCGCTTTATGTTGAGGGCCAGCAAGAGTTAGCACGGATACGCGGCATCAAGATTGGACCGGCGCGGTACCAGGAGGTCTTTCGGCCCTATCCGGTGGAGACAAAATACAACCGGGAGAAGATAGCCACGCTCAAGCTGCTGGGGTTCGAGCAAGACCCCGGAATAACCTGTTCCATAGAAGTGCTGGGCTTCAAGAATGAGGCGGTCTATACCTGCTGGGGGTCGGAATGGATAGTGGTCAGGAACCCAGTCTGGTTGGACAGGTTCTGGTTCATGATAAGAACCAGGGCCAAGGGCAAGACGCTGGCCGAGATAACCGGGGCAGACATTTCCGAGGACATCGCCAGCAATGAAAAGTTCGAGGCAGAAGTGGTTACGATTCCGCAAATCACCGCAACCCCCGTAACATTTTCGGCTCCACCAATCAACCCCACACAAGGAGTAATAGAGAATGAGTAATCAATACGACGGACTGAACGCCGGTTACAGTGGACCGCGAGTTGCGCTGCCACCGGACAAGTATGGCAACTCGGCCAGCCCCGCTCTAAGAGTGGTAAGCTACATCGGAGCGCGGGGCACCAAAGACCCTGACCTGACTCGCCACTCTCTACTGGTGGCGGGAACCAACGGGGTGGATGGCACGGCGTTTCTGGCTATTCAGCTAAAGAAAGCCTGGCTGACCGACGAGGCTATCTCTTTGGCCTTCAACAAGGGCGAACCGCTGCCCACCACCACGGCACAGAACGTAGCCACCGCCAAGCAGTTCTTTGTCGAGGATGCGGTGGCCACACTCAAGCGCAACAACACCCCTGCCGACCAGGTTACTCCCGCGCTGATCGAGTCCACTTACGACAAGATTATGACCCGCATACGGATAGATGTGGGCACTATCTTCCGTTTGCAGGACTGGATGGGCGTGGAGCGCAATCCGCAGGTATCGCTCGGAACGCTGGTAGGAGCCGATTTTTCCGGTGAAGTCGAAGCGGGCCAACCCAACAAGGAAGGCGATCCAACCAGCCAGGTCAAGTCGGTGTACTCACGCAAACAAACACGGGCATCTGCATAGTACGGAGGTGGCGTCTGCGGAAATGAACCGGGTGGCAAGTTGGCAACTACTTGTCCGGCTTGGCAGATTCCAACATTGACGCCACTTCTTTTACTTATGTCAAAACATACAAGATGATTGATATGCCCAACAGTAAATTCAATATCCACCACCACATGCCGAGAAAGTGGTTGAGGAATAAATTCAGATACGACCCGGTTTATGTTATGGTTTTGTGCCACCCGTGCCACGGTAAAATAGAGGGAATCCGCTGCCGCGCCTCCTCGTCTGCCAAGCAAAGTTGCCCGCCGGAGGCACCACGCAGGTTCTATGCCGCCGATTGTTACGCACGGAACAACGGGATGATATGAATCCTGCCCTGGCCGGGGTAACCCGGATACGGCAATCGGCGGCACCAGTTTGGAGGTAAATGATGACCAAGCGCGAGAAGGGTGAGCGATGAGCGACCGCGAGAAGCTTGTAGCTCGGGAGACGATGAGCAGCTATGTGAGCAGCGGCGTTGCGCTGTGTCCAATTTGCCGTTTGCCCGGATTAGTTACCCCCGAAGCCCACGCATTCAACTGCATCTGCCGTGAGTTACTAGAATCCGAGCGCAACGAGGCGTGGCTGGCTGGGGTGGCGGCTGCTGTTGCTAGGATTAGGGGACTCGCTGAAGAGACCGCTGAAGGTGAAGATGCGCCACGAAGGGCCGCATTCTACTGGGCGGCACACATTCTTGAATCCCTCAAGCCCGATGGCGGACAATCGCTGGCCGAGCACGACAAGGCCATCGAGCAGCGGGTGGCGCGGGAGTGCGCTGAGACTGCCAATGGGTTTGGCCTAGGGCTGAATGCGGCAATCGCCATCCGCGAGAGGTTTGGGCTATGAGCAACAGATATTCCTGTAACTGTGTTTGCGGATGTGTGACGGCTTGGGTCAACAATGTATGTGGAGACCTTTGCTCTGTATGCACGGTTCGTTCTGGTAGAGGAGACTGTACTCACGGGTCTAAGAATGAACCTCGTTGCCCTAGTTATGAGCAGGGCCGCGCCGAGATGCAGGAGTTGGGGCCGTGCGGGTTACATCCGAAGGCGTGCTTTGAGATTCACGAAGTTGAGGAGGAGATAGTTGAATATGTCACGCGGGATATGAGCATAGATGCCGGTGCTCCCGAGATGGAGGGGATGCCTCAACATGGGAGGATTCGGAGGCAAGTCGAGGGGTGCTCCACCTGTTCCCGCGAGCGTCGGGTCAAGCTGGCGACGATTGAGTTCTGTGCCGACCTTGCGGCGAGCAATAACCACCACGCTGCTGCCACTGATATTCGCGCCATCAACCCCGACGAAATTGAGGTGAAGTGATGAGTGGCTACGATTCTATGGATGAAGTTGACGCCGAATTCGGCACAGAGCCGGTACGGCCAGCGGTGCAGGACTTGGAGCGCATCGAGCGGGAGTTGCGGGCGCTGGTGGAGAAGTGGAAAAGGCAGGAGTGTGAGCCGCGAGATTCAAGTGATGATTACCACATTGGAACTGACGAACAGGCGGGAATTTGCGCCGACGAACTCCTCGCCCTGCTCGACAGTTGGAGCGCCAAGCCCGAAGCGGGCGAGGAGGGATGACACTTTTCCATCGGGGTTGATAAAAGCTTGTGGGAACCCTATCCAAACAAGAAAAGGGGAGGGCTTATCTAGTGGATACCGTGGTCTGCACGATGATCGGATGCTCTTCGTATTGGCTCGGATACTTCCAAGATGGGTACTTGAAAATTCGTTTTAGGCGAACGGTTGCTGGAAGTACAGGATTAATGAGCACCCCTTCTTCGCTGGCGAAGAGTAATCCGCCCGGGTAGGGGAAAATTCCGTTAAAGACGATGTGGGAGGGGGTTTTATAGATGAATTGGAAGACTGGAACTTGGTTTTCGTTGATTATCTCCAACGCTGTGTTGAGCAGGTCTTTTTGTGAGTGAAAATGCCATATACCAGTGCCCACAAAAGCCAAAATCAGCGCCAATACAAGGAGGACCCAGGTGGGAGTCATGCGTCTCCTGCGTGGCTCGGATATTTCATTTTCTTCGTTGCCGGAATGTACTTGGGCTTTTGTCTTGCGCTTTTTCTGCTTACGTCTTCTGCTCTTGGCCATCGTTGAGGTATTGAATATGGGCTATACAGCCATTCGACTGGGACATCCGAATCATCAGGTCGCATTTTACCATATTCCAAATCGCCCGCTTGGTTCGGTTCCGGTAATGACTCTTGGCTCTCTTGCGGTAGTAGCGATTGGCCCGCTCAACGTGGTTAGTGGTGCGGGGACAGTTGGCATAGTCCAGGTAAGTAATCGCTCGGTTGAACTTTTCGTGCTGAAGTGCGCGGAGGGCTTTGCGTAAATTTGGAATAGCTTGGAAAGGGCGATGCCGCAGCAACACTCGATGATGGGCAAGTACGTCCGCTTTTGCTTGTCCTGGCTCGAAGAGGACAAAGACCTCATGCATGAATCGGCGAATGGTTCTGATCGCAGGATTACGTTCGCAAAGCTCATTGAGAAGCTGGACTTGTTGATTGGTCAAATGCCGTGGGTGTGTAACGAAAAGATAGCGATTCTTCCGCAAAACTGTGAGGTCTCCGTGGTTTATTTGCGGCCAGCGAAACTCGCGGGCGTGCCTCACAGCGGTCTAAACGCAGTCAGTGATGCCGCGCAAATAGTGAAACACACAGAGTTGGTGCCGTACCATCGGCCAGACGGCCTGCGGGATATTGCGGTAGAGACTAGAGCCATCCGTGACCACTACTTGCGGCTTGACTCCAAGCTCATCCAAGTGCATGAGGAATTGAAGAAGCTCCTGCTCGTTGGCACTCTCGCAGAGCCGAACCGAGAGGGTTCTGTCGTTCAGCGGGTCAGTGGCTACCAAGACAACGAATCCGTCATAAAGCTCGTCCAAAGCAAGCACGCCCGAAAAGCCGCGAACTGCCCAGGTCTCGTAGTCTTTGACCAAATCAATCTTGTCGGCAGCTTCATGGAACCAGCGGTATCCCGTCGAGATGGACGGTCTGATATGGAAATCGCGGGCAAGCCGTTTCTGCAAACCGCAAAAGGTAGATTTATCTGCACCGACGGCGAGACGAGCTTTGTCAATTGCTTTGCGGCTGTAATGCTTCCCGCGTTCAACGAAATCTGGCTGGAGGCGAAAGAACTTGTTGCAGGATCGGCAGCGGTAAACTCCGACCCGAACCTCGATGGTGCAAGGGGAATCTAGGTTGATTTCTCGAACTCGACGCAGGCGAATTGAGTGGCGTTTGAAGACGCCTCGGCAATCGGGGCAAGTAGTCGCCCGCGGTGTCAACGAAAAACATGAGTTGACACCGACTACCCAACTGCGGTTTACTTCACCAAGTTGGGCAGAGGGGAGTGGGTTCGCGCTCACGGCACCCTCTGTTCCAGCGCCCCCTGACTTCCTTAGCCGGGGTCAGGGGGAACGCTGTCCTAAAGCTTATGGGCTAGTGGGTCGGTGGAGGCGCCGGGGTTCGAACCCGGTTGGCCCGGTTTTAAGTCGGGAGCATCGCCTACAATGCTTCGCCCCCACTAGCCCCTTCTATTTTTCAATCAATTCGTACCTGCCGTCCTCTGTCTGTCGAAAAACCTTTCCAGACTTTACATACCGCGATAGCGACGCAGACACGATTCGTGTCTGTACATCTTTCCCGTGGGCCTTCAGAGCAACAGCAGTCTTGCTTGGCTTCGTAGACTATGCGAACGCTATGTGGACACTCTCTATACGTACATGCGTTGCGTATTACGATAGCCAATGCCTATCTGCACTACTGTACCCTATATGCGTACTACGTCTAGGTAGTCCCCTATGGCCCTATACGTATACCTACGCGAGTATGGGGGGGTACACTGTACGCCAACGAGTCTTTCAACCTTCTTGGAAGAGTCTCGGAGGGATGATGGCAGAGGAGAGGAACATTAAGTTTTGCTTGCGGTGTGGCGCTCCAGCGCAGCATCCCTCTAACTATTGTAGTGAGCA
>ERZ1292629.2793-Hain-H43-01um-R1-2793-length-14212-cov-5_pt1 | contig 14212 bp, 9 predicted proteins | sample MGYA00564399_ERZ1292629 | MGnify/ENA primary metagenome ERZ1292629 (study PRJEB36523, sample SAMEA6512636) | groundwater metagenome | collected 2019-01-08 | study: AquaDiva: Metagenomics assemblies of 32 groundwater samples
AGGTGGGAGAAGGTTTTTGCATGTGGTTTCCGCAAAAAGAGTACTTACTACACCTTCAAGAATAATGGAGGTAGCTATTTATCCTGACCCAGAAAGATTTTTTGTTCCTGGTACCTTTAGTCAGTTAAAAGCAACACAAGAGGAACTAGTAAAAAAAGATGGGCAAGAACTGCAAGCAAGACTTGGGATAGAAGGCTTAGAGGAGATTTTACCTGAAGCTCCAGAGGTTACTGAAGTCATGTTTAAACATTTTGACGCCACAGGTGTCCGTTTACTTGGCGAAGATTATCGTGATCCAAATCCAGAAACTCGATATTGGCGCTACATTCGAACTAATACTCCTATCAATAAATCTGGCCCCTTCATTGCCATTGTCGGCCACTTCTTTGCCGTTTATGGTCCTTACGTCCCTGACTGGAATGCTTACAGGGCCGATGCCTTTCTCGGGGCCGCTCGTTGGGTAGTGAAAGTTAAAAAGACTGGGTAATTGATTTCTCGGTAGTTTTGTTGGAGCAAAAGAACTTATTCGCTTTGCACACGAATTGATTCAGCAAAGAACAAAAACTCCGCAATAGTCCTCACACATAGCTTCAAACTACAAGACAGCTGCTGTATACTTTACGAGACATGGATGATATTGAACTTAATAAAGAGCAGCAACAAGCAGTGACCTACAAAGGTGGGCCGCTGTTGATTATTGCTGGTGCGGGGACGGGGAAGACCACGGTTGTAACAGAACGAATTAAACATTTGATTGTCACAGAGCAAGCGTTGCCCTCTGAGATTCTAGCTCTTACCTTTACTGAAAAGGCGGCACGTGAGATGGAGGAGCGTGTTGATATTGCAGTCCCCTATGGCTATACCCAAATGTGGATATCAACCTTCCATGCGTTTTGCGATCGGATTTTGCGTACTGAAGCGCTTGCTATTGGATTGCCAACGAATTACCGCCTCTTAACAGAAGCGGAAGCAACACAACTTATACGAGCCAATCTTTTTTCTTTTGAGCTTTCCTACTTTAGACCTCTAGGCAATCCAACAAAATTTGTTGGTGGAATGCTGCAGCATTTTTCTCGACTCCAGGATGAGGATGTGACGCCCACTGATTACATAAAGTGGGTGGGCGAAAAGCGAAAAGCTAAAAGCGAAAAGTATGAAAAAGAGGAAATTGAAAAGTATGTGGAGTTGGCAAAAGCGTATCAGAAATACACAGAGTTAAAGGTAAAAGAGGGAGTTATGGACTTCGGTGATTTAATTACCAACGCACTACTCCTTTTTCGGCGTCGTCCTGCCATTTTGAAACGGTATAAAGAACAATTTAAATACATTTTAGTTGATGAATTCCAAGATACAAACTATGCTCAAAATGAGTTAGCAATTTTACTTGCGGGAAAACGGGCGAACATTACAGCCGTAGCAGACGATGACCAAAGCATTTACAGATTTCGGGGCGCAGCGGTTTCAAATGTGATGCAATTTCGCAAACACTTTCCAAAAGCAAAGATTATTACCCTAACCGAGAATTATCGTTCAACCCAAGAGATTCTAGACAGAGCATATCAACTTGTTCAACACAACAATCCAGACAGACTTGAGGTAAAAGAAAAGATTGATAAAAAACTTGTTTCTGCACGAAAGAAAAAAGGGGAACAGATTGAATTTTTATATACAGACAGAGTTGAGAACGAAGCAGATCGTGTGGCAAAAACAATTCTTTCTTTGGTCCAAAAAGGAGATAAGAGTTTCTCTGATTTTGCTATTTTAGTCCGGGCCAATAACCATGCAGAAGCCTTCACTCGTGCATTTTCTCGAGCCGGTATTCCCTTCCAATTTTTGGGTCCTGGTCAGTTATTCCGCCAAGAAGAAATAAAAGATTTAATTGCTTATCTTAAAGTTTTATACAACTTTGAAGATTCAATATCACTTTACCGCGTGCTCTCCATGGACCATTTCGATATCCCTGCACGTGATTTGGCTGCGATTATGAACTATGCGAGGCGTTTTAATCTTTCGCTCTTTGAGGCATGTGAGGATGTCAACAAAATCTTTGTTAGGAAAGAGACAAAGGAAGCAATTGATAAATTTATCGCAATGGTCAATAGACACTTAAAGGCAGCCCGACGCGAGACTGCAGGACAACTTTTGTTTTATTTTCTTGAGGATACAGGACTGTTAGCTAAATTGGCAAAACCAGAAAGTCAGCTCGAAGAACGCCGCACTCAGAATATTAGCCGTTTTTTTGACAAACTTAAAACATATGAAACAGAACATGAGGACGCAAGTATTACGGCGGTCGTTGATTGGATTGGGCTTTCAATGGAATTGGGAGAGTCACCGCAAGCAGTTGATATTGATTGGGATAGACTTAACGCGGTGTACATCTTAACAGTTCACTCCTCAAAAGGCCTTGAATTTCCTATTGTGTTTTTAGTTAATCTTGTTGCCGGTCGTTTTCCGACCTATGAGCGCAGAGAACAAATTCCTATTCCTGAAGAGTTAATCAAAGAAGACTTGCCGGTAGGTGATTATCATATCGAGGAGGAACGAAGACTTTTTTATGTCGGGATGACACGCGCACGCGACCGATTATTTTTAACAGCTGCTAATTATTACGGTGAAGGAAAACGCGAAAGAAAACTTTCGCCCTTTGTTCTTGAAGCATTGGGTACTGATGCAATTAACCAATCACCAATCACTGATCACCAATCACCAACTACCCAGCTTTCACTCCTTGAGTGGGCAAAGGGCGATCACGAAGTTGAGCAAGAAAAAATAGTGAGAATTCCTGTTACCTATCTTTCCTATTCACAAATACAAGAATTTAAAGTATGCCCGCTTCATTACAAGTTAAAATATATCGTCCGAGTTCCTGTTACTCCTTCAGCAGCACAAAGTTTTGGGATAACACTTCATAAAACAATAGCTGATTTTTATAGCACCGTCAAAGCACGAAAAAAGGGAACGCTTGATGAGCTTAGGAAGTTATATGGGGGGAATTGGATTCGTGAGGGTTACTCCTCCAAACAACATGAGAGCTTAATGAAAAAAAGAGGGTATGGATACCTTGAGGAGTATTTTAAAGATGAGTTTAATCCTCGACATGTCCCAATTCTTATGGAACATCCCTTTGTGTTTCGTATAGAAAACCCGCCTGCGCAGGCAGGTCTGAAAATCGGCGGCAAGATTGACAGAGTGGATAAAACTAAGAATGGCATAGAAATCATTGATTATAAAACAGGAGCAAAACTCCCGTCCGATAAAGAATTAGCAGATGATTTACAATTAACAGTGTATGCTCTAGCTGGCACAGAGGTAAAAGAGGAGCCGTTTGCAAGAAGACCGGAGGATCTCACACTTTCTCTTTATTTTTTCGAGGGAGGAAAGAAATTAACAACAACACGGACGCAAGAGCAACTTAACGCTGCAAAACAAGAGATACTCAAAGTATCCCAAGAAATCGCAACAAGTGACTTTACCTGCTCCGGCTCAATTTTATGTCAAAATTGTGAATATAAAATGTTTTGTGGAGGCTACAAGCCGTAATCCCGCCGAAGTTCGCTAGCTGGCGGACGAAGGCGGATAATAGTGTAAGATAAAAAATAGAATTAGAGAGGCCTTAAGCGTAAAACTATCCAACGCAGTTTATCAATTAAATGAAACCCCCAGTAAAGAAGCGGATTTAAGACGAGATCATAACTTCCAACATATTCTACAAGTCGCCCGCCATAACCTTGTTTAAATCGATGAAATCCATACCATGGGTCTTTTGGATCTGGATTTGGGCTGAGGGCGCCCCAGAGATCGAACGTTTTACAACCTAATTTTTTTCCAAGTTTTATTGCTTCCCACATAATAAGGTTACTTGCCATGACGTTTTTATGTTCTTCTGATGAGCCGCCATAGGGATAATAAAGGGTATCCTTGTACTGTAAGAGCAGCCATGCTGTGAGTGGAATGCCTTTGTAGGAGGCGATTAGCAAATGAGGAATAACCCTATCAGAATTTTCAATTTTCAATTTTAAATTTTCATTTAGAGTTTGCCAGAGCAAACGATGATACTCTGGTGTATGGCCGAAATATTTTTGGCGTTTTGTTGTTTCGAAATAGAGCTTTAAGTAAATTTTAAACGCTTCGTCGTCTGTTCTTTCTTTAACCGTTACACCATGTTTTTGGGCAACTCGGATATTATATCGGGTTTTCGGATGCATTGCTGCAAGTAATTCTTCTTCGCTTTTTGTCAAATCAATAACGAAGTTGTATTTTGTAAAAAGTGGACGGATTGATGTTCGTAATCCTAAATTCTTAAATCTTAAATCATAATTCTTAAATCGTTCTATATTGGGTTCAAGCTGAATAAAAATACACCTATTTTCTTCTCCAATCTTTTTTAATTCGTCGATGGTCTGTTTTGTCGGAAGTGGTCCTTTGGGAAGGTAGCCAATTGACCATGGGGTATATGGGATTTTATGGATTGTGAGTTGAAAGCCTGCCTGCGCAGGCAGGTCTTTACCTCTTACAACTTCAACACCAGTTTTCTCTCTAAACTCTCCCCACTCCCGCGATTGTAAAGGGTGAGTGACTTTGTCTAATCCTCGTAGCTCGTTTTGTCTAGCCATGACCATGTTGGTGTTTGTGTAAAAGAAACGGGTTGTTCAAATAGTTCCTCTGGAATATCTGATAAAAAACGAGAAGGAATATTACTGGTTCGCTGACCAAAAAGTAAGCGTCGGTCAGCAAAGGTAAGAAATAGTTTTTGTTTTGCCCGAGTGATTCCCACATAACAAAGTCGACGCTCTTCTTCCAGTTCCTCAACTCTCTCAAACGCCCGACTATGGGGGAAAAGGCCTTCTTCTAAACCAACGATAAAAACAATTGGAAACTCCAGTCCCTTTGCGGCATGGGCGGTCATGAGTGTTACCTGCCCGCCATTGCTGCGCTCAGACGCTGGCAGGTGGTCCGCATCACGTATAACTCCTTTACTAGTCTGTGCTGTCTCAACCAGGGCGACTTGTTCCAAGAATTCGTACACATCGGGAAATTCCGCCGCAACAGAGCGCAACTCTTTGATATTTTCCAGTCGGGCGGCATCTTCTGGGTCATCCGTGTCGTAAAGATTAAGATATCCGGTGGTGTCAAATACACTGTCGAGAATCTCGAGCGTAGTAAGGTTATCATCTAATGATTGGCGTAGTGTTGTGAATTTTTTCAGACGATTTTTACCTAGTTTCTCGGCCCTTTTTTGTGATACAGAATCCTTTGGATTAACCAAGAGACGCAGGTATGCAAGCATGTCCTTTACTTCTTTGCGCTCATAAAACCGTACTCCCCCGATTAATACATAAGGAATACCAGCGTGCAGCATTGCTTCCTCAAGCACGCGTGATTGGGCATTGGTACGATACAATACCGCGAAATCACGATAGGAAGAGGTTATTGGGCTATTAGGTGAGTAGGTTATTAGGTTTTCAATTTCGCTTACCACGAATGCTGCTTCCTCAAGCTCACTATGCGCTTGGTAGAGCGTTATTTTTTCGCCTTTATCATTTTTTGTCCACAGTTTAAGGATTGGATGGGTTCTGTTTTTTGATATGACATGGAAGGCGGCATCAAGAATTGTCTGGGTTGAGCGGTAGTTTTGCTCAAGGTTAATAACGGTGATGTCCGGGAAGTCGCGCATAAGGTATTCGATATTTCGATAGTCTGCGCCCCGCCAACTGTATATACTTTGTGCGGCATCGCCTACCACTGTCAGATTGTGGTGTTCTTTTGCAAGGAGTTTTGTCAAGCGGTATTGCGCGCGATTGGTATCTTGCCATTCGTCAACAAGTACATACTGATAAATTTTTTGATACCGCTCACGAATATCGGGGTGTTCTTCAAAGAGTTTGATAACCAAAAGCAGGAGATCATCGAAATCGCACGCCCCCACCTCGCGCAACAGTTTCTCATACTCCTGATATACCACTGCAACGTGCCGCTGCCATTCCCCCCGAGAAAGCTGCGCATACTCTTCTGCAGTTACCATTTCATTCTTTGCTTGAGAAATTACCGTAAGCACTGAAGAGGGTTTAATGGCGGTCACTCCCATACCGAGCTTTGTGAGTACCTCTTTTATTGCCTCTTGCTGGTCATTTTCATCATAAATGACAAAGTGACGCGGGACGCTGATATTCTCGCCATAAGAGCGTAGTACTCGTGCACAAAAGGAATGGAAAGTGCAGGCAAGGGGAGGAGTGATTAGTGATTGCCGCCCTTGGCGAGCCTCGCCTTCGGCGGGGTGATTAGTGGTTAGTAATTTTTTTATTCTTTCTCTCATCTCGCCTGCTGCTTTATTGGTGAAGGTTACCAAGATAAGATTTTCAGAAGGAATACCTTTTTCTTTGATTAACCAGGCTGCACGGTGGGTGAGGACGCGTGTTTTGCCGCTTCCCGCGCCTGCTAAGATAAGTAATGGTCCCCCAAAAAAAGTGACCGCCTCTTGTTGGCGGGGATTTAAATTCGTTACAATAGTACTCATGAACAAAAGGAGTATCTTTCGTGGTTAATTATACCTCATTTTCTCGCCTTATTTCTCGAATAAAACGAAAACTTCTCTCACACGTCCTGCTGGCACGGGTAGTGTTTGTGGGCGGGGCACTCCTTTTGTTGGCAGCTCTCTTTGTTCTTCTCAGGGAGCCACTCGGTAATATTGGCGTGCGCGTGTTCTTCCTCCCAAAGATGGCAACACTCTTTCTTTTTGGTTCACCCTCGATGCTTGAGAGTCAGGGTGGCCGCACAAGTATCTTGTTATTGGGAGTTGGTGGCGCAGGGCATGAAGCACCAGAATTGACCGACACCATGATATTTGTCTCTTTGGACCATAAGGGTAGCAATCCAGTCTTTCTTTCTTTGCCTCGAGATATTTGGATTTCATCACTACGTGCGAAGTTAAATACTGCCTATTACTACGGCAACCAAAAAAGAGAAGGCGGAGGAGTGATTTTAGCAAAAGCTTCAGTTACCGAAATTATTGATCAACCGGTCCATTACGGGGCAGCAGTCGATTTTTCTGGATTTGTGCAGTTGGTTGATCTGCTGGGTGGTGCTGAAGTTGAGGTCGAGCGCACCTTTGATGATAATAAGTATCCTATTCCTGGTCGAGAAACTGATGAGTGCGGCGGAGATCCAGAGTTTCGCTGCCGGTATGAACATGTGCACTTTGAGAAGGGCAAACAAATTATGGACGGACAAACAGCGCTCAAGTTTGTGCGTTCCCGAAACGCAGAAGGTGAGGAAGGAACTGACTTTGCAAGGAGTAGCAGGCAGCAAAAGGTTCTCCTGAGTATAAAACAAAAACTGCTTTCCCCGAAGATTTTGCTTAATCCTCGCAAACTGAAAAAAGTATGGGATACGGTCGTGAGTTCTGTGGAAACTGACATACCCGAGGATGACCTCCCCATTCTCGCACGTATGATGCTACGGCTTGATAAAGAGAAGATTAAAAGTGTGGTTCTGGACGGTGGAGCAGTGGGTGATGCACAAACCGGTTTTCTTGTGCATCCTCCTATTTCTCCTCTGTATGATAACCAGTGGGTTCTCACTCCCCGCGACGGAACATGGGGAGAGGTAAGGGATTGGGTAAAAGGGTTATTGCGGTAACTCAAAATGCCCACTGTCCCCGAACATATAGGAGCGTCAAGTAAGAAAGAAGCACTATTGATATAAATCCCCAGGCTGATCTAAAGAAGTTATTTTGTGCTGCTATTCCCAAAAGTACGAAAAATGGTGGTATTGAGAGAAGGTATCTTGGAGTACTTAAAATAAAGGTTGTTGAAGAGAACAAAAGAATACTTAAAAAATAGTAGACAGCCCAAGAACGTCGTAGTTTTACAAAAGCAACTGGGAGTAATGCCCAGGCAACCGTGAGAGAGACTGCCTCCGCCCACCCCACCATAAGCGTGTAATTGTTTAATTCGCCAAATAACGCTCTTTGCCAAGAGCTCAATATCCCTGTGAGTGGTAAAGCAAGTTGTTTTTGCCAATGACTTTCAAGGATTTTTTGGAATGCAAGAGGGTTGTCATAGACAAGCTGATTGATGTAAAGGTATATTAAAACCGACACTACAGATGGCATCACCAAAAAGACGAGGTGTAAGACTTTTCTCTTTTTCGTATATATCCACTCAATAATGAGTGAGGGAACAAGCAGTACCCCAAATGGACGAGTGAACGTTGCCAAACCTGAACAAATGCCTGCCGATAACCAATTTTCTCTTCTTGCAAAGTAAAAGGTTAGAACAGCGGTCAAAAAGAACAAGGATTCTGTATATGGTGCTCCAAAGAAATATGCTGTTGGGAAAATAGAGAGCATGATAAGAGACCACCGTGCTACATTCTCTGAAAAATCAAATTTTATTAGGCGGTAAAAGATGAAAATGGCTGCAATATAAAATAATAATGAGATGATAATTCCCACCCAAACTGGATTATTGAAAAGTAGTAAGCCTAGTTTTGCCATGAGGGGATAAAACGGGTAAAATACGATAAAATTACCTGGATCGCCGACATTCGTATAACCGTTTTGTGCAATATAAAGATAGATTCGCCCATCCCAGGCAATCCATGAGTTTTCAATAAACTGATAAAATGGCAGATTAGATTTTTCTGGGAAGACGAGAATTGTAAAAATCCAGGGTAATACTAGTAGTGCAATTCTTATTAGAATAATAAACAAGGTGAGTTGAAATAGACTAGAACGAATGAAACGCATAATAGTTTTTATTTTTCTTATTGGTTTTCTTTTGCGGCTTTTTCTTTCTTCTACCGGTACACTTTCCCTTGATTTTAATACTTTTGTTGCGTGGAGTCAGCAACTGGTAAGGGATGGACTTGGTAATTTTTACAATGGGTGGTCTGATTATCTGCCAGGGTATCTTTATGTTCTTTGGCTTTTGGGTCAAGTGAATACCATCTTACCAGCACTACCAGATACGTTGCTCTACAAACTTCCCGCAATCCTTGCTGATGTAGCCACAGGTGCGCTTATCTTTTTTGCCGTTTCCCGATTTAATAAGAAGTTAGCTCTACCTGCAGCCGCCCTTTACCTTTTTAATCCCGCAGTTTTTGCAAATTCAACCTTGTGGGGACAAATTGATGGAATAACAGTATTTCTTGCACTGAGTTCCATCTTTTTTGCGAAGCATCTTCCACTCCTTTCCGCCGCTGCGTTGGGCGCTGGCGCACTCGTCAAACCCCAAGCAGGATTTATTGCACCGATTGTGGCAGTTTTGTTGTGGAAGACTTATGGATTGAAAAAGACGATAGGCTACGCGATTTTCTCGCTACTTATCTTTCTTGGCGGATTTGTCCCATTTGCGCATGGTGTACCTTTCATCCTCCGAATCGGAGAATTCATCTCGTTTGTGGTGGAAAGGCTAGGTGCGACTGCGAATCAGTATCCCTATAGTAGTATTAATGCGTTCAACTTCTGGGCACTCATCACTGGATTGTGGAAACCGGATGGAGGGGGGTTGCAAATAGGAGGTATTGTGGTCGCGGTAACGGTATTATCATTGCTCCTGCGATACTGGTGGGTTCGGCAAGAGAAGAGTAAGACTACCATATGGCTGGTTACTGCGTTGTGGTTTGTTGTCTCATTTTTGTTCTTAACCCGTATGCATGAACGGCATCTTCTCCCCACGTTCGCCCCGCTCGCCATAGCGGCTGCCCAGTTTCCACTTCTGTGGTTGCCCTATGCCATACTTTCCGCTACCTACCTTGCAAACTTGCGCTACTCATATGTTTGGATAACTGAAGGTTTTCGCCAAATATTTTCTCAAGGAATAATAGATGTTTTTGTTGTAATAAATTTGATTGCCGCAGGTTTAATGGTTGTGGTTTTTCTCCGACCAAAGAATTTTCAATTTTCAATTTTAAATTTTCATTCAATTTTCAATTATTTAAAACGAAAATTACTGGCAACTGATAACCGAAACCTGATACCTGGCACCCGAAAACTGATACCTGATAAACTGATAAGACCCTTGCTGGCAGGTGTTCTTGGCTTTGCACTTTTGTCTCGCCTTGCAGGCCTTTGGTTCCCACCAACTTTTTATTTTGATGAGGTTTACCATGCCTTCACAGCCAAAGAAATGTTACAAGGTAACAATGCTGCGTGGGAATGGTGGAATACACCCCCAAAGGGCTTTGCGTATGAGTGGACCCATCCACCGCTTGCCAAACTGGGAATGGTGGCGGGTATGGTTATCCTGGGTGAGCGACCTCTTGGCTGGCGATTGCCCGGTGCACTGTTGGGGGTAGGAGTGATCTTTTTGGTATATCTTCTGGGAGTGCAATTATTTCGAAACAAGACGGTAGGGCTCCTCGCTGCTGCCGTCTTTGCGCTTGATGGCTTACCGCTTGTGATGTCTAGGGTGGGCATGAACGATACCTACTTTTTGTTTTTTGCGCTCCTTTCGGTACTATTCTTTCTGAAAGAGCGCTATTTCTTCTCAAGTGTTTTTTTGGGACTTGCTGCAGCATCAAAGTGGACCACAGTGTGGGTAGTACCTCTCTTGTTTGTTCTCATGCTCCTTTTTAAGCAAAAGCCACGCTGGCGTATCGTATGGTTTGCAGTAATTCCTCCTGCTCTTTACCTTGCCTCCTACATCCCGTTCTTTTTAGGCGGTCATTCAGTGTCCCAATTTATTGAGCTTCAGAAACAGATGTGGTGGTATCACACGAATCTCCAAGCTTCACATGCGTATCAATCTTCTTGGTGGACATGGCCGCTAAGCTTGCGCCCTGTGTGGTTCTTCGCGGAAGGGAAAGACGGGTTTGTATCCAACATTTTTGCAGTGGGCAATCCGTTTGTGTTCTGGGGTGGTATTGTGACAATGGCTATCGCCGCAGTAGCAGGAATACGTGCGCGTATCTACCCGCTTTTGGCTGTCGTTGCGGCTTGGGGGCTCCTTTTCTTGCCCTGGGCACTCTCTCCCCGCGTTATGTTCCTTTACCACTATTTGCCAGCAGTTCCCTTCCTCTCGCTGGCCATCGGCTGGTATCTCTCAACCCAGAAAAAGGATTTCATACTTATTACTTTTTCCTTATTACTTATTATTTATATTTTCTTCTTCCCCCATTGGACAGGCGTTTTTGTCCCCCGCTGGCTTGACAACTTCTACTATTGGCTTCCTACGTGGAGATAATATTTCAGAGAATCTGAATACTCGGAAAACTCAGAGGACCTGAGAATCAGATTGTCAGATATTCCAGAAGTTTCTGATATCATAAGCTTATGATACGCGACGTTACTGATTTTGAAGTCTATCAGCTTGCGCTTCAGTTATTAAAAGAACTTTATGATTTTTTAAAGAAGATTCCAACTTCAGAGCAAGATACAGTCAGGAATTGCAAAAGGGCTAGTAAATCGATACCTACTAATATTGCAGAGGGTTTTGCCAAAAGATCGCATGAGGCAGAATTTAAATATCACTTAAAGGTTTGTATAGGTTCTAGCGATGAAGTGATTACGCATTTACGGACAATTGCGATTACAGTGCCACGACTGACTCATGAGGCAGAGCAACTTGCTGGAAAATATAAAATTCTTTCTAAACGACTAAATAAACTTCACAAAATCTGGCGTTCCGATAAATTCTGATTCTCTGACATTCCGAATTTCTGGCTATCCGAGTTATCTGAGTGTTCTGGCTATCCGAGCTAGAACGCCAAGAGGATTCCAAGGATTAGGAGAAGCATGCCTCCGGCGGTTGCTACAATTGCGGGCCATGAAGTTCCCGCAACCGGAAGGGCGGGAGCGGCGGTTCCGGGAGGTTTGGGTGTGGCAGACGCTGCCGGTGCTGTAGTTGCTTTGGCAGTTGCCGTCGGGCTTGCCTGTGCAATTTGTGCAGGTGTGGGTGAGGCCGTAGCTACTGCACAGACACAGTCGGTATCAACGGTACAGGAGGGGTTGCGACATACGCCTCCAAAACAGGTGAGTCCTGACGTACAATCACTGGTTGTCTGACATGCGTTGTTACATGAAGCGGGCGCAGGAGTGGGACTGGCAGTGGGAGAAGCCGTAGGTGAGGCAGTTGGCCGTGGGGTTGCAGTCGGGGTAGGCGAACCCGGAGGCGTTGGGGTTGGAGATGCAAGGGCGAGTGAAAAAGTAAGCGCTTGACACAGCAACTCAGCTGCAGGAGCGGGACGAGGAGCGGTTGGCGCAACCGCTTCCCTGCGCAGTTGATAGAGCCGCCAGGCAGTAAATATGGCAATGCCTGCAAGGACAACTGTTGCAATGATGATGATAATTGTTTTTAAGTTAATTCTTTTACTTTCCATATTTAATAATTAGAGCCACCGATCAAGCTCTGCATGGTGAATTTGCGCTTCAATTGTGAATGTTGTTATTCCCGCTGGGATGGTATAAACGACATAGAATTCTTCAGATGGATTCTTAGTAGTTGTTTCGGGTTGTGCGGTACCGTTCACGGTGAAGCGAGCTCTATTAAATGTTCCTTGGGAAGTTTGTCCACCAACTGCAAACCTTACACTATCTCCTACTTTGAGATTCGCGAGTTCTCCTGCTGAAAGCTGTCTCCAGTTGGCATCGTATGCTTTGATGTTGAGACACTGGGCAGTTGGGGGTGGACCACCATCTGGGCATGACTCAAACCGGTAGCTTCCACACAGTCCTACTGCGTCCACTTGTGAGCCACCACACCCACCCACTGAGTACGTACCTGCAGGTTGTGTTCCTCGGGAGCTTGGGTTCTCACTACAGCTGCCGCTATCGGAGTTTTGTCCGGAACAGTGGAATTCGATAATCTCAGCAGAACGGTTGATGGTGATGCTTCCGTTGCCGTTGTCAGTACATCCCCCTTGTTGTCCCTCATAGCAACGGCCATCTGCGTAGCAACAGAGATTAATGTTTGTATCGTTGCAGTAAACGCCACCGTTTCCGCCACAGTTCGGGTCGGGATTTGGTTTGCTTCCGAGGAGTCCTGCAGTATAATCCCGATTGTACTGACAGCTTCCTGCTGGTTCTCCACATGCAGGATCGCGTTGCGTGCATGGACCCACGTCATAGGTGCAGCTCCCATTTCCGTCTACCCCTCGTGTTACGCTTCGAGAGAATCCACTTGGACAATTTCCACACTCATTATAGGTTTCAAGGTTTTGGCAACTCCCGTCTTGAGAGCACTGACCGGAGGAGCATTGACCCGCAGGTGTCCCACACGCAGAGTCAACCGCGTCACAAGATCCGATATCATATTGACAGCTTCCGTCTCCGCCCGCCCCTCGTGTCACCTGACGGGAATAACCCGAAGGACAGTCGCCACATTCTCGGTAGGTTTCAAGGTTTTGACAACTCCCATCCTGAGAGCACTGACCCCCTCCACATCCTCCACCTCCACCATCTCCACCGCAAGGTCCGGCGCATCCTGTTTGACATTCAGAGCCTGCAGATTCCCATTGCCCATTCGAGTTACATTGTTCAACAATTGCTTCTCCTGCATCCGCCGCACATCCGCCACACCCACCGGTGCAACTGCTTTGATAATCACCCGGATTACATGCTAGTACACTATCTCCTGTTGGTCCTCCTCCTTCAGGCGGAAATTGCTCAAATGCAGCTCGTTCTCTAAAGTCCTGTGTTTGGCGCACCAGAAATACCCCTACCGGAATACCCAACACAAGAATTAAAAGCGCGAGAACTGCTCCTATGACGCGTGCTCTTGAGCGAGTGGGAGTTGGAGGGGTGATAATAGGGGGGATTATTCCCTCGTCAGTCGGTGTAGGAGGAGCGGGAGGGGGTGGAGGTGTCGGAGTCGAAGGTGGTGCAACAGGTGGTTGATCTGCGGGAATATCAGAAGAAGGTGGTGGTGGAGGAGGCGTTGCTGCTGGTACATCAGCCACAGGGGGAGTAGTAGTGGGTGGCGTTTGTTGTTGCTGGTTTTGGTCCAGCGGTTGGGCAGATTCGTCAGGCATTTTTTAAGCGTGTTTTGAATTTGTTCTAAACAATACTATTCCCCCAAAAACGGATACTATCCCCAGTATGAAAAGAGAAAAAGTAATTGTCAAGTCCCCTGCGACTGGTACACCACTTTGGGTTGAAGGAAGCGATATGCGGGCTGCACCCGTTGCCTTTGGTATTGCAGAAGGCGAGGCGGTGGGTGAGGGTGTTGGTGTGGCAGTTTCTCCCGAGGGAGTTGAGGTGAACGCGGGTAAT
>ERZ1292629.2794-Hain-H43-01um-R1-2794-length-14211-cov-27_pt1 | contig 14211 bp, 18 predicted proteins | sample MGYA00564399_ERZ1292629 | MGnify/ENA primary metagenome ERZ1292629 (study PRJEB36523, sample SAMEA6512636) | groundwater metagenome | collected 2019-01-08 | study: AquaDiva: Metagenomics assemblies of 32 groundwater samples
GTCAAGAAAAATTTGAACGATAAATTTTAATGGGCGAGAGCGAAGCCGAGGACTTTTTTGGCGCCGGCGCGGCGCAAGACTTTTCGCGTTTCGCTTAAAGTGGCGCCGGTGGTGGCAACATCGTCAATGACGATGATATTTCGGCCAGCCACCGCGACGGCGCTTTCGTTAACCGCGAACGCGCCGCGCAAATTTTTCAGGCGACTGGCCCGCGAATCAATTTTGGTCTGACTGGGCGTGTCTTTGATTTTGATTAACAAATTATTTTTAATTTCAAAAATCTTACTCGTGTCCAATTTAGCCAATTCCGTCAGCAGAATTTCGCACTGATTGAAACCGCGTTGCCGACGGCGTTTTTTGGAAAGGGGAATGGGAATTAGCAAAGGCCGGGTAAAATTTTCAAAAATTTCTCGTTCGCTAAGTTCAGCCGACAATTCGTCAAATAAAACTTCAGCCAGCAAGGCGGCTACCGTTTGGTTGCCGCGGTATTTGAGTTCCCAAATGGCCGTGCGCACCAATTGGTCGCGGTAGTCAAAGAGGGCGATGAGATTTTCTTGGCCGTTTAGTTCGCGGGAACGCTGGGCGCGCCCACTAAAACCAATTGAACCCATCGCCTCCAAGTTTTTGACCGCCACTGCTTTCGGCAGGAAAAAATCCAAAAGCCAATTTAGCCACTTCTTTATCATGTTGAATATGATACAATAATTCTAATTTTATGGCCTTTTTTTCTAAAATTTTCGGTGGAGTAATGGGTGGCGCCGCGGTTAGCGTTGTTGGTGTTGATATCGGTTCTTCGGCGGTGAAAATCATAGAGCTTAGAAAAAAAGGCGGTCGGGCGGTGCTTGGCACTTACGGCGCGTTGGCGCTCGGCCCATATGGTGAGCAAGCGGTTGGTCAGGTAGTAAAATTGCCCAATGAAAAAATTGCCGAGGCCTTGCGCGATGTTTTGCGTGAAGCCAACGCTTCCAGCAAAGTTTGCGGTTTTGCCATTCCTTTGTCCGCCAGCTTGCTGTCATTGATTGAAATGCCGGTTTTAGACCAGAAGCAATTGCCGCAAATGGTGCCGATTGAAGCCAGGAAGTATATTCCGGTGCCGATGAGCGATGTGACCTTGGACTGGTGGGTTATACCGAAGACCGAGCGGGAAGCAACTTACAGCCCGGATGACCCGGCCGGAAAAATTCAAAAAGCCAAATTGATAGATATTCTTTTGGTGGTGATTCAAAATGACGCTCTCAATAATTATCGGGAAATTGTTCGGTTGACTGGACTAGACGCTTCCTTTTTTGAAATTGAAGCGTTTAGCACTATTCGGGCGACGATGAATCGGGAAACGACACCGGTGATGATTTTTGATATGGGCGCCGGTGCTACCAAACTTTACATTGTGGAAATGGGCATCGTTAGAACTTCCCACACCATCAATCGCGGTTCGCAAGACATCACTACGGCTTTGGCCCAATCGCTCGGTATTACCGTAGCTGAAGCGGAAAAATTAAAAAGGGACAAAGGTTTGACCGCCGAAGGCAACACCAATGTCGCTGAAGCGGCGGCGATAATTTTAAGCTATATTTTCGCCGAGGCCAATCGGGTGTTGGTCGGTTATCAACGAAAAAGCGGCAAAGTGGTGCGGCGGGTAATTTTGACCGGCGGCGGTTCAGTGTTAAAGGGAATTTTGCAATTTGCCAGGCAAAATTTGGAATCGGAAGTGGAATTAGCCGACCCGTTTGCCAAGGTAGACGCGCCAGCGTTTCTCCAAGGCGTGCTCAAAGACGCCGGTCCCCAATTTACCGTTGCCCTAGGCGTCGCTTTGCGTCGGTTGCAGGAGTTGGGGTAGTATTGCGGTAATAAAAGGGATATAATATATAGGAATATGGATAGCAAATTCCAACAATCTTTTATTCCCAAAGAATCGCTGGGCGGCGGGATGAATTTTCGCGTCGGGCAAGGGCTGGGAATTTTTCCGCTCATTGCCATTGTGATTTTTCTGATTTCTCTCGGCGCTTTCGGCGTGGCTTATTTTTATAAACAATCCGTTGCCAAGGAAATTTCCAAGCTGGATGTTGATTTGGCGCGGACGCGGGAAATTTTCCAGCCAGCGACTATCGTCGAGTTTAAAAAATTAAGCAATCGTTTATCGGTAGCTGATAAACTACTCAATAATCACCCGGCGCTCTCCAGAGTTTTTGATGTGTTGGGAGAAGCAACGCTCCAGTCGGTTTATTTCAACAGTTTTTATCTAGCCGGCGCCGACAAAGGATTTTCTCTGGCTTTGAAAGGGGTGGCTAGAAATTTCAGTTCGGTGGCTTTACAGTCAGATATTTTGGGCAAAAATCAAGCTATCAAGAATCCGATTTTTTCCAATCTTAATTTGGACCAAAAGGGCAATGTGGTTTTTGATGTTGCCGCCTCGGTCGATTCGTCGCTCTTGTCTTATAAAAATAAGGTGGCGCCAATTGCTCAATGAAAAATATTATCTCTTTAATTTTAATAGCGGCGGCAGTTTGGATTTTTTGGAGTTATACCGACCCGATTTACAAAGAAGCCGGCGGACTCAAAGAAGTTAGAGCCGATTACCAAGCTAAACTGGCGCAAGCCAACGAATTTCGGCAAAAGTATGAAAATCTTGCCCTGGCCTATCAAAGTTTTTCCGAAGCTGATGTTATCCGTCTCTCGCGATTAGTGCCTGATACGGTGGATACGGTGCGCTTGGTGATGGATGTTAGTGACATCGCCGCTAAGCAGGGTTTGCTTATTAAAAATATCAAGATTAGCGAGCCAACCAAGGAAACAAAGAAAAATGATAATTCGCCGATTGGCGCGCCTGTGGCCGCGCCGTTAGCCGAAGGTTTAACGCCCGGAGCGATTCGTATCGGTACCAACCAGGAGTTCAACAGTATTGATTTGAGTTTCTCGGTAACCGGCAGCTATGAACGATTTGTAGCGTTCCTTCAAGATTTGGAAAAAAGTTTACGGATTTTGGATGTGACTGAAATCAAATTCACGGCGCCGACTGATTCGGTTAAGGGCAATAGTTATGATTTTGGCATAGGACTAAAAGCTTATTGGTTAAAATAATTTATGTATCAGAATAAATCAAAAAAAGGCAAAGGATTAATTATTGCCGTGGCAGTAATTGTTGCCGCTTTTATTGGTTATTCGCTTTTTTTTACCAGTAGCGCCGATGACTTAGCTTTGATTTTGCCGCAGGGCATAAATCAGGACCAAACGGCGCGCGAGTTGCTTGCATTATTTGCCGAGTTATCGGCGCTCAATTTGAGCCCGACTATTTTGAGTGATTCAGCTTTTCTCTCGCTCGAGGATTTCTCGCGCGAAATTCCTAGTGAGCCGACGGGTCGCGTTAATCCGTTTGTGCCAATTTAATTTTCATTATTTTTCCCGATGGGTATTTTAGAAACATTAGTAAAAAAAAATATTATTACCGCCGAAGATGTGCCGGCAATCAAGAGAGAGTTGAAAGAATCTGGCGCTAAGCTGGATGAAGTTTTGCAAAAACGCGGCGTAATGGCCACTGACCTCTTGGCGATTAAGGGTGAATTTTATGGCGTGCCGGTGAAGGTTTTGGATAATCAAGGCATTCCTTTTGAAATTTTGCGTTATGTGCCGGAAGAATCGGCCACCCATTATAAATTCGCTCCCTTGAGCATTACCGACGGTGTTTTGGAAATCGGCATGGTGGAGCCGGATAACATTGAAGCGCGCGATGCCTTGAATTTTATTTCCTCCAAAATCGGTTTGCCTTATAAGGCCTATTTGATTTCCGCCGCCGATTTTGAAAAAATTGCCCAGATGTATAAAGGGTTGTCCGGCGAAGTGTCGCAAGCCTTAACTGAACTGGAAACGGAATTGGCTGGCGACCAGACGGAATTAGCCGAAACCAAAATAATTGGCTCTGGTCAAGACGGCAAGACCAGCACTAGAATTATTGAGGACGCGCCGGTAACAAAAATTGTTGCCACCATTCTTCATTACGCGGTTGAAGGCAACGCTTCCGATATCCACATTGAACATTTAGGCGAACAGGTGCGGGTGCGTTTTCGCGTAGACGGTGTTTTGAACACCAGTTTGTTGTTGCCGCCGAAAGTCCATCCAGCGGTTGTGGCGCGAGTGAAAATTCTTTCCAATATGCGTTTGGATGAAAAACGCAAACCGCAAGATGGCCGATTCGGCGCTCGTATCAACGGCCGCAAAATTGATTTCCGTGTTTCCACTTTTCCGGCTTATTACGGCGAAAAAGTGGTGATGAGAATTTTAGATTCGGAAAGGGGAGTCAAGAGTTTGGAGTCAATGGGTTTATCCATTCGCAATCTTCAACTGATTCGCGACGCCATTCAAAGGCCTTACGGCATGATTTTGATTTCCGGCCCGACCGGTTCGGGCAAATCTACGACACTTTACTCAATGTTGAACGAAGTGGACAAGGAAACAAAGAATGTTTTGAGTTTGGAAGACCCGGTGGAATACAATATGCCCGGTATGAGCCAGTCGCAGGTTCGGCCGGAAATCGGCTACACTTTCGCCACCGGTTTGCGCACCACTTTGCGTCAAGACCCGGATGTGATTATGGTCGGCGAGATTCGCGATAAAGAAACCGCTGGCTTGGCGATTCAAGCGGCGCTGACGGGCCACTTGGTTTTTTCCACCATTCATACCAATAATGCCATTGGCGCCATCCCGCGACTTTTGGATATGGGCGTTGACCCTTACTTGATTCCGCCAACTTTGATTTTAGCGATTGCCCAGCGCTTAGTGAAAACTATTTGTCCCAATTCTGGCAAACCGATTCCGGTGGAAGGCAGTATTAAGTTGATGGTGGAAAAGCAATTAGCCGATTTGCCGGCGCAGTATCGTTCTCAAATTCCCATTGGCAAAGATGTGCTGGAAGCAACGCCGACAGCGGAATGTCCCAAAGGCACGCGCGGCCGGATGGCGGTAGTAGAGGTTTTGGAGATGAATCGCGATTTAGAGGCGGCGATTTTGAAAAACGCCAGTGAAGCTGAAATGATGAAAATCGCTCGGGCGCAAGGTATGTTGACGATGAAAGAAGACGCGCTAGTTAAGGCCTTCCGCCACGAGATTCCCTTTGAGGAGGTAAATGAGTTATAATCTAATTTATTACAATGGCTGAAGAAAAAAAAGAAAAGGTCTTGATTATAGATGACGATAAGTTTCTTTTGAATATGTACGCCGTTAAATTCAAAAACTACGGTTTTGAAGTGGAAACGGCGCCGGGCGGCGCGGAAGCGTTAAGTAAGCTTCAAAACGACAAGGCGCCGGATATTATTATTCTGGACTTGATTATGCCCAGTATGGATGGCTATGAATTTATGGCAAAAATTCGGGAACAAAAGTTGGCGACGAAAGCGACGATAGTTGTTTTAACCAATCAAGGCCAGCCGGAAGATATAGAAAAAGCCAAGAAATATAATATTCAGGGTTATATCGTCAAAGCCAGCACCATTCCCTCGGAAGTGTTGGAAGAAGTAATGAAAATACACAAAAATGGATTACGCCAAAGAACTTGAACAATTAATCATTACCGTCATCAAAGAAGGCGGTTCTGATTTACATATTGCCGAAGGTCGGCACCCGACCATTCGGGTAACGGGCGCGTTAATTCCGCTGTTGAAACACAAAGTGTTGTCTAAAGATGACACTCTTGGTTTTGTCACCGAACTTTTGACCTCAGAAAATAAAAAAAGATTTTTAGAAACAAAAGAAATAGATTTTTCTTACGGTTATAAAAACGAAGCGCGGTTCCGCGGTAACGGTTACTTTCAACAGGGGGCGGTGAGTGTCGCTCTGCGTCTGATACCGAGAAAAATTAGGACATTGGAAGAATTGAATTTGCCGCCGCTGCTCGCCACTTTTGCTGAAAAACAACAGGGCTTTTTTCTGGTAGTGGGTCCCGTTGGGCACGGCAAGACGACGACTTTGGCGGCGCTCATTGACCTCATTAATGCCACCCGGGCGGAGCATATTATCACCATTGAAGACCCGATTGAATATATTTTTGAAGAAAAACGGTCCATTATTGACCAACGGGAAGTGAAAATTGATACCAAGGATTTTCAAACGGCTTTGCTGGCGATGTTTCGCGAGGATGTGGATATCGCAATGATTGGTGAAATGCGCGGACCGGAAACCATTGCCGCTGCCGTTACTGCCGCCGAAACCGGCCATTTCGTTCTTTCCACTTTGCATACCAACAATGCCGCTCAGACGATTGATAGAATCATTGATTCTTTCCCAGCCGGTCAGCAGGAGCAGATTCGCTTGCAACTGTCCGAAACCTTAACCGGTATTTTTTCTCAACGCTTGGTGCCGAGAATTTCCGGCGGTTTAGTGCCGGCTTACGAATTATTAATCGCCAACAGCGCGGTGGCGAATTTAATCCGCGAAAAGCGCACTCACGAAATCAATACGGTGATTGAAACCGGTCTGGAACAGGGGATGATTGATATCAACCGGTCGCTGATTGACCTCGTTCGGCGCAACGAAATCACCGTCGCCGACGCCTATCGCTATACCACTAATCCCAAATCGTTGGAAAGAATGATGTAAAGATGGAAAATTATGCTCTTTAAATATCAAGCGATAAATCAAAACGGTCAGCCGGAGCAAGGCGACATTGAAGCGGTCAATGTGGAAGTGGCGATTTCTTCGCTCCAACGCCGCGGTTTTACTTTATCAAAAATCGCGCCGGCGGAGAGCGGCTCGTTGTTCGCGAAAGACATTTCTTTTTTGAGCCGCGTGTCCAACAAGGATATTGTGATGTTGTCGCGCCAGATGTCCACGCTTTTTGAAGCCCAGGTTTCGGCTCTGCGGGTTTTCCGTTTATTGGCGACAGAAACGGAAAAGCCGACCTTGCGCAAAACCCTGAATACTGTCGCTGACGATTTGCAGGGCGGCAGTTCCATTGCCAAAGCGTTGGCCAGACACCCGAAAGTTTTTTCCGAATTTTATGTCAGCATGGTGCGGGCGGGCGAAGAAGCGGGCAAGTTGGACCAAACGCTTTCTTACCTCGCTGATTATTTGGACCGCTCTTATGAGGTAACTTCCAAAGCCAAAAACGCCATGATTTATCCGGCTTTCGTCGTCGCTGTTTTCATCAGCGTGATGGTTTTAATGCTGACCAAAATTATCCCCAACATTACCCAGATTTTAAAAGAGTCGGGACAAGATATTCCAATTTACACTAAGGTAGTGATTTTTGTCAGCGATTTTTTGGTTGATTACGGCTTATTTCTTTTGTTGGGTATTATCGCCGGCGCGGCGCTGTTGTGGAAAATGACTCGGACGGTTTCAGGCCGGTTCGCGCTGTCGCAATTCAAACTAAAAGTGCCGTATCTCGGTAATCTCTACAAAAAACTTTATCTTTCCCGCATTGCCGACAATTTGAACACCATGCTGGCTAGCGCTATTCCGATTGTCAAAGCGTTGGAAATTACTTCTTCGGTTGTTGGTGACGAAGTTTATAAAGAAATTCTTTTGGAAGTGACCGAACAAGTCAAAAGCGGCAACACTTTATCCGATGCCTTCTCGCGCCACCCGGAAATTCCCAGCATTATGGTTCAGATGACTAAAGTTGGCGAAGAATCGGGCGAGCTAGGCAATATTTTGAAAACCTTGGCGAAATTTTATCAGCGGGAAGTGACCAACGCGGTGGATATGCTGATTGGCATGATTGAGCCGGTGATGATTATCGCTTTGGCAATCGGCGTCGGTTTTCTGTTGGCGGCGGTTTTGATGCCGATTTACAACATTGCCGGCGGAATCCAATAGTTTTCCACAGGTGGCTTGCTTGTATTTTCGCTGTTTTGTTTGCTATAATTAAACTCGTTAAATCAAGCTTTCTTGGGAAAGGGAGCGGTCGAAGAAATTAATAGTTTATTATTTATTTTTTTATTCAAATGAAAAAAGGTTTTACACTTATTGAATTGCTCGTAGTTATCGCCATCATCGGCATCTTGGCGTCAGTGGTGCTCGCGAGTTTGAATACGGCGCGAACAAAAGCACAAAAAGTTGCCTTTAAAGCTGAAGTCAAAGGCCAACTGGCAAATCTCGTTAATAATTGCGACTCCGGTTCTATTACTGTTCCAACTGACACAGCTATTACTAACTGGGACGCCACTTTTTCTACTAACACTTGTAGTACTGATAATACCAACTTCGCTACTGGAGCAGCATCTCTTAAGGTCACTGGTTGTACGGCTACTCTAAACCAAAATGGAGCGACTTTTGTTGCCGCTTGCGACTAGTATTTGTATTGTAGTAAACAAAATGAAGCCCGTCCCCATATCAACAGAGGCGGGTTTTGTTTTTTAGGGGAGATATCCACCACCCCGGCTTTCAGCCACCCCTCCTTAATTAAGGAGGGGAATAAAAGGGGTGGTTTTGTTTTTGCCAAAAGAAAGTGAGGATAGTATAATGGCGGTATGAGTAAAAAAGGTTTTACGCTTATTGAGCTTTTGGTAGTAATCGCAATTATCGCGATTTTGACTTCTATTGTGACATCTGGTTTGGGTTCGGCACGACAAAAGGCGCGCGACACTAAACGAGTGTCGGATGTCAAACAACTCCAGCTGGCTCTGGCGCTTTACGCCGACGCCAATAGCAATCGTTATCCGACCACTCTTGCTCCGCTGGCCCCAATTTATATCCAAGCGATTCCGGTGCCGCCCGGCGGAACAAGCCAAACCGCTTATTCTTACGCGGCGCTGGGTTCCGGCGCTTCTTGCACCAGTTATCACCTCGGCGCTTTGTTGGAAGTGGCAGGTAGTGCCGTTTTGTTAGATGACAGCGATGCGTCGGCTGGAACGATTTGCACCGGCAGCGTTGCCGATTTTTCCGGCACCGACCCCGTTTTTGATGTAAAACCCTAATCCACTAAAATAATCGCCGAGTTGCCGTGAATTTGGGCGAAGCCCCCGTCAATAGGGAATGACCGTGTTTCCAATTTTGTCTTTACTTCTACGACACCTTCTTTCAACGCGGTAACGAGTGGCATATGGTTTGGCAAAATTGTCAGCGCGCCATCTTCCGCCGGCAGGCCGATTTGTTCGGTCTCGCCGTCAAAAAGAGTTTTATCTATGGAATGTAAGTGCAATTTCATTTTTTAATTTCTTCTATTCCGCCTTTCATATAAAAATTTGCTTCGGGTACATCATCGTGTTTGCCTTCAATAATTTCTCGGAAGCCGCGAACGGTGTCTAGGCGTTTGACGAAGCGACCCGGTCGGCCAGTGAAGGCCTCGGCGACCATAAATGGTTGGGAGAGAAAGCGTTGAATCTTGCGCGCTCGTTCCACTAAAAGTTTGTCCTCGTCTGACAATTCTTCAATACCTAGAATGGCGATAATATCTTGTAATTCTTTGTAGCGCTGAATGATGCGCTGAACTTCGCGCGCCACTTGATAATGAGCTTCGCCAACAATGTTCGGGTCCAAAGCGGTGGAAGTGGAATCCAGCGGGTCCACAGCCGGATAAATACCAAGTTCGGTTAATTGTCGCGACAAGACAATGGTGGAATCCAAGTGCGAGAAAGTAGTGGCTGGCGCCGGGTCGGTAATGTCGTCGGCCGGCACATAAATTGCTTGAACGGAAGTAATGGAACCATTTTTGGTGGAAGTGATTCGTTCCTGCAATTCGCCCATTTCACTGGCTAAAGTCGGTTGATAACCGACAGCGCTAGGCATTCGGCCAAGCAAAGCCGAGACTTCCGAGCCGGCTTGGGTAAAGCGGAAAATATTATCAATAAACAACAAAACATCTTTACCTTCGGTATCGCGGAAATATTCCGCCATTGTCAGACCGGAAAGCGCCACTCGCAACCGGGCGCCGGGCACTTCATTCATTTGGCCAAAAACCAAAGCGGTTTGTTTTAAAACGCCCGATTCTTTCATTTCATTGTAAAGGTCGTTGCCTTCGCGGGTGCGTTCGCCGACACCGACGAAAACCGAATAGCCCTTTTGCGTTGTGGCAACATTGCGGATTAATTCCTGAAGCAAGACGGTTTTACCGACGCCGGCGCCGCCGAACAAACCGATTTTACCCCCCTTGATGAACGGCGCGAACAAATCAATAACTTTAATGCCAGTTTCAAAAATTTTTATTGCCGTGGATTGGTCGGTGAATTTCGGCGCCGAGCGGTGAATCGGCCATCTTTCTTTGGTTTGGCAATCGCCTAAATTATCTATCGGTTCGCCCAGCAGATTAAACATCCGACCCAATGATTCTTTGCCGACCGGCACGGTGATGGGCGAGCCGGTGTTTGTTACATCCGCGCCGCGTTGCAAACCTTCAGTTGGGCCCATGGCTACCGTCCGGACGCGGTTATTACCCAAATGGCTGGCAACTTCCAAAACCAAATCACTTCGCTCTTTGTCCGGCGATTTGATTGTCAAAGCAGTGTAAATGGCGGGCGGGGTGTTTCCAAACTCCACATCTACCACTGGCCCGATAATTTGAATAATTTTTCCGTTCATATTATTTAGAAATTTCTAGCAATTCTTTAGTAATTTTAGCTTGCCGGGCTTTGTTGTAAGAAAGCGTCAATTCTTCAATCAATTCGCGAGCATTGTCGGCGGCGTTTTTCATCGCTACCATCCGCGACGAATGTTCCGAAGCGTTGGCTTCTAAAATAACCTGGTGAACTTCAACATAAAAAAGGTGGGGCAGGAGCTGGCGAAGGACTTGTTCGGGAGACGGTTCAAAAATATACGGCAAATCGTCGGTCGTCAAGCCAAGCGCGTTAGGAATGCCGGAATAGCGGCCGCGCAGTGGCACGGTGTTTCGGACGATTTCTTCCAAAGTTTTTTCAGAAAAAGGCAAAAGTATTCGGGTCAGAACTTCTTGTTTCAAAACCGAAAGAAAATTGGTAAAGATGAAAACCACTTGAGCGGTTTTTTCTTCGGCGAACAACTGTTCCAAAAATTTAGCAATTGGTTCGGTTTCGTGAAGTTCAGCTAAATCACCGACCCCGTCAAACTGTTTCAAGATTTTTAGGTTAATATATTCAAAATAGCTTTTGGCTTTTTTACCGACGGAAATTATTTGGACTTCGGTGTCAGCTGGCGCGTTTTTTATAAATTCTTCGGCTCGGCGCAAAACATTGCTGTTGAAAGCGCCGGCCAAACCTTTGTCGGAAGTGACCACGACCAGAGCGATTTTTTTGATTGGCCGTTGGGCGAGCAGGGGAGACAACAGCGCAAGGTCGGTTTCAATTTTGCTGCTTAAATTTTTGAGAATTTGCAAAGCCGCCAAAGCATAAGGGCGGGTAGAAAGCGCCGCTTGCTCGCTCTTGCGCATTTTTACCGCCGCTACCGCTTCCATCGCTTTCGTGATTTGCCTGATATTTTTGGTGGCGCCAATCCTGTTTTTTATTACTCGTTCATTGGCCATCAGATTTTCTTCCAATAATTTTTAACGAAGTCGGCGCAGGATTCTTTCAGAGTTTTTTCGGTTTCCGGTTTGAGTTCGGCGGACTGGCGGATTTCTTTAAGCAAGACGGCTTTTTGCTGACGCAAATAGGCCAGTAATTCTTTTTCAAATTTTGGCACTTCGGCAATGGTAGCGGTGTCCAAAAAACCATTGACCGCGGCGAAGATGGAAACTACTTCCTCTTCAAATGGTATATTCAAAAATTGCGGCTGTTTCAAAAGTTCAGTCAAACGCGCGCCGCGAGCGATTTTCTTTTGCGTTTCCGGGTCTAGGTCTTGACCGAATTGGGCGAAAGCGGCCAGTTCGCGAAATTGCGCCAATTCCAAACGCAAAGTGCCGGCCACTTTTTTCATAGCTTTGGTTTGCGCCGCCGAGCCAACGCGCGAAACCGAAAGCCCGACATTTACCGCTGGCCGAATACCTTGATAGAAAAGCGACGATTCCAGATAAATTTGACCGTCAGTGATGGAGATGACATTAGTTGGAATGTAGGCGGAAATGTCGCCAAGCTGGGTCTCAATAATCGGTAGAGCCGTTAACGAACCGCCGCCGTAATTTTTATTTAATTTAGCGGCGCGTTCCAACAAGCGCGAGTGCAGGTAAAAAATGTCGCCCGGATAGGCCTCGCGGCCCGGCGGCCGGCGCAATAAAAGAGAAATTTGCCGATAGGCGACGGCGTGTTTGGATAAATCGTCGTAAATTACCAGCGCGTCTTTGCCTTGTGCCATAAAATATTCGCCGATGGCGACACCGGCGTAAGGCGCGAGGTATTGGAAAGCGGCGCCGACGCCAGCGCTGGCCGCCACGACCACCGTGTATTTCATGGCGCCGGTTTTTTTCAAATGTTCAACAATCTGGGCGATTTTTGATTCTTTTTGGCCAATAGCGACATAAACGCAAATCGGCGTACTGAAACGAGTGTCTTTACCTTGATTGACGATAGTGTCAATGGCGATGGCGGTTTTACCGGTTTGCCGGTCGCCGATAATAAGCTCGCGTTGGCCGCGGCCGATGGGAATCATACCGTCAATCGCTTTGATGCCAGTTTGCAGGGGAATTTTCACCGACTCGCGGGTGATAACGCCCGGCGCGATTTTTTCCAATGGACAATCTTTAACTTCGTTGCCGATTTTTGATAATGGTTCGCCACCATCAATTGGTTCACCTAAAGAATTAACTACCCGGCCGATAATTTTTTCCGAAACCGGGATAGACAAAACTTTGCCGGTGCTTTTGACCGTTTGTCCTTCTTTGATGGGTGTCGCGTTGCCCAAAATTATTACGCCAACCGAATCTTCTTCCAAATTCATAGCCAAACCCTTCACACTTTCAGCGGACTTGCCCGCCTCATCGGTGGGTAAAAATTCCAGCAGTTCCGAATATTGGACATTACTTAAACCATGAACAATTGCCACGCCGTCGCCGACTTTAGCAACGGTGCCGATTTGAGCCACTGTCGGTCCGGCGCGCAGGCCCTTAATTTCATTTTTTAATTCTTCTAAAATGTTTTGCTTGTCCATAATTGTTTCAAGTTTTCTAATCGTCCCTTGACGCTATTATCAATTCTCAAATCGCCAATTCGGATAATGCTACCGGCAATCAATGCGGGGTCTGTTTGCCAAGCCAGTTCCACTTTTTTACCGTTGATTTTTGTCGGAAAAATCGGCTGGCTTTTTTGAGCAGTGACGATTTCCACTTTAATCGCGTTTTCTTTTTGTCGGCGAATTTTTTCAAAATGTCGGCCAATTTCATTCAATAATCTTGCGGCGCCCATTTTTTTCAAAAAAACAGCGAAGCGAGAAACAATTTCTTTCCGAGCCGTTGGTTTTTCAGACAGCAGTTCGTAAAAAGCGGTGGCAAGTTGTTTTGGTGAATAGCGGTTCATATTTTTTCTATCGCTGATTTTTCTAATTTTTCTTGAACTTTCTTGTCCAAAACATCTCCTAAACTGTTTTCAATCGCCAAGGCCACGGTCGCGCCGATTTCTTGTTTAAGCTCGCGCCGCAATTTAATGCGAGTTTCTTCCAAAGTTTGTCGGCCGGCGGCAAGGGTTTTTTCTACTTCTTTTTTGGCTTCGGCGAGCAATAATTCTTTCAATTCCTTGCCGTTTTTTTCCACCACTGCCAGCAGTTCCTGGCCGCGCTTTCTGGCCTCGGTAAGAATTTTTTCCTCTTGTTCGTAGGCAACTTTGATTTTTTGGTCAAGCGCCACGGCGCGGTTAGCGTCGGTTTCCAACTTTTTTCTTCGCTTTTCCAAAAGTTCCAGTAACGGCCGGTAAAGCAACCAGCGCAAGACGGCAACCAGAATGCCAAAGTTTATAAGCTGGGCAACCAAAATTTTCCAATTGATGCCAAGTTGGGAAAAAAGTTCCGCCACGACTTTTAGACGAATTTGATAATGAGCGCCACCACCAAAGCGTAAATGGCGATGGCTTCGGCGAAAGCGATAGCCAAAATCATCGCCGCTTGGATTTTTGGCGCCGCTTCGGGATTACGACCGATCGCTTCCATCGCCTTGGCGGCGAGCAAGCCGATACCAATACCAGGACCGATAGCGCCTAGACCAATCGCTAAAGCCGCGCCCAAGCTAGCCATTTGATTTACCGTTTCCACAGCGGTTGTTTCCATTTTAAAAAAATTATTGATAAAAAAAGAATAGACCTCTAAACGGGGTCAATGAAAAATATCATAGCAAGTTTTATTACCAAACACAAATTTTTTCAGCCAGTTTTTAATGCGCTGGTTTTTGGG
>ERZ1292629.2795-Hain-H43-01um-R1-2795-length-14209-cov-7_pt1 | contig 14209 bp, 12 predicted proteins | sample MGYA00564399_ERZ1292629 | MGnify/ENA primary metagenome ERZ1292629 (study PRJEB36523, sample SAMEA6512636) | groundwater metagenome | collected 2019-01-08 | study: AquaDiva: Metagenomics assemblies of 32 groundwater samples
AAAATGGCAAAAAAACTTAATTCAGAGTCTGAAGAAACATTAATGCAAAGTGCAGAAAAATATGCAAAAAAAGCAGGAATTAAGCTAAATCCAAATAAAGAGCAGCTAAAGTCAGTCATAGCAGGATTGTTTATGAGAAAGCAGAAATTTGGAGAGGCTTACTGTCCGTGCAGAGTTGTTACAAACAAAAAATCAAAAGATAAAGAAATAATCTGCCCATGTGTTTTTCACAGAGGTGAAATAGAACTGCAAGGCAATTGCAGATGCAATCTGTTTTTTGGAGAAAAAGGATAATTTACAATTTGATAAAAGATATTATTACTATAAAATTAAAACATATACTTAAATAAAGCATTTTCTTTTTAAAATCGGCTGATAAATCAGTTGTCCTGGAAAGGATGCTTGTATTACTGCCTCTGTCAGTTGCAAACCATTAATATGATGACTGGGCTATAACTCATCATACGAAACCTGCAATTGTTAAGCTTGATTATGCGGCGAAATAGATAACCTCTAAAACATGCTGAAAGGTTAAGAAAAAGATCAGTAATTGTTTGTGGCACTGTTTCACTGAGCCCAATTCTTATCAGCCACCCATACTCAAGATGAAAAAAAGAAAAAAGGTGAAAGAAAAAAAAGTAAGAGCAACAAAATTAAAGCATGCAAGAAAAGCTTCAAAAAAAGACAAATCCTCAAAAATAAGAAAAATAAAAACCTTTCAAAAAAAGAATTCTAAGAAAAAGAAAAGAGGATTATTCTCAATGTTTAGAAGATAAAAATTAATTTTCTGATAACCTATTAACTTAGTAATTTATACACCTTTCACCTTAGAGATTGCAAGTTATTTTAATCAACAGCAGAGCCGAGTATATATTAATCTCTTTTGCTTCTTTTGTAAAAGAAATATGCTTAGCAATTATTAAAATATTTCAAATAATAAAACATTATAGTTATAGAAATATAATAAACTATTTAAAGAATAAACACCTTTGATAAATAGATAAAAATGCAAATAAATAAACATAGCTTAGAAAAGAGCATGTGCGATTGTGATAATTCTAGATGCTTATATAGATGTTTATTTATTACATTTAAATATCTGATTTAAGCCCCTCATTAACAAACCGGGTTTGAATCAAGAGTTCTAAAATGTTAAAAAAAAACCTTTCTGATACTGAACCTGAACAACAGGACAGATTTTACGAGTGCTTAGAATGCGATGAAGCCATCTTCAATCCAATCTGCCCTGACTGCCTTTTAAGAGAAATAGACTCATGGATTATCAAATATCCTAAATTAAAAAGAAAAATAGTTCCTAAACTAAAAAAATACATTCAAAGTTTAAAAAAACTAAGCAAGAGCTCAACTCAATGCATTGCTTGCAATAAAAAAAGAGCATCTTTATGCACATTTTGTTTCACAGATTTTGTTTTCAAGAAATTAAAGCAACTTCATGCAAGCAAGACTGCTCAAAAAGAATTTTTAGTATTTTTTAATTTTGATTTTGAGCATGTAGGATATTCAAAAGATGCTGAAAAATTAGGAGTCATATAAATAGGTAAAATGGAAAAGAAAAAAAAGCAAAGCAAAGAGAGCGAAAGCGAAGAAACAGAAGAAAAGTGCATGCATTTGAACAACTGCCCTTTTCAGAATGGAAACTGCGGCCCTAATTGTGAGTATTACTCAGAAGAATAAAAATCTTTATATTGTAGTTCTAATATCTTCCACCAACAGCAGCAATTATAAGAATTATTAATAAAACTATTAATATTATTCCAATTATCATCCAAAATCCTATTGATATGCTTCCTGATTTTGCAGAATTAGAACCAGAATCTTCTGAAAGACTTCCAAGATTAATTGTTGCATTATTAAAATCAGAGCCTGTTCCTAAATAAGTTTTCATGTCAAATAATTCATCTAAGCTTATCATATTATCATCTGGCTCTGAAATTCCTTCATCATCTTCATCGTCATCCTCATCTTCTTCTTTGCAAGCTCCATTTGAGCATCCATTATCACAATCTTCTTTTAATTTTAAACTGACTGAATTAGAGCAAGAACTATTAATTAATCCAGCATTATTGCATGTGAATTGCTTGTAATTCTGCCATACATTTCCATTTTTGCAGATTGTATTTCCCATCCATGAATTTGTTCCGCATTGAGAATTATTATTGCATGGTATAATAGGTGCATTATATTCATCATTATCAGCAGGACTTGTGCATCCAGGATCATTCATATCAATTAAACCATCATTATCATTATCAATTCCATCTGCGCACTGATAAGGGTTTGAGCATGTTCCATCCATAACAGGAGTAATTGTAAATGTGCAAAAAGAATTTGAAGCACCAGGATTATTGCATGTCCATTCTAAAAAATCAGAATACATATGGCTATCATTAGCATTGCAGTAAGCATTTGACCATGAATTTATTCCACAATCAGAAACAAAATAACAATTTATATGCTGTATTTCGCACTCATTGCTGCATACATCAAAATTATTTGTATTTCCATCATCACACTCTTCATCTGATTCTAAAATACCATTTCCGCAAACACTTTCATTTTCAGATAAGCAAGCTCCATTAGAGCATCCAAATTCGCAAGTTTGTAAAATATCTGTTTCTTGTGTAACTGCACACTGCTCATTAGTGCAAGTAGGAATTAAATGATCTCTTGCAACATTATTATTAGAGCAATAATCTTCAGAATAAGTTTCTTCTCCACAATCAGAATTAACAGTGCATTCAGGTTCAGAACTTTCTCCTGTTACAATAAGCTTTGCATAATCAACTGAAAAATCAATATCATTATCAATCATCTTAATATATATCTGGCTGTTAATTAAATCTTCAGGAGTCCATGATTTTAAATCAGTTAAATCAATTTCCTGAGGCGAATGTGAAGTAACATCAATACTTTTTTTGTAAACAACACTTCCTACTCTTAATCCAACACTTACTTTTTGTCCTGCATGAGAAGAGCCTCTTGGAGTAAAGTATACTTTAACTTTTACATTTTCAATAGAATCAAAATCTAAATCATAATTAGCATTTGTAAATATTTTTAACTCACAGGCATTATATCCATGAGCCCAGTCAGCTGTTTCAGAATTTAAAGAGCATGCATTCTGAGGAGTTCCCCATCCATCATTTGTATTATCACTTTTCACACCGCAATCTTTCACAGTTTCTTGGCATGTCCCCCATTTAACTGGAAAAAATTCAGAAGTTATCTGAGAAGCGCTGATAATTCCAGCAAACATAATTAATCCTAATATTAATACAAAACTTAATATAAATACTTTAGATTTCATTTTTTTGCCTCATTTAATTTATTTTCATACCAATACATCACATTTCCTTGATCAATAATAACAATATCATTATCACCATCTCCATCAATATCTCCTATAGCAGGAACAGTAGAACGATCATAATTATAATTATAAGCATCTGCTCTATCACTAACTATTCCTATTCTATGCTCTACAAAACCATGCTCTACAAAATCACTTAGATTATCTGAACCCGATTTAACTTCTGATGCTTGTTTGCAGCCATATAGACTTAACATTGTTAACCCTGTTGCAAGACCTATTTTCAGAGAATTTTTTATTTTACTATAAAATTTATTCATTTTTAGTTGTAATTTCGGAGTAATAACCATTTATAAAGATTTCTGTGCTATACTAAATATTTAAATCTGGTATACTGCTTGGTATACTAAGCATTAAAATCATAAAAATAGTAAGCATAAAATCATAAAAATAAAAATAAAACTAAAATAATAATCAGGACTAAAACTCCGACAACAAGAGCAATTATTAAAATCTGCTTGTTTCCTGCTGAACTTGCTCCTGTATTATTTCCAAGCTGTATTCTTTGATTTGAAATATCTTCTTGCTCAACACTCTGGCTAATTATCTGGCAGTTTGCTATGCTTATTGTTTTTTCATAGCTTGTTTCTTCACTTCCATAAACAAGATTTATATTAAGTTTATAATCTCCTGCAATAATTTCTTTGTTATCAGGAATATCAAAACTTAAAATTTGGTTGCTTGTGTCTTTGTCATCAAATTTTTCAATTTCAAAAGTCTGTGTTTTTGTTTTTATTCCTAAAGCATCATTTGAAACCTCAATATAAGCATCCTGGTCACTGTTTCCAATATTCTTAACCTTAAAATCAAATTCAATATTATCTCCGCAATTAAAGTTTTCTGAATTTGTGTTTATTTTACTAATCACAAGATCATCCTGGTTTCTTTTAACGTCTATTAGAACATAATTTTCATTGCAGATTTCATCACTATCATCTGCTTTTGAGTAAATAGCATACTCATGACTTTCATCAGCATCATCAGGAATTGTTAATTTAATGCTGTTAATAGTATCGCTGTTATCTTCATCAATGCTTATGCTCTCGTCTGTATCTTCATCAACAACCTGCTTGTCAGTTGCATCAAACAAATAAAATTCTAAATCTAAATCAACAGAATCATCTTGAAGAAGGTTTTTTATTTTTAATTCAACATCAATTTCATCTCCTATGAAGAATTCATCATTATCATCAGGATTTTGTATTTCAATTGATATATTCTCTGATTTAAATTCGCAAACATCAATATCTTTTGAAAAAGCAGGCGGTGCTTTTATGCATGCTGTTTTGCAGCAGACACCTTCTGTAATAGCATTGTTTGAATTAAATATATCTCCAGAACAAATCTCATCTTCTGTGCATAAATCTCCTCCAAGTTCAGAGCATGTGAAAAAGTTTTCAGTTAAAACATCAATGTTCCATGATTTAACCTCGCTGTATTCATTATCACTTACAACAGTTCTTAAAGAATAATTTCCAAGTCCCATGTTAAAATTATAACTCTCTCCTGCTCCAGCTTCAGTAAAATCAACAAACCATCTTGTGAAAAAATCACTATTATCAACATCAGCAGCATTTATTGTAAAAATCTTAGAACTTCCATTAAGTATTTTAACATAATCTGAATCAGGGTTAAAGCTTAATATTACAGGAGCATCATTTACATTTGAAATATTAAAATTAAATGTTTTTTCATCGCATCCATTTGCATCACATGCTTTTATTAAACAGCCTGCGCTTCCAAAATAATCTTTTGTTCCTTTATAATAAAAGATATTGCTATTAAAATAACAATCTGCATTAGTTTCAGTCTGAACATCAAATATAGGATTATTAAAATTAGCTGTTTCAATTGTGCAATTATATTCAGTGTCTTCTAAAATATTTGAATTGCAGTTTAAAGGGCTTATATCCCCAATCTCTCTGACTTCTAATCTTATCTCATTGCTTTCAATATTATGTTCTCCATCACTTGCCTTAAATTTAACATTTTCAATGCCAAACCAATCTCCCAAAGAAGAAAAACTTACAATAGAATTGTTGATTGCAACATGTATGTTTGTGTTTCCAGAAATACTATAAACCAGCTCAGAATCAACATCACTAAAATAATCATTTAAGTCAATCTCATCTTTCAAAGAAAAATCCTCATTCCAAGTTAAATTTTCAATATTAGAAACAAAAACAGGAGCATCATTAACAGGATTTATTTTTACATTAAAAAACTCAGAATCATCCAAACCAGAAGTATCAATTAGAAATAATGTAAATCCGCAATTACTTGTGCAATAAGCATCTTTGACAGAAGTAAATGTCAAAGTATTATTGTTTAACTCAACATTAAATTTATCATTAGTATTTTCAACTCCCCATACTAAATCATTTATACTTTCATCATCGCTTTTGTAACCATCTAAATTAAAACTAGCAGTTAAAAAATCCTCATTTACTTCAATCTTCAGGTTATTTTTGTTTAGTATAACAGGTTCATCATTAACAGAGCTTACAGTTAATATTATATTATTGCTTGTTGTAAACTTGCTTCCATCACTTGCTTTTATTATTATCCAGTCACTTCCATGCCAGTCATCAGCAGAACTAAAATGCATTAAATTATTATGTATAAACACACTGATGTTTTGGTCAGGAGAGGTTTGATAAACACTATAAATTAAACTATCTTGTTCATAATCATAAAAATAAAAGTTTAAATCAATTTCACTAGAATTTTCATCTTCATTCCATATTATTTCAGGAATATCAGAAATTAATACAGGTGCATCATTAATGCAGTTTTTTGTTTTGTCTTCTGCTCCCTTATTAATAGTATTATCTTCATCACTACAATCACTGCCAGTGCTTCCTGTTTCTAAACTACATTGAATATTTTTATTTTGAATTATAGACCCTGCTTTGCAGTATTCATCATTATCAGCATCAATTAAATCAAATCCATTGCAGTCTTCATCAATATTATTATAAGCTATTTCATCAGCACCAGGAAAAATGCTTGCATTTCTGTCATTGCAGTCAGTATCAGTGAAAAATCCATCATTATCTCTATCTTCTCCTTCTATAAGCCATTTAACTGTGTTTGAATAAATTGTTTTAGATTTTTCAGTCCAGTAATCAGAATCAACAATACCTAAGAATGCCCCTCTTTTGTTTGCTGTTTTTCCATTTAAATAAATGCCTCCCTGATTAATAACAGCAATTACTGTGTCTGTATATTGTTCTCCATTAACATAAGCTAAAATCTCTGTTCCTAATGCTCTTTGTCCTTTTAAATAAAAAATATGCTCATTTTGTCCTGCTAAATTTGTGTAAGGAAGAAAATTTTCACTAGGATTTACAGTATTATCCATTATCTTATGATTTTTATATTTTACAATTCTGTCATTAGAGCTAGTAGAACCAACAGAGCTGCTTATTCCCCATTCACTTGAGTAATAATAATATGAATTTAACATTAAGTATTTATTATTAGCTAAATCAATTTTATCATAATTTGTAAGCCTCTCGTTTCCAACTAAAACAAATAAGTATTGTGAAAAATTTGTGCTTGGAATATTTTCATTATAAATATAATCAACAGTATATCCTAAATCTGTTATAGGATTTATTAAATTTGATTTTTTAACACTATGACTATCTTTTAAAATATAAGCAACATCTGCTACAGAACTACTTGCAAGATTTTTAGGTATTAAAATTACAATAGAACTTAAACCAACACTTCCTTGCCCTTCTGCATCAAACTGAATTTTTATATCAGTAGTCTGATTAACAGAAAGAAATGTAGCTCTAAAATAAGCTTTTTTCTCTTCTCCAACAGCTAAAGTAAAATTATTATCTAAAATTAAAAAATTACTAGCATCAGTTGAAAGAGTTATGTTTACAGGAACATCATTTACATTTTTAACAAGAATATATTTTTCAACAACATCTCCAGGATTTCCAGAAATAATAAATCTTGCAGTTCCAATACTTGCTGTCAAAGCACCCACAAGTCCAATAAGTAAAATAGTTAGTAATGCAAATGCAAAAAATGTTAAACCAAATTTAGAATTATTTCTCACGTCGTTTCACGCTTCTTTTTGGTTTAGTTTCCACTTCTTCTTTTGTTACCTCTTGTTTTATTTCTTGTCTAATATTATTTTGATTCATGTCATTTGAGTTTCTTAACTTGCTTAAAACCATTAATAAAATTAAAAGCACGAGCAAAACAACAAAACTTATTCCTCCAATCATCACAATTTTTGAATTTCCAATTACATTTCCTGTAACAGGATTAGTATCAGAATCATCAGTAGAATTTGTAATATCTCCTGTGTCAGGATCACTATCATCACCAGTATCAGAACCCCCTGTATTTATTATAATAGTAGAAATCAGCCCAACTCCATTTTTTTCACCTGATGCAGGATCAGGAGTGAACTGAACATTTATCTGGCTTGTAGTTGTTCCTCCATCAGTTACTTCAACATTAAAATAAGCTTTTTTTTCAGTTCCAGGTTCTAAAATAAAATTATCATCAATAATATCAATGCTGTCTGCTAAATCTCCAGAAGCTGTTAGATTAACATAAACACTTATGTCATTTACATTTTTTACTAAAATAGATCTTTCAATAGTGTCTCCAACCTCTGCATTTATTATCATTCTTCCATTTCCAATAGCAGCAGTTATTGCAGAAATTAAAAATAAATTCATAGAAAATACTAGGATAAATACTGCAATTAAGCTAAAACCTCTAATTAAATTCTTTTTTTGCATAAAAAATCCATAGAATTTTGCTATAAAAGCATTGTTGTTTTTTTAACCATATAATAATTTACTACTTTGTCTGAAACTTTTTAAATTATTATGATTTTTATTGATAAGAAAATTAAATTAACTGCATAACTTAATCTATCTGAGTATCTTCACATATGCTTTCGCATTCTATGTACATATAATTAAATCCATGGCTGTCATATGCTTTTACATCTACACTATTGAATGTTGCTAAAGGAATTTGTTTTGTAAACTCGTTAACATTATCATAAGTGCAGTGCGCGCAGTAGTGATTTGAAGTAGCTGGGTTTCCATCATCAAACTTTTTGTATGGGCATGAAGCAGAACATGTCTTAGGCCATTCGTTATTGCAGAATGGATCTACTGTAGCTGCAAATAATTGAGAGTTTATTTTTATGTCCATCTTCTCATTCTTTTGTCCAGTTGAAGGATTTGAAGGAGCTCCCCAATATCCAAAATTTCCTCTTGTTATTTTAAACTTACAATTATAAGTTGTAGCTTCAGGAGCAGAAAATGAAAAACTGGCTGTTTCTTTCCATAATTTTAATCCATAATTTTTACATAATTTGCTGTATTCGCAATTTAACCCATTAGAACATGTCCATGTTTTATTAAAACTTACAGGAGTGCATTCAGGTTTATCATTGCACTTTCCATCTGTGCATCCATATTCACATCTTTCAATATCTGTTTCAATTGTTTCATTTAATTGGCACTGTCCATCATCACAATAAGGAACCAAGCAAGTTCTCTCCTTCCAAACATCTCCTGCAATGCAGATTCCATCTCTCCACTCCCCGCATGTTTTTTCTCCACAATCCGCATCAATTTCGCATTCCTGTTCGCATAAAATTTCTATTTGTCTTGTTGCAGTATTATCTGATAAATCTGCATCAAAAGGATTTACTGCTTCTATAAAAATATTGTAAAATCCAGCTAGCAGAGTCATATTTACAGTTTTTGTTTTTATTGTTGTATCAGCAGGAGCAAAATTAGGTATAGGATTATGATTGAATAATAAACCATTTATGTTTCCATTAAATGTAACATTTTCAATATAACCTCCCTGGTTCTCTGCATTAATTCCTATTTCATATTTATTGTTGCATATTAATTTATTATCTAATATATAACTTCCATTTGAAGCTTTTAATCTTATTTTATCAATTCCATTTTCAATATCAATTAAAGCTACATCATGCACTTTAACGCAATCTCCATTTAAGCATCCATAAGCACATTGTTCAACTAATTCTTCCTCAATGGATAAATTGCTTATGCAACCTCCTGATGAGCATGTTTTTGTAAAGCAGTTTCTTGCATGATAAACATCTCCATTCTTGCAATAATCTTGTTTCCAGCTTTCGCAATAATCATTTCCGCATTCTGTTAATAGTTTAGGCCCTTGTGAAATTTCACAATAAGAATTTAATGTTCCTGGATTTTTGCATGTTGAATTTTTATAATTTTTAAATACATCATTATTTGAGCAAAAGTTTTCTCCAAAAAATCCAGTAACTCCACAATCATTATTATCAAAGCAATTTATAGGATCATTCCTGCAATAAGAGCTTGTTGTATTTGGAAATATGCAGGTGTCAAAAGTGTGAACACTATTATCATCACAATCTAAATTTTTAGTGCAGTTTATGCAGTTTCCATTTAAGCAAATTCCAGAGCAATCACTTACTTTATCAGATTGTGTTGCATTAGAGCAAAAGCTTGTTGTTAATCCAGGATTATTGCATGTAAAATCTTTGAAATCCTTGTAAATATTTCCATCAATTCCACAGTATTTATTTCCTGAAAATCCATCAATCCCGCAATTAGTATCTTCAAAGCATTTTATTGGCTCATTTGTGCAATAAGAAGTAAATGTTCCTGGATTATGGCATGTGTCTTTTGTCCATATGCTATTATCATCACAATCACTATTATTATAACACTCAATTGTAACACACTCTCCGTTCATGCAAGTGTCAGAACATGTTTCATTTAATTTTAATTCAGTTTTAGATGAGCAATTGCTGTTCCACATTCCAGGATTATTGCATGTAAATGTTTTATAATTTTGAAAAACATTTTCAGTCTGGCAAACAGGATTATCAATCCATCCATCAGTTCCACAGTCAGAATTTTGTTTGCATGTAACATCAAAACAAGCACCATTAAAACAAGTTTGTATTTCAGTGCAGTTTTCCTGGATTTTAGGAATTGTAGCATTTACACATCTTGCATTTCTTTCTCCAGGATTTTCACATGTAAAGTCTTTGAAATTTTTAAAAACATCATCATTCAAGCAGAAATTATCATCAAAATAATAATCAGCATCACACTCATTATCACTCAGACACTCAATAGGCTCGTATTCACAAGTGCTGTTTAATGTTCCTGGGTTCTTGCAATAATCATAAGTATGTTCATTATTATCATCGCACTCAGAATCATCATAGCATTTTATAGAAACAAACCTAACACAATCCAGGAACATTTGCTTTGCCTGAGGTGTCCAGAACTGAGTTTTAACAATTCCGTAAAAACAAATTTTTCCTTCTGTGTATTTTCCATTTATTAAATGAGAATTATCATTTGCATAAGCAATTACATCTCCAAAATTATAGTCATCATTCTGATTTCCTGTGTATGTTCTTGCAACTGTAAAAAATCCAGGAGCTTTGTTTTCATCATCTAAAAAATAATAAGGAATTCCAACTCCTCTTCCATCTACTCCTGTTGTGTAAACCTGGATTATCTGGTTGTTTTTATTTACGCTTAAAGGATTGTTAGAGGCAAGCTTGCTTATTCCATCATTGTCTGTTAACCCCCACTGCTCTCCAAAATAATAATTTGTAATAACACTCGGATATTGTGTAACTGGAATTTCATTAGGTTTTCTAAATCTTTCATCAGTCACAAAAATAAACCTGTATTTTGAGAAATCAGTTGTTCTTACTTTAGTGTCCTGAATCTGGTCAACACTTAATCCAAGCTCATTAAACGCACTTATAAAATTTGGGTCTATTTTTATTTTATTCTTGTAAATGTAAGCAACATCTGCAGCAGAAACTAAGCTGGAAACTAAGCTTATAATGAAAATCAGCCCTATTAAAAAGAGAACCTCTTTTTTTATCATGCTCTTTTTAAAATATTAATCTATAAATATCTATGTGATTACTGAAAGCAGATGAAAAAATTTATCACTTTGAAAGCTTATTTCATATAAGTTATGAATTAATCTCCATTAATTGAAATATACATTAATGAACTGCTCCTACTGAAACATCTTTATTAATTAATAACTTATCTTGCTCGAGGGCTAGCCACTTATTAAAAGAGCCATTATATTACTAAACATCTTTTATTTTCAGAAATTAAAATAAGAGATAATAATATTATCAAGCTTAATCAACAGCAGAACCGAGTAAAGTGTTTGATAATTTCAGATAAAAAAATAAAGAAAAGTTAGCAACTCTAAATCAAGCTAGCTCAAGAGTAATAATGCTTATAAGATTTATGTAAAATAAATAATAGAAAATCAACAGAACTTTCTTAAAGTTACATCCATATTTGAAACATTGAATCTATCAGAAGCAACCCTTATTTTATTATTTAACTTATCAAGATAAATCACAGCCTTTACATTATTCATATCGATTTTATCAAGTTTTAAATTTCCACTAACTTCAAAAACAAATTCATTAGGAGTGTTTTTTATTCCTCTTAAAACATCAAAACTGTAGGAAAATCTGTTTCTTGCATTTTGTCCTGTGAGTTTTCCCTCGCCTATTTTGGCTCCTATCAAAGGTATGTAAAAATTAATATCATTTTTAGTAAAAATTCCATTAGTATAATTTATAAGTCCATCTTTTGCTCTTACAGAACATTTTTCCAGGACATTTCCTTGTGAAACAACTATTTTATCGCCTGGAAATTCTTTTGTTTTTACTCCTATCAAAATTATTTTTGATGAATAAATTCCAGGATCTAAGTAAATAGTGTCAAAAGTTATATTATATTCTAGTTTTTTTTCATTCCCATATCCATAGCCATTATTGTTTTCTGATTTATCATAAACAAAAATTTTAGCTCCTCTGCATCCAGAAAGTATTGTTCCAGAATAATTAAAAACACATTCAAAATTTTTAGGCCCAGACAAAACCAGTTTCAGATAATTTACTTTTTCACCAACATCAGAAGAAACTTTTATTATAAAATTTATTTTTTGTCCTTTAGTAGGACTGGTGTTTGAAACATAAATCTGCGCAGAAAATGCAGAGGCAGGCCCATTGAAAACAAGAACCATTATAATTACTAGGCTTATCATTACAGAAATAATTTTAGAGTTTTTTATACTGGCCATCTCAACCTCTTTTATTTTTGCATAAACTGCAAAAATTTCAATAGTTTTTTCTATTTTTGAGAAGTATTACAAGTATATATTCTTATTGATATTTTTTCATCTGAAATGAGTGATAAAAGTTCAGAAAAAAAAGCAGTTAAAGAATACATATTTAAATAAAATAATTACCAAAATAATTATATGTTCATTAATATAATTATTCTGGAATAAGTGTGATAAGCTAATAAATAATAATCAATCACGACCATAATTCTTTTAAACAAAAGAAAGCTCTAAGAATAATGAATATTCATTATATAGGCCAGAAATGTTGTGAAGGATTTATGAAAGCAATAAATATTCAGCTTCAAACAGGAAGAGAAATCAGTTATAATGTTAAAGACAAGTTTTATTTTTCTTCTAATTTAGATGCTATTATTCTTGTTGGAGACCTGCTTCCTATTTTTGATAATGATAAAGAGAGGTTATATATATTTTTAGAAGAGGCAAAAAAGAAAAATATTCCTGTTATAGGGATTTTTAGAGAAACAGAAAGACCTCCAAAAGGAGAACAAGGACTCTCAAAAATGATTATGCCCTCAAATAATCTGCCTGTTAAAGAGATTGCAACAAAACTAAATGATTTTTTTTATGATTATAAGAAAAGAAAAACTGCCTGATTTAATTTCCAAAATATTTATAAAGGATAGATATCTATTATTAATACATCAATTGCTAGGGCGTTCGTCCAATGCTAATTTGGGGGGGCAATCTAGGGCTTCGGTCTATGACCCTTTGATGGAACCAAATATTCTTCAATATCTTCTAAACTTATATTAATATATGTTGAGAGTAAATTTTCAGTATCTTTTAGCATAAGATAAGCATACCAATGTGCTTTAGATTTTTTGGGAAGTTTTTGATGTAATGGATTACCTATCTCTATGCTCAATATTTTCCCTAAAAAATATTTAAGATTTTGATTTATATCATTTTTATGCCATGCAAAATCTCTGCATATAGTAAGAGAAATTCTTTCAGGTTTTGGATTAATAGATTTAAATAAATAATAGATGATTATACAATATATCCTGACTTTAAGCAGCCCCAATTGTTTTTTTGAGACCCCATATTTATATTTATTTTTCTTCCAATTTGATACTAAATCATTTATTAGACTTTGATTGAATTTGAATCCTTTAATAATTTTCTCTTCTTCAGAACATATACATATTACATAATCTTTTAAGAATATATCCTGCCCGCTAACATCAACCTCAAATTTCATAAATTTGATTAACCAAGGATTTATTTAAATATTACTGTAAAATTAGCAATTTTTCTTATAACTTACTTTTAATATATTTTCAACTTCTTCAAGAGCATCATTTAAAACCTGAAATTCTCCTTTTGGACTTTTCTGAACCTTTCTCCTGACTTCATAGCCAAATATGTTTTTTTGAAATAAGCCATGTATTAAAACCAGGCATAAAAACAGGAACACCATATTTTTGAAACAAACCTTCAAATGCTTCAACTTCAGAAGATTTTAGTCCATTATATTTTGCTCTTGGATTTTTTTTATTTTAATCCATCAAAATATAAAAAAGACTATTTTAAATTTATCTTAATGTTAAGTAAAGTATCCAACTTAACATTTGCTCTCCATCTAACAATGTCGAG
>ERZ1292629.2796-Hain-H43-01um-R1-2796-length-14207-cov-6_pt1 | contig 14207 bp, 16 predicted proteins | sample MGYA00564399_ERZ1292629 | MGnify/ENA primary metagenome ERZ1292629 (study PRJEB36523, sample SAMEA6512636) | groundwater metagenome | collected 2019-01-08 | study: AquaDiva: Metagenomics assemblies of 32 groundwater samples
GCCGAATACACCGCCAGCGCCTTCAAGTGGGACGGTAAGGCGCTCAAGCTGGCGAAGATGGACGCGCCGCTTGCAATCCGCTTCTCACGCACGATTCCGAAGGCGGCCAAACTCACCACCGTTACTGTGTCGCGTGACACAGCCGGACGATACTTCGTGTCGATGCTCTGCGACGATGTTGTCGCACGCAAGCCGAAGATCAAAGGCAAGATCGGCATCGACCTGGGCCTGACGCACTTCGCCATCCTGTCTACCGGCGAGAAGATCGCGGCACCCAACACGTTCCGCAAGAACGAAGCCAAACTCGCCACGTTACAGCGGCGACTGGCGAAGAAGCAAAAAGGCTCGGCCAATCGCCTCAAGGCCAAGCTCAAAGTAGCAAGACTGCACGCCAAGACGGCGGATACCCGCAGGGACTTCCTGCACAAACTTTCGACCCGGTTGATCAACGAGAACCAAGTGATCGCCATCGAAAGCCTTGCCGTCAGCAACATGCAGAAGAACCATTGCCTTGCAAAATCCATCAGCGATGCTGGCTGGTCGGAATTTGTCAGGCAGCTTGAATATAAAGCGCTGTGGTATGGCCGTGAACTGGTCGGCATCGACCGTTGGTATCCGTCAACGAAACGATGCTCAGACTGTGGCCACACTGTGCAGAAAATGCCGTTGAGCGTGCGTGAGTGGGCCTGCCCGGAATGCGGGGTAGTCCACGACCGTGACATCAACGCAGCGCGAAATGTTTTGGCCGCGGGGCTCGCGGTGTCAGCCCATGGAGTCGGAGTAAGTCCTGTCAGCATTTGATGTTGTCGGGCTTCTGTCTGTGAAGTGGGAATCCCCGTCGTTTACGGCGGGGAGCAGTCAATAACGAAGTTACTAGAGCTAGGAGGGAGGCAGAGCGGAGCGAAGCCATCCTCCTCTGAGCGGAGCGAAGCCTCTAGAAGGAAGGCATCAACAATTAGTCCTTCCTATCTGCTTTTTCCAAAAATTCGCATGTTCTAAGTCAAATTGTTCCTTCAAAATACTGTACAGTGTTCTTATATAAGTAGTTCGTGACCCCTCCCTCATAGTGAGCCACCGAGAACTTTTCTAGGAACCACCGAGAGATTTTCTACGGCCTATTCCCCTGTTTTCGAGGCTATTAGCCCCTCTCACCGAGAACTTTTCTAGGAACCACCGAGAGATTTTCTACGGCCTATTCCTTGGGCTTTAAAGCGGGGAATAGGCCGTAGAAAACTTAGTGGTTGTGAGGCAGGATTCACCCAAAGTGGCCTGGTTCGAGAGTTAACTGGCGACTCTCCGGCACCGGCTTTCCCTCTGTTAGTCCTTGGTCTGCTCTCTTCCAGGCCAGGAGGCGGGCTCGATTCACTTTCACCATGAGGGCAACAGCCACCACCCTCCCACCAACTCTCAGTGGCCGTTGGTGGATGCAGAGCTCGGTTTCAGCGTTAATTCGTGCCGCTGAGGGCCGCAGCACATCACGCCATAGTTGCCACCAGTTTTGCCGGTACACGCTATCATAATCCAATTCTAAAGCCTCATGTAAGTCCGAAAGGGCAACCCGGTGAGTTGACCGGTCTCGGTAACGGGCGAACTGACAACAGAATTGATAATAGGCAGCAGTGTGAGGCGATTGTAAATTCTTCAACGCCCGCAAATACACCAGAGTGAAATCCCGTTTCAGCGGGTCAATATGTGGGATCATGTCCTGGTGGAGTTGCAACCGGAGGTGGCCATTAGCTTCACTCACATAGACGTCATCTAACCACCGCATGCTCCGCCAGATGCGTCCCGCCGGAGTTTCATATGGTACCATCCACGCTTTGGCCAACAGCTCATTCAAAACCGCTACGAGCTTCACTACACTAGGCCCTGTTTTATGCCCCAATCCCTTAGTCCAGAGGTGGTGGACAGAGGTCTCGAACGCCGTCAACTCACCATCCCTTACCTTGGTTTGATGAATAACCAAACCCAGGACTCGACGGGCGTCTATGCTGAGTGGCGCACTTTGTCCAAGCGTGAGAAGGGCTTCGATCAAGCGTTTACGACGACCATTGATGTAGGCGTTCGATAGTGCGATTTTTGCACTGTGAGCAGGGACCTTTGCGGACTGCTTGCCGTCGGCGTAGACTGCCTCGGTTAACGTGATTTTACCGTAGCTGGGTGTTTGGATAGTTGGTCGGGCACTACCGTTGGATTTCATCTGTACTCCCATAAATTGAATAAGTGCTGTTGAAGTGTATGCGTTGAAGTGTATGCCCTATACTTTGGGCTGTCACGAGCCTAGGCCCTAGCCCATCCAGGCAAATATAGAGTATAATTCCAGAAGCTTCTTGGAATGGGGGTGTGATGGTAACGGAAAAGAAAGGACGAGATCCACGAGAGGGACGCCCGCGGGGTATTCCTAACCCGGATGGACGGGAGTTGATCCGTCGTCAACACCATAACCTATATGCCTCCCTTCTTGCCCAGGCGCGGGCGGGGAACGCGGATGCCATCCGCTTGTGTTTTGAGCTAACAGGGGAACACTCTTCTCGTGGCCGCTAATTCCTGAAACAGTTAATTCTGGTGTTTGTGATATGATGTCCGCGGACAAGCTGTTGACGCAGGCGGCAAAGCTGCCGCCTGCAGAGCTATCAAATCTAATTCTTCGCCTACAAGCACTCGACGCTCTCAATTCTTCCCCAGGCTATGCCCCTGCGGCCCACGAGCACCATGTTACCGAGATTCGTGTCGTAGCTTTGTATGATGCTGTCGGTGCCCAACTTCACTCCCAACTTCATTTACGCCCAATCCCAGCTACCAAATTTTTAGGGCTGTCTGGAATTGGCATTACGGTGAAAAATAGTTTAACCGAGGCAGTATCACAGTTGGATACCTTAGCCCCGGAAATGAAACGGACGGAGTGGGCGTCCGTTCTTGACCTTGTTGCAGGGTTGGCAGTGAATGCTGTCCGGAAAAGTCAAGCAAAGGTGCCTTGGTTAGGGGTGGCGAACGTGCTCCAGAACCTTCCCTCACTTTTAGATGAACACTTCCCCGGCTACTCTTCCAGTGGGTTGTTGAGACTGGTGTTGAAACTTCGGTTGCAAAAGCGCGGGAAGCCACTTTAACCACACTCACAAAATGACCACCAACGCCAATAAAATCCCACTCATTGAAATGTACGGTCCGGTGATGCAGGGCGAGGGCGTGTTGATTGGACGGCCAACATTTTTCTTGCGTTTCGGCGCTTGTGATTTCTTTTGCACCTACTGCGATTCTATGCACGCGGTAGATGATAAAGAAATTGAAAAACGGAAAACGGTTCTGTCCGCCAAACAGATTGCAATGGACTTTCTGGCTCGGCGTGGTAATTGCCCGATGGTTACGTTATCGGGAGGCAACCCTGTGCTCTGGGATCTAACGGAGTTAGTGAACATAGTACAGGAAGCCGGGGTGGCGGTGGCAGTGGAGACGCAGGGTTCAGTGTTTAAGCCCTGGCTCGGACTATGTGAATATGTCACCGTCTCCCCCAAAGGGCCGGGAATGATTGCGGATTGGGAGGCACGGATTGGCGACCTGCTCCGCTTTCTCGTGCAGTTAGAGCGCGCCCGCGGGCGCCGTCAAACGACGGTGTTGAAGGTGCCTATCTTCGGTCGTGCGGATCTGGACTACTGTCGCAGACTCCGAGTAGAGTTGGCACAGTACTCCCAACTTCGACGTCGTCCTCTTCCTGCGCTTTATCTATCACTGGGCAATTTTAGGGTGAACACGGAGAAGGGGTTAGGGGTTCTACCAAACCTCTCCTTCAATCGCAACGAACTTCTCCTCGCCTACGAAAACTTATTCAATACTGTAATGACAGACTACCCGGAGTTGGCGGACTGCGCTATCTTACCACAGATGCACGTACTTATTCATGGCAGTGAATTAGGGCGCTGAGCTGCCTCCCTGTTTTGAAGAAGAAACCACGTGGCTGATAAACTTTCAGGCGCGCTACAAGAAAATTTACTGACTTTACTTTGTTTCAGTGACACTAGCAGCCAGCTGGTGCGAAACAGTGTGGAGCCGGAGCTCTTCACTTCCCAGGTGTACCGGGATATTTTGGAGCGGGTTTATGACTACCTAGACCGTTTTAAACGACCACCCAAGGAGCACTTGGCGGACTTGTTGGAGGACGTTCTGCGGAAAGGCAATCCCCAATCTGAGTTATATGAACAGATCATCCTCGCCGCCAACGAGACCAAGGATAACATCAACGATGAGTACGTCCTGGGGCAGCTAGACACTTTTATCCGCCAACAACGGATGAAGGTTGGCATTGTTCAAGCCTCCCAACTGATCACGGAAGGGGATTTGGACCAGGCGGAGGTGGTACTGGAGGCAGCCCTCCGCAGCCGCTTACAGTTATTCCGCCCCGGTCTCACTTTGCGGGACGTTTTGAAAGAATTACGTACCGGAGACGACCGGCACGAGGTAATAAACCTGGGGATACCAGAAATAGACAAGAGACGGCTCGGGCCGGGGCGTAAGGAACTTCATTTATTTATTGGGCCGCCTGGGCGTGGTAAGAGCTGGTACCTGGGTCACATCACTAAGCGCGCTCTCATGCAGCGACTGCGAGTGGCGGTGGTGACGTTAGAGATGTCAGAGAAGTCCTGGGGCGTACGCTTGCTTCAAGGCCTCTTCGCAATCACCCGGCGTGAAGGTGTGGTGTTGTACTCCAAGATGGAGCGGGACAAGTTGGGAAGGTTGATTGGCCTTGACCAAACCAAACTTCGCAAGGTAATGGCTTTTACTGACGACGCCACTATTCGTCGCATCTCCGAAAAACTTGATAGCTTTGAGGGTCGGTTGAATTTGTTTATCCGAGAATTTCCCACCCGCGGCCTTACCATGCACGGATTGCGAGCGTACTTGGACGCCCTGGAGCGGATGCAGCGCTTTTTACCTGACCTCCTAGTTTTGGACTACGCAGATTTGATGAAATTGGACCCAAAAAACTACCGCTTGGAGTTGGGCACCCTCTACCAGGACTTGCGCGGCTTGGCGGTGGAACGGAACATGATGTTGGCCACTGCATCTCAGGCTAATCGGGAGGGCGCAGGGGCGCGTTTGGTTCTGGACACCCACACGGCGGAGGACTTCAGTAAAATCGGCACCACAGATTGTGCCATCACCTACAGCCAAACTCCAGCCGAGCGGCAGTTGGGCTTGGCACGGTTGTTTGTCTCCAAGGGGCGGTCGGAGGAGGACCGGTTCACTATTCTCATTACTCAGTCCTACGCGACCGGGCAATTCTGTCTGGATAGTATTCGCATGGTGGACAGCTACTGGGACCAAATACGGGAGGCAGCCGGGGCGGAAGCGCATGTGGAAGAAGAATCAGAGCCGACAAGCCCGAGTCCAGCGAACTAATCGCTACCTCACCAACCTCATGGACCCCAAGGTGGTGCGGGAGTTCTTGGAACGGCCACGGGATGATTGGACACACCTGAAAGCACTGTCACGGGGGAAGATCGAGGCGGTGGTGTTACCAACGTTCGATGACTTCCACACGGAGCCTTGGACTCATCAATTAGTGAGCATGGCATTGGGAATGGCAAATCCACAGTTTGAATTCCTGTTGGACATGGGGTTGGGAAAAACGGCCGTTGTGCTTAACCTCATTCGTTACCACATGCAAAACAGCGAGCTCCACAGCACCTTAGTCCTTGTGCCCAGCGCAGTAAACGTGGAGACGTGGGTTAAACAAATTCACAAACATCGGCCAGATCTTCGTTACATCAAACTTTTAGGCTCACAAGAAGAGCGCTTTCGGCTGTTGGAGGAACCCGCCGACGTCTACTTGATGAACTATGCGGGATTGATGGTGTATATGGCAGAGTTGGAGGAACGGAAGAAGGGGGGCAATAAAATGACCCCTAATAAAAAGTTGGTGCAGAACTTTCTACACCGGTTTAACGGTGTTGTGTTTGATGAGTCCCATTTTTTAGGGAATCATGACGCGCTGGTGTACCGGCTCTGCCGTCGCCTCTCCCACCATTGTTTCCTACGGTATGGAATGACTGGCACGCCCTTTGGCCGTGACCCCACACGGCTTTGGTCACAGTTTTATTTAGTGGACCACGGGGAGACTTTGGGGGATACTCTAGCCCTCTTCCGCCAAGCCTTTTTCACCGCCAAGGCCAATTTCTGGGGAGGGGCTGAGTGGACGCTTAACCCGGCGAAAGAAGGCGCCCTACGGCAGGCAATGCAACATCGGAGCATTCGGTATGAGGACACTGAGTGTCAAGACCTGCCGTTGATGATGCCCCCGGAACGTCTCACGATAACTATGCCGGAGGAGCAGAAACTTTACTATTCTAGAGCCGTTCAAAAAATGAAGGAATCTCGTGGGGACTTCCGTAGTTTAGATAGTGTCTTCACCCGGATGAGGCAAATCACCGCCGGCTTCGTCGGTTTTAAAAATGAGGCGGATGAACGACTTGAGGTTTTGTTTAAACAGAACCCAAAAATAGATGCACTCCGAGAGGTATTAGAGTGTGTACCAGTGGGTAGTAAGGTTGTTATCTACCATGAATTTCTGTGGTCGGGGCGGATGATTTGCAAAGCCCTAGAGGAGTTGGGCGTGAAGTACGCGCGGATTAGTGGGTTGGTAAAAGGGGCGAAAGCAAAGATAGAGAACTACCATCAGTTCCTGGAAGACCCCACCGTGACCGTCCTGGTGGCCAACACGTTGTCCGGGGGGACGGGGGTGGATGAACTGCAAATGGTCAGCCGCTTCGTTCTATTTTATGAGCTTCCCACCGACCCTAAAACATACCGACAAGCGGTGAAACGCGTTCACCGACCCGGACAGCAGAACCGGGTTTACATCTACATCTTGGAAATGGAACGGAGCGTAGATGCCAAAGTATGGGGCTTCATGGAAGAGGGGATGGATCTTTTTGCAGCCATTTGTGGTGGACAGCAGCGAGCAATTGAACAGCTACTAGAGGAGTGAATTCTATGAGTGGTGCTGCATCAATACATCTTACCGACATCTTCTACTGGGCCGTCCCGATCTCTACCGTTGGGGATGATTACCGGGCACACCTACTAAGTGAGCGCCTTAAAGACGGCTGGTCTCGACGACTCTGCCGAACCAACTCCGTTGTCAACTTAACCACGGCCCTCGTCGTGGATTCGGACAATTACGAACGGCGCTGCCGCATTTGTCTCCGCCGCGCCAAGGAGATCACAACCGTTATGACTTTCCGCCCAAATTTGCAGACCCACCTGGAGGTGGCCAAACGCTTTCGCCAAAGACATGCGGGGCCCTGGCTATGAAATTCGATTGGCTAACTTTCTGCAATCAAAATCAGATTCACTACGTTACCTCTGGTCCAAACACCGGTCGCAACAACATCTCGGTAAAGTGTCCTTGGTGCGGCGATGCGGATCCCAGCCAGCACTTAGGCCTCTCTCTGGATGTGAACAACCCTGTTTGGGGCTGCCTGCGGAATCCCCAACACCGGGGGGCCAACCCACGGCGGTTAGTGCAACGTCTATTGCGCTGTAGCTTTGAGGCCGCAGTTAACCTGGTTAAAGCTCAAAACATCGCGCTGCCCGACGACTTTGACACACTATTAACAACGCGGGCGGGGGTGGAGACGGTTGCCGTAACTACCCCCACCCCCTTTGTCCGTCCTAAGGAATTCCGGGACTTCGATACATTGTCCCGGTACACCATGCGATTTGTGGACTACATCGCGGAGGAGCGCGGCTTTGGTGAGGATGCCCTGGCGGTGTGTAAACAGTATGGCCTGTGGTACGCATTAACGGGGGATTACGCATGGCGCATCATTACTCCGGTTTATGACGTGGACCAACAACTTCGGAATTGGGTTGGGCGCGCGGTGCAACAGGACGCGGTTCTTCGATACCGCAACGCCACGGAGAGTGATAAAACACTCCTGTTCAACGAACCTCGTGCCCGCCAGCTATGCTTTCAATGTCCCACGTTGTTTGTGGTGGAGGGGGTATGGGACTGTATGAAGGTGGATTTCTACGGGAGTAAGAACTACGCCACAAGCGTGGCAATCCTGGGTACCAGCATTACCCAGGAGCAGCTCGCTCGCCTTAGCCTTTTGGCACGAATGTTCAAACGTGTGGTGGTGTTAATGGATCCCACGGCGTTTGACGTTGGGCTTTTTATTGAGAGCGCGCTGAGTGGCACTAGCCGAACGGAAACGGTATTGGGCGCAATCCCAAACACAGTGGAAGACCCCGGCGCGTTAGCCCCTCAAGAAGTAGAGACCTTGTGTAGAACGTATTGTGTGCAACGATGAATTTTTTGTTATACTCACTGCTCAACTGCCTGGGAAAAGGGAGAGGAATGCAAGCAAGACCGCGGATCCGTAATTATACCCCACAGTGGACTGGCCCGATCGAAGGCTACACTGTCAACACCATCCGAAACATTTATCCTCGATTCGCAGCGGAGTATGAATTCGAGGATCTGCTTCAAGAAGCCTACATTAAGTACCTAGCTTGCGTCCGAGCCTACAGCGGTCGCGTGACCAACGCTCGTTGGTTTATGGCCTTGTACAAACGCGCTTTTAATAACCACCTATACAGCCTACTTCGTCGGCGCTCCAGGTATAGCTTCATTGAGTACGAAGACGGAGCTACCCTTCCAGAGCTCAGTGTTAGTGGGGATGCAGCGGAGGTCCTCCAGCTCATAGCTGAACTACCAAAGGATTTAGTCCGGGTGGTGGAAATACTTCTGACAGGCGCGAGGAAAGGGGTTTCGATGGAACAAATTCGCCGTCTTCGCGCATTTATCTTGCAGGGAGTGGACGCGTGACCATTATTGCAAGCCGACACCAAGATATTGACACGGGACACCGAGTTCCAGAACAGGGCGGGGCATGTGAACGACTTCACGGGCATTCATACCGTACCCACTTCCACTGCGCCCGAGGGTCGGAGTTGAATGCTATAGGAATGGTCCTGGACTTTGGGGTCATGAAAACTCACTTATGTGAGTGGCTCCTTACTCATTGGGATCATCGAATGCTAATTTGGGAGGAAGATCCGTTCTTACCTGGATTGCAACAAGTCAGTCTGGAGTCTATTGTAGTGGTCCCGTTTCGTCCGACGGCGGAAAACATGGCAAGATATTTGCTAGAAGTGGTTGGACCCCAACAATTGGCCGGAACCGGAGTTCAGTTGGTAAGTGTCACAGTAGAAGAAACCCGCAAGTGTCAAGCCACAGCATCATAACCACTTTGTAAAGGAAAACGTCTTATGAGCAAGAAACAAACAATCGAGCAAGAAATTTTGCAAGCTACTGGGGAGAAGCCCAAAGGTAAGAAGGAGTCCTTTAACGAGTACTTCCAGCGGCTCGCGACCGCCACCTGTGATTTACAAGACCCAGAGTACAAGAAGCTGTCCGGGGGCGCCCAGGCATGGTGTGCCCAGGCGGCGGAGGCCCTGAGTGAAGAGCCGCCCAACCCGGAGGCCATCAAGGCGCCCGCGGAGTATGATAAGGAGAATGACCCGCCCAGTAAAGAAGAAGCGACGGTGGAGGAGGAGGCAGCGGTGGAAGAAGAAACCCCGCCTGCCAAGGCCAAGCCCGTTACCAAAGCGAAGGGTGCGGAGCCGAAAGCGCAAGCCTCCCTTCCCGGAGTTGCTGCTGCGCCGGCAGCAGCCAAATCGGAGCCCAAAACACGGACCAGCAGTGTGGCAGACACCATTCGGGATATCATGTGTGATAACCCGACGGTAACAAAGGAGGCGGTAGGTAAGGAGTTGCAGAAGCGGAAGCTGTCCTTCGACCCCGCGCGCTTGGATCAAGTGTACTCCTTCACTGCCAGGGTACTGAAGATCCTGGAAGAAAAGAAGAAGTTGAAGTAATGCGCGTGGATGACCAACGCCTGCGGGACGCGGTTCGGGTTCTGTTGGACGACGCGGAGGGGGACGAGAGATACCAAACCCTCCGCGCCGGTTTAGTGGAGACCCCAAACCGCTTTCTTCAAGCCTGGCGGTTTTGGACTTCAGGGTATGACCAACGCCCAGAAAATGTGCTCAAGAGTTTTGAGGACGGGGCGCAGGGATATGATGAAATGGTAGTGGTAAATAATATCCCTGTGTTTAGTTTTTGTGAACATCATATCGCTCCGTTTTTTGGCAAAGCCCACGTGGCGTATATCCCGGACGGGAAGGTGGTGGGCTTGTCGAAGATCCCACGGCTAGTGGAAGTCTTTGCTCGTCGATTACAAGTACAGGAGCGGCTCACGGTACAGATCGCCGACGCCCTTGTCACCCATTTACAACCCAAAGGCGTGGGCGTGATTTTGGAGTGCAGGCACCTTTGCATGGAGTCCCGTGGTGTCCAGCTCCCTGGTTGTGTCACCAGCACCTCCGCCCTCCGTGGTGCTATGCAACAGGAGAAGGTGCGAGGTGAGTTCCTAGCCCTCAAGAAGGGGGTGGTATGACTTACCGGAAGTCCATCTACGTTCAGAGTCAGTTCATCAGTTACCATAAATGGGCGAAGGCGCCCAAAATTGTAGCCTTCCTGCGTAACTGGCATCGTCACGTTTTCAAAGTTCGTATCGACCTGGGTGTGGAACACAACGAACGGGAGTTAGAGTTCTTCATGGTGTTGGCCGATCTGGACGCGGTGCTCAAACCGTGGCAACATACACAGGTGAGTTGGTCTTGCGAGAAGTTCTGCGAAAAGATAGCCGTTCACTTGCGCCCCAAGTACCCCACCCTGTTTATGGTGGGGGTAAGCGAGGACGGGGAAAATGGGGCTGTTCTGCACCTAAATTAGCCCCTACGCCCCTAAATGCGCCCCTGTACGTGGCGCAAACAGGCGACGCTATGCTCACACCCCCTCCCGCGCCTCTGACCCACACTAAAACCGTCCTAGACGATGGTCTGTATCAAGTCATTACACCATCCCTCTGTGCTGGTTTCGTGGTCAAGGACGGGGTGGTTACTTCTTGTGCACCGATTCTCAGAAAACGGCGTGAATACTGGCAAACTGTTGCAAGGAGGATCGCATGACCGAACGTGTCGCATATTATGCAGCGCCGGGGGAATCTATGACCTCGACGTTCTCAGTCCGACTACCTGAGATTTACCAGCTGGAAATTACCAACGCATGCAACTTCGCGTGCTCGTTCTGCCCTCGTGATCTTCCCGACATTCGCCGCCCCGACACCTTCCTGGACTTGGATTTGGCGGCCACCATCGCGGAGCGCGACATTGGTGGCAGTTACTTCATCGAGTTCCAGCTCGCCGGGGAACCCACCCTCCACAAACAGTTCAACGAGATCATTGCGCTGTTCAAGGGCAAAGTGCTGACCGGCATGAGTACGAACGGCTCCAGTGTCCACGGCTGTTTACCTGGGTTACTGTCCTTGGACTACCTCACCATCAGCATCGACAGTGTAGAGGAGTATGAGAAAGTGCGGCCTGGCGGCAAGTGGGATCGGCTGGTGCGCAACATCGACATGCTGGTCGAAGCGAAGGGAGAATCCCCGTTCCCCCACATTGATCTACAACTGATTGAATTCCCCGGAGTGGAACGGCAACGAGAGCTGCTGTTACAGTTATGCGCGGACCGAGGGTGGGAGAAGCACGTAGTGGTGCGCACTATCCCGGACTGCTTTCTCAGCATCACGCGAGAGTACCGAGAATCCCGCCGAAAAGAACTTTGCATGAACCCCTGGATGAGCGTGAGCATACAGGCGGACGGGGATGTCTCCAGCTGTTGCTTTTCGTTCGGGAAGGAGATTACCTATGGTAATCTTAGGAACCAGTCCCTACAGGAGATCTGGGCGACATCTGGGGAACTCAAGAAATTCCGAGAGGAGCACCTGACGAAACAGTATCGACCAATCTGTGAACGGTGTTACATGAGGAGTCCGGTCATGCTTCATTTAGATCTCTACTGGGGCGCCGTCAAGGAGAGGTTGCTACAGCAACGGGGTGGCAAATGAGCTTCTCCCTTCCGGAAGGCGCGGAGGCGGTGGAACGGATAACCATTAGTGCTCAACCTAGTATCCCATGCGCTGCCCTTCATTTAGCAAGGTACTCCTGGGCTGCATCTAAAATAATAGAGGATTTTGACACCCCTTTAATTCAGGTGTTGGATGTAGCTTGTGGTACGGGCTATGGTACCAACCTTCTCGCCAGTAGCCCCGCGCTATGCGTTGGAGTAGACAGTGACAGAGATGCGATTGTGCTGGCTAGAAAAAGGCACTCTATTGTAGAACACCCAGAGGGACAGGCTGTTTTTGAAGCAGGTCGGGGTGAAGACTATCTAGCGAACCAACCCTCATCATCTTTTGATTGGATTGTGTGTTTTGAAACCTTAGAACACGTAGACAATTTAGCCCTTCTTTTTTCGGAATGCTTACGGGTATATCATCACGGGTTTCTTTTTTCAGTGCCACACAACGAGCCGGACGGTAGTTGGCCTTTTCACAAAACCTTCGGTATCACAAAAGAAAAAATAGCGGCCTTGCTGCCCAGGGATGGCCATGTAATCTCTTTCTATTCTCAAACACCGCAACCTGCCTGTCAGATCGAGCCATACTCCCCCGAGCCAACACGTTGTTAGGTTGGGTGCGAAGATGTTGATAAACCTCCCAATCGAAAGCCTTGAGGAGCGCTACAGCGCTGCTTGGAACAGGGGATTCCCACAGGAGTTCACCAAACGGGACGTACCCTACCGCACCATCTACCCGCAGCTCTCCGAGGGAATTGAGCGCATATCACGTGGCCAGTTCCTGGACGTGGTGCGGACGAATGAGTTCAAAGCCAGCCAACTTGCCTTGTTGATGCAGGCGTTGGACCAGGGACTCATCAAAGACCGGGACGTGCTCCTGTTTCATGATCTTTGGTTCCCGGGTTTAGAAATGCTCTTTTACGTGAGGGACGGGCTCGGCATCAACTTCAAAATTGCCGGTCTGCTCCACGCCGGGACGTATGACGAGCACGACTTCCTGGCGCAGCGTAGCATGACGCGCTGGGCGCGGGGAATGGAAACGGCTTGGTGGTCGGAAGTGGACGCGATCTTCGTAGCCACAGAGTTCCATAAAAAGCTCTTGGTAGCCAAACGCCTTGCCAATGGTAATCATGTGTATGTAACAGGTTTTCCCTTATTTGGGAACAGCGTACTTATAGACCCTGGGTTAAAAGAAAATATCGTAGTATTTCCACACCGACTGGCACCGGAGAAGGGGCCGGAGGCGTTTCACGCCATTCGTGACCTGTGCCTGCCGCACATGCCGGAGTGGCAATTTATTCGCACTAAGGACGTCTGCAAAACAAAGCAGGAATACTATGATCTCCTCCGTCGCAGCAAGATCGCGGTGAGCTGCGCGCATCAAGAAACTTGGGGAATTGCTCAACAAGAGGCTCTTTTTCGCGGATGCATCCCCATCGTGCCGGACCGTCTCAGCTACCAGGAACTGTACCCTCCCGTCTTCCGCTACCAGGATCCTCCCGAGGCAGCTGCCTTAATCCAGCACTTTTCTAGGAGGTGGGAGGAAACAGTGAACGGAGATATATTTAAGGACGCCGCCCGCAAACTGGAGGCGGCACAGGGAGCAGCGGTCCCCAACATGCTCCAAATTATGCGCTCGCGCGGGTGGAATCTATGACTCTTAAAGTACATCTGGCTTTAGATTCGGGTGCTCACTCGATTTACGAACGCTACATTGCTCCTAAGACTGGGAGTGGTCTGTCGGGCGAAAACATCTCAGTCCAGTCCAAGATTTACAGCACCATGGACCTGTCCTTTTACCACGGACCAAAGTATAAGAAATACGTGGACAAATACATCGCGTTCGTAAAGGAGCATGCGAAGGCGTTTGACTACTATGTGACGCTGGACATTATCTTCAACCCCAAGCTGACGTGGGAAAGCACGATGTACTTGGAGAGCTGTGGCCTTAAACCCATGCCGGTGTTTCACTACGGGGAGGACCACAGCTGGTTCAAAAAGTATATCGAGCGCTACGAGTATGTAGGTGTTGGGGGTTTAGGGCAGACACTGACGAAGAATAAATATGTGGACTTCGCCAACAAGACGTTCAGTATGGTTTGCGATAGCAAGGGTGTTCCTCAAAACAAGATACATGGCTTCGCAATGGGGGCCTTCGACCTGATGCGAGAGTGGGCGTGGTACTCGGTTGACGCCTCGTCCCCCTTCTTCTTCGCCCGCATGG
>ERZ1292629.2798-Hain-H43-01um-R1-2798-length-14199-cov-4_pt1 | contig 14199 bp, 19 predicted proteins | sample MGYA00564399_ERZ1292629 | MGnify/ENA primary metagenome ERZ1292629 (study PRJEB36523, sample SAMEA6512636) | groundwater metagenome | collected 2019-01-08 | study: AquaDiva: Metagenomics assemblies of 32 groundwater samples
AATTCGGGGGATCACCTTTCCTACTCGGCGCGATCAATTTGAACACTGGAGGGAAAGATACGCACCAGATGGTAAAAAAAATTTGCCCTGGGAGGAAATGGCCTCGCTATTACTGGGGGAAATAAAATCAGTTCATTTTGGACCTTTATCAACTGAAGAAATACAATCTGCAGCAAAGGGTCAGAAAGAGCTGACAGTAAGCGAGCAAAAACTGCAAAGTTTATATAAAATGGGCTTTAGGGGCGAGGTGGTTATCGAACTTGACCCGCGTAAAATTCAAGGTGGCTATAAAGATTTACAATCGATAGTCGGAAGATTAAAAGACATTCGTGATAAAGGGGTTTAATCTTCTAACGAACAACTCTTGACGATCCCGTATCGTTGTGCCATTTAGATATTATTTCTTAGAGGACGAATTTCCTATGGCGTTACAAAAGAATCCCCGTATCAGTTCAAAATCCCCAAAAAAACACTGCTACTCTATCTATGATCTTTGATAGAGGATCTTTTGCCAGAGGGGTCCCTTTCGGAGGCCCCTGCGATACCAGCAGCGAGGGTATCCAGCCCGGCGGCGAGTACCCAAACGGCAACAGGTGCAACCTATGAGTTCCAGATCCGGATGCCCCTGACCATGGGGTTGGCCGACAAATTGGCCTATATTATCCATCGGTGTCTGATCCAGAAAGGACGGACACACGTTCTGAGACTGGTGGACCGAGAGGGGAACCCATTGGACTGGGGACGGACTGTAATGGTGAGTCCCGATAGATTCCATTTCCTGGCGGAGGAATATGGGCTCCTCTAAACAAAATGACATCCTACGCAGACTGCGGATCCTAGAGGGGGCCATGGGGATTGACCTGGACTCCTCTTCGGGGTGTTCCGGAAATCCTCTACGATGCACAGCGGATCCCTGCACGGCGGATCGTTGTCCCTTAAGGAACAACCATGTGCATCGTCTTCGGGAAGATGCCTTAAAAGGACTGGAATGCCTCGCCCTACTGCAACTGTTGCTCCAAGAGATGCAGCAGCGGGCGTACCTGTCAGCGGAAACCATCGAACAGATCACAGCGCAGGTGCGGGAAAGGGTGCTTACCAAACGAATCGAAGAGGATGAGGCTGTGCTACAGACGATAGCCCAGAACCCCGTATTGCGGGAGTTATTCCAGGAGGGCTTGACTCGACGTCGCGCAGAAACCCAACGAATCCGGGGGGTGCCAAGTGCTGCGTCCGATTAAGGCTTACTTAGGGGGATCTGAGCAGTTTCATTTGATATGCATCCACTGGCGGAGTTTCCCTCCGGTTGGGGCCAAGGGGGACTTGGGCATTGAAGAGTTGCGGCGGACCAAGAAAGTCACGGAGGCAGAATACAGCAGGTGCAAAGTCTGGCAACGTATCTGCGGGAAGCTGTGGATGAGCCCTGACTGGTGTGGGACATGTGAGCATGTCCGGAAGATCGTGTCTGTAGACTGCAACGATGTGATGATGCGTCTGGACGGCACCGGCCCAGTAACCCCTTTAGTGGACCTCCCCACCCTATCCCTGCGGTCCCGAAAAATGGGCCATCCCGGACTTTTGTCTAAACCAGGACGGATACCACGGAACCAGCGGCAAGCTTGTGCCCCTGTCTGTAGGACTGAGGAAGAGAAATGATGGACGATTTTCTGGAAGAGTGCCTGACGGACCTTGCAGGCCCCAACAACAAGGACTACAGGGCTTTCCAAGAGACCTTCTGTACTCGTTGCCGAAATCCCCAGTGCAAGCACGCCAAATGGGCGGCGGATCAGTTCGGTGCCCGAGTGTCTACCCAGGTGGACAGGTTCTTCAAGCCCCTATTAGGGGATGTCAAGGAACCAAAGTATGCCATGCTCGTAGATTTCCAGGATAGGTTACGGCAGGCCATGCAGTTGGAGATCGCCAACAAACGGGGTGACTGGGAAGTCCCTGAGATCCCCATCCTGGATGGGAGACCGGAACTCGCCGGGACCAAGACCACTTCTGCGGTGGACGAGGCAATCCGGCAGTTGGCGGGGGCCAAAGGGAACACCGCCCCCTCTCTACCTTCTCCGGATGACGAGGCACCCATAGAGACCCCGGGGCCACCCCAAGCCCGAGAGGTTTTGCGACCACCAGTACCGCAAAAGACAGCCCCGCCTGCCGTGCCCAGTAAAGGGAACACCCCTGTCCCGGAGGGGGGAATCCTGTTGGGCGGACCCTCACGGAAACCCCCAGCTCCTGCTGTGGATCCGTGGGCGGTTCCGGCGCACCGAGATGCCCCAGTGGTAAGTCCCGGAGCCACCATCCGGTTCGGAGGGGGCTCTACACCTGAGGGTGACCAAAATGCATGATCCCGTGCTTCAGGCTCTAAGCCGGATCCGAGATCAACTCCAGTTGAACTACCCAGGCTTGTTCGCCATTCTGGACAGGGTCCGAATGGGAGCAGATGAAGCTACTGTAATGGCGGACCTGATGCAGTACGTGAGGGACTGTCCCGAAGTGGAAGCAGTCTTGGTGCAGATGGCTCAAGAGGAGGTGGCAAAGGCACATTCGGAGGGCACTGCTGCACTGGTACCCTTGGATGCTGGACCCCAGGAAAATCCTCCGAACATGATGCGAGGTCCTGGGTTGGCTCGCTTGAATCCGCTGGTTGAGGCAGCTCTTGTGGAACGAGTGCAGTTTGACGGGGATGCCCCGGAACTGCGAACAGGCCCTCTACCTCCGGGGGTTCGGCCCGCAGTCCCGGTGAAGACCAAGGTTCGGGATCCGGCTGCCTTGGGACGGATGTTGCAACAGGCCTCTACCAGGGTACAGAAAGAGATCCGGAAACTGGAGGGGCCCCGAGTCCAGGCAATCGAGGACATCGTAGCGGAAAATGGGACGTTGAAAGCCATCCGGGATCAGGGAGCCCTGGTAGTGGCCAGAGAAGAGGACTCGCTTCCCGCAGTGCTGCAAGGGTCCGCTGAGACAGACCATTCGGACTACCGTAGGGGAATGGTCCCCACTCCTGTCCGAGCACGCAGGCCCTCAGGCTCGGCTTTGGCCCGGATGACGCCAGAGGACCGGAGGACACAAGCGTTCCATTTCTTCTCCAGCACACAGGGACGACAGACAGCCATTCCCATTATCCGGGAACTGGTGGCCACGCATTTGAGGTCCGAAGGGGTAACGGTCCGGGAAGAAGAGTTCGATCCAGCCGCTCCCAAACAGACCCCCCTTGCCTGTCATGAGTGGGCTGTCACCATTTCAGGATCAGGGGCCACACAGCCCGCTTTTTCTGTCATTGATGTGGCGGCTCGGGCCTTGGCCAAGGGGTTGCGGAAACAACTGGGAGAGGTGTCTGCGTGTCTCGCACTACAAATAGCCCCCATAAATCAAATGGACCTGCGGACAGTAGGCTGGGCGGCACGGCTGGTGTCCTGACAGGAACTTCGGGGGCCCAGATATTAGGCAGGGTTCTGGAACTTCAGGATCTACTGGAGCAAGTACGGTTGACGGATTGGTGGGTTGTGGGTATATGTCCTGCACCCCCCTGTGTGTTTGGGTATGCTGCAATCTTGGCTGCGATGCTTCCCCCAGGAGCTACTTTCTCAGGTCGTACAATCCAGATAGGCAAGGGGAAAGTGACACTGCTCTGTCTGGGGGACGAGAAACCTGTACCCGAGGGCACCACCTTTCGGGTATCCTTCATGGGATGGGAGACCCCACCACCGAAGTCAGCTTCCCCACTATGGTTGAAAACGGCTCTGGGAGTCCTGTAAGGGTTTGGACCTTCCTACTCATTGGGGGGGAGTCTTTCCGTCTGGCTCTCCCAGGGAATCCCCTGTTGGATCATACTGGGGGAACCACTCTGTGGAAGTTGGTGGGGACCCGGGAGTTGGCAGAGTCAGCAGGACAGTTGATGACCCTCACCGGGGTCACTGTGCGGGTTTTCACCGAGGAACAGACCCCTGAGCAGGCCCGCATCCGACAGCAGCAGGTGGGGCAGAGTTAGGGGGCGCGGCAGGCCCGTAGTTGACCCACGACTGAAAGTGCCACGTCCAACGACGGAACCACGGTGCCCGTGCCAACTGATGGTAGACTTCTCGACAGGCCAAGGCGTCCTGTAGTGCCCGATGTCCCCCGGGAACTACCCCCAGGAAAGTACACACCGTTTTCAAGGAGAGGCTGGGAATCCCTAACGGAGCCAGATGTTCATAGGCCAGGGTCATGGTGTCCATTACGAGGAAGTCCAGCTTGACTGCGGACCCAACCTTGGTCTGAGCAGCCTTCAGGAAATCCAGGTCAAACCGGATGTTGTGCCCTATGAGGATGCAGTCCTTGAGCTGTTCCTCTATGTAGGGGATCGCTTCGGCCAGGGGCAGGGCATTTTTCCACTTCTCGGGCGTGTAGCCGTTGATCTCTAGGGCTTTGGGGTCTGCTGTTTCCAGATGTTCCGGCCGGATCTGCACCCGGAACCCATGCACTGCGTTGGTGGTAGGGTGCTCTCGTAGGATCGCCACCTCCAGCATCTCATGGGTTAGGGGATCTAAGCCGGTGGTTTCGCAATCAATATAGGCCCGGTGTCTTAAACGTGGCAGGAGCTTCATGTGCACCCCCTGCCATACCCTACCCGAAAGGATTGACACACCGGTGGGTATCTTTTTAGGCTGGCCTTTTTGTCGGGTAGGGTAATAGGAGGTGTGCCTGGATCTGTGGGCAGGGGCAACATGGGGAAGAAAAAGATCACCCGAGTACCGCTGAGGGAAGATTGGGCGCAATCTCTTCTGGCTGCCCCAACCAGTGTTACCCTGGACGGTAAGAGCCTCACCTGCCATCAACGTCTCCAAAATGCCATTCAGGAACTCACTCTTGCTGTGGATCATGCACGGACGGTTCTGCATAGCAACCCTCTGGCTGAGACAGTCGCGGAAGCAGCCGCCAAGGAACAGGGGTGGCGAAAGCCCGCCACTTTGTGCATAGATTCCAGGGGAGGAGTTTTCCTGGAGATATCCGGGAACCACTCCGAGGGGAAGCACCGGAAGTGGGAATCCCAACTCCCGAGCCTTTCAGAGTTACGGGAACAGGCAGCTGCCTTGGGGGTGGATATTGCGGCTCTGGGCCGAGCCAAGCACCAAATCCTTCAAGCTATCCAAGAGGCTCCTAGTGCAGTACCTCCCACACCTGCCCCCAGGAAAATGGTGAAGACAGCCCCTGCGGTGGGACCAGTTACCATCCTGTCCCCTGAATCAGTCCTGGTCTCCCCTGTGACCCCTCCCGTACAGCCCGTCCCAGCCCCGACCCCTCGCAAGAAAAGCGCCCTGCAACAGGCCATGGAAGCTAGCGAAGACATTGACCTTGACAGTTTTTTGGGGGGACCCCCCTCCCGACCCACCTGACTTTCCCGGCATTATTCTGTCTATAGATCCCTCCTGTTAGGAGGCTGAGATCCCCATGGGTGAATGGTGGTTGTTGGAAGACAGTTCGGAGAACATGTTGTCAGGGGTAGATGACGACCCTGAGAACCCCCCACGTTTATCTGCTTCCCGCATCTCTGCATTTCTAACCACCATCCCGGAAGCCCGGGAGTCCTTCAATCGTCTGGTGGTCAACATGCTGCCAGAGGAGCAGGACCGGTTGTACGCGATAGCCGAGGGACTTCCCACATATCTGGCTTTGGACTACCAGTTCATTCAGGACCATTTCCAGCATGTCCTTAACACAGGTGAGGTCAGGACAGCAGGGCCCCGTGGCGGGACCCGATGTGGAGGGAATAGATGAGCATTCTACCCAAGGTGGCCCAGCGTACAGACGGGCAGACCACTCCACTTCAGTCCAAGAAATTCGTAGCATACCTTGTGGCGGAGATTACGTGGAAAGCCCTGGCCGTCCTTGTCCTTTTCTGGGGGAAGGATTCCATTCCCACTCAGGTTTGGGCAATCCTCCTGGCCATCATCCTGGTGGCTGGGTTCGTGGAAGTTGGGTACATTCTCGGACAGGCGGCTCTGGAGAAATACATCCAGGTAGCTCAGATTGCTGCCAACCCCGCAGCCTCAAAGAATCCTCTTCCTAAGCCGGATCCGCAACCCGATGCACAACCCAAGGTTGACGGGTAGGGTACACACGGGCGGTTCCCACTAGAAAGGAAAGACCATGCAAAAGCTCTTGTGGTGCTTGATTCTGCTGCCGGTAGCCCTCTTTATGGGGGGAGCCACCTGCAACAACTCTGCGGTAGTGCGAGATGCCAAGGTCTATCAGACGGAACTGAATTTCTGGGAACAGGCATCCCTTCAGACAGCAGATTCCCTGGCGGGGTTCATTGCCAAGGGCTGTAGCTGTGTGGAGGGGAAATTCACGACAGAGGACTGCGAAAAGGCTGCCAAGAAGGTCCAGGTTGTCCGAGTTCGGGTGCCCTACCACAAAGCCATGGCCCTCTACAATGCGGGCCTCCTGGAAGAGCGACCCCCGGCAGAACCCCCAGTCGTTCCTCCCGCTACGGATCTGTGCCCAACAGCAGTTGTAGCCGCGCCCGTGGCAGTCCCAGAGGTTCCTCCTGCTGGGGCACCTGCACCAACACCAGAGGTGGCACCTGCTGTAGTCCCAAACGTGAAACCAGAATGAGGTGAGTCATGGGACTGAACATTGCAAAGCTGGCTGATGAATTTCTGCCTGTCCTTGGAGCAGCCGGGGTTAAGGCACTGACCGAGGAACTGACTGGTCTTGCTTCCGGGCAGGACGGCTGGAAAAAAGACGTTCTGGCCCTCATGGCAGATGCCATTTCAACCCACGGGCCCGAGGGAATCCAGGTTGCCATGGACGCCATCAACAAGCTGTTGGACGCTGATGATGCGGACGTGCCCGACCTGGACTGGGCGGACCTGGAGGTCGCCAGCAATATCCTGGCTCGACTCCAGAACGCTGAGGCCTCCCGGAAGAAAGAGGTGGACGCTTTCCTGGTGCAATTCTCTACCACCATGGCAAAGGTCTTGGAAGCCCTAATCAAGGGCCTGACTGCGTAGGCTGTTTTGCTGTTTGGGCTGTTGTATGATGCTGGTACCTGACACACGTCGAATGCGTGTCGTCAAATACATCCCCGACCAGTTATATGGGTTCGTAGAGGATGAACGGGGGGAAGCCTTTTTCCACCTGGGTGTCTTTCACCCAGGGGATGCAAAGGCTGCTCACAAACGGTGTCGTGCCTGTCCCCACCGGGGCTGCACCTGGGATCAATTGCCCCCTCCCCCGAGTCTGGGAGAGATGACGGACACCCAGGTGGGGGCCTCCCCTGTGGATCCTAAGCCGGCCCCCCGAGCTATCAAAGTTCTCAGGGTATGCTCTCCTGTTGCTGTAGAGGGCATCGTGGAAACCTTCGACGGGCAACGGGGGTACGGTTTTCTGAGGGGAGAGGATGGGGAATCCTACCATCTTCACCGGAGTGAGTTGCTAGAGGGGCGGCTCCCTCTACAGGGACAGCGGGCTCTCTTTTTTGCGGGCACCCGTCAGGGTCGTCCCCGTGCCTGCCACGTGAGGATTTGTCCATGACTGACATCCCCAAGCCACAACTTCCCAGCAGCTCCACTGACACAAACCCTTTCGGGGGGAAGAATCCCATGGGCCTCTATGTGCCCATGTCGGAGGATGAGCAGGAGGTCCTGGCCCGACTCGCCTCTGAGAGTCTGGTTCTTATCGTCCACGGGTGGTGCCAGATAGAAAACCCCAGGTTCATCTTCGGGGATCTCCGGGTACAGGTGGGACCTTTCAGGTTGGATTTCCTCCAGCCCGCAGCTCCAACCCCTGTGTATTTTTTTGACCTGGAACTTCAGCGGTGGAACGGGCAGTCTGTTTTCAAGCAGAGGATGCCTTTGCCCCATCCGGTGCAAGTCTGTAATGGGGTGTTCCTGGATCTCATCTGGGACATTGCCATTGACCATATGGACCCACAGTTCGTGAAGGACATCAAGACGGGAGCCATAGGACTCACGTCCCGTCGGATAGACAAGGATACGAGAGAGCGGACTTTCCAAGGCAACATGGACCTGGATGCGGATCACAAAAAGCTCTTGGGCTACGTGGAAACCGGTGCCGCCGAGGTCCGGGCTGACGATGCCGCGCAGGCAATGAAGGCTACTCAAGCTGCTGGATATAAGGTCAAGGAAACAGCCAAGGGGTATCAACAGTGAGCAAAAACAACCCCAAATCAGGACTTTCGGAGCCAAGTAGCCCGAACGAATTGTTCTTGACATCCAGCTGGACAAAGGATAGCCTGTAAATCATGAAGGCACGGGTAGTCCATGCCCACTCCGAAACGAATCAAGGGAAGCTCCTTGCTTTGGAATCCCTTCAGACCATCTATCGGGCTTACGTTCAAGAGTGCTTGAACTTGATGGTCCAATCCAAACGGCATCACGTCAAGCCAGCCGACTATCAGAAGTTCTTCCCCAAAGCCAAGGGACTCACGAGTCAAATCCAGAAGAACGCCCGTCAACACGCAATCCATACTCTTGATTCCTGGAGGAAGAGCCTTTATCAAGTCACCTTGAAACGGAAGATTCATGAAGCTGGATTTGACGATCACCGGATGATGGAGCTTCGGTGTGTTGGCAAGTTCGGGCTTACCAAAGCGGGAAGATGCGGCAAGGGAGATATCTCCCAGGAAGCCGTTGACCTTTACTGGAGTTGGGTTTGGGAACAGAAGACTCCTGTGGTTTCGGATACGTTTCCCGTTTGGCTTTCTGAAATGACTTGTGCTTTTGGGCCGGGAAAGAACTCCAAGTCCCATGGCTGGTGGATTGCCGTCTCAGGGTTGGTTCGGGGAAAACGAATCCAGGTTCCGTTGAATCCCCATCCCTACTTGACTGATCCTGCTACTCTAGCAAAGTCCGTCTTGATGAGGAAAGACCGTAAGGGACGTTGGACCTTCCAGTTTGCAGACAAACGGGAAGAACCCATCCCGATAGGTGCCTCCGGCAAGGTTGCCGTTGACGTTGGATTGAACGTCTTAGCAGCTACTTCCGATGGTCGGTTACTTGGACGGGAATTCAAGATTCCGTTTGACTGCCTACACAAGAAGGTCAAAACAGTTAGGGCAAACCGACAACGACAAGAGTTGAAAACCGACTCCAAACGTCTCATTCACCTTGAGGATCGGCTAACGGGACAGATCAAGACCGCCACGGGCACGGTAACTAACCAGCTTGTCCGAGCCTATCCCCAGCACACATTCATCGTGGAGAATCTTGACCTCCGAGGGTGTAGGGGTTCCAAAAGGTTTGCCTATCGTGCTCTCCAACATTCTCTTGAACGTAAGGCTGTTCTTGAGGTAGTTAATCCAGCCTATACGAGTCAACTCTGTCCTTCTTGCGGTTACGTTTCTCGCGGGAACCGCAACGGGATCAAGTTCCGTTGCTTTTCTTGTGGGAGAGTTTCTCATGCTGATGTGGTTGGGGCGATCAATCTGCTCAGACGTTCTGGGGATAAACAGATTGGTAAGAAAGCCCGACCTCAATCAGTGAGACCGATCTTGGAAGAGCGATTTCGGAAAGCCCGAAACAGTTCCCCAAGACGGAAGGTTCTTTCGGAGCTTTTACCGTTAAGCCTGACACCTACTGTGATCCCGGATCGCACGGTGTCAAACTCAGGTGTCCTTGATTGAGGTCATTATGAGGAACGGTCCCGAGGCTCCTCCGGTAGTCTGACTATCCTCTCAGCTAAGTATGGACCGTCGAACGCGATCTCGACGTAATGCTGCCCTTACCCTCCGGGTGGCTTCTCGGTTTGTGGAAAGTGGACGGCTGGCTCTGACGGATCCCGCTTTCAACATGCGGGAGATTGTCAAACATCTGTTATTGCTGGAGGACCACCTGGCGCATCCAGACAAGTCTTGCCTGGATTGCATCCAGAAACATCTCCTGATGGTTGAAGCTTTGGCAGACGAAGCAGCCTGTCTGGACTTGACTGGGATCTGGCGGCCGATTGCGGGACAGATTGCGGAGATAGCTCGTCTGTGGGTGGGGAATGTGGTTGACAACCGACCCCGTGGTGAGCTTGCTCAAGATGTTCGGCGTCTCCGGAAACACTTTGCCCCCATGTTCTGCGACCCCCGAAAATCTCCTGCTTAGTTTCCCCGACTCCCATGTAGTAAGGGTACGGGGACAAATCTGCCCCCGGTAATGGGGGACCTCCGTGCCTAAGCGCATTCTCGTAGTTGGGGGGGCCAAGACGTTGGTCTTTGGCAACTTCAAACGGAACCTGGAGCCTCTTGGTGTCCAAGTAGGCTGGCATGTGACAGACGAACATGGCGATGGGGGTACCTTCACGACGGTCCCTTCAGGATGCGAGGGGGTGGTCTACATTGCCCACATGCCGGGTTTGAGGCATGCCTTCTACGACAAGGTAGACGCAGAGGTCCGAAAGACCGGGCTACCCCGAGCCACGGTCTCCCGAAAGTGGAGCAAGGCGGAGCCAGTCCTTCGGATGCAGGGGATTCTCCCTCCAGTGTCGAACGAGATCGAAGCCTGGAATCTGGTCCAGGTCAAGGATGATGCCATCAAGTACATTGCAGAGGAATACCGAAGGGGCAGAGTCCCCAAGCAGGATGAGGTGGGGGCAGCTCTTCAGCGGGCCTATGGGCCGAAGTTTGCATTGGACCCCGACCTGTTCCGGGAGACTCTCAATCGAGCTTGTGCTGTAGCCCCGAAGCCCACCCCCATCGTTACGGCTCCCTCAGGGGGTTCCATGCCGACCCGGGAAGAGAATTTGGAGTGGGCTATCACCCACATTGAAGAACAACCGGAATTGGCAGGGGACCCTGAAAAGCTGCGGGTCAGTTGCGACATGCCTCTCTCGGTATGCCAAGAAGCTATCACGTTGGTCCGGACCCGGTGGCGCAGAGTTGGGGGGGATGCTGCCTACAGAGAACAAGCTCAGCGGGTTTGGATGCGAAACTGGTTCCAACGGTTCAAGGACACGGGGGCAGACTGGCCCACAAACCGAGGGGTCCTGACGCAATCGAAAACTCTATTCGGGGTCATGGTTCTATGGGAGAAGGTGAAGGAGGTCCGGGCACAGGTCCTTGGGGACTGGACCCGAGAACTTGTGGACATACAGGCGGCAGCGGAGTATCTCGTTCAAACCTACCCCCAAATGGTGAAAACGTTGGGGATGCTGAGTCCTGATGTGCAGCCAGATGTTGTTCGGACCCTATGCCAAGAGGGCAAGCTGAAGGCATTCAAAGTCAATGCTCACAAGTGGATGACCTCCACGATTGCAATCGATGAGTTTGCAGCGGCACAGCAAACCCCGCAGAAAGAACCCTCATCCGCACGGAGCCCGACCCCAGTAGCAGTTCCGCCGGTCCCGGCCCCTCCAGTAGCATCTCCGCCGGTCCCTGACACCCCTCGTACCTTCACCAGGGAGCAGGTAGCAGAATTGCTCAAGGGGGTAGTAGCGGTAGTGGAGGTTTTCCTGGTGCGCCACCAGAAGGAAGTCTTCGACCGGCTGGATCGTCTTGAAGAGGGGTTGAGGGCACGGCAAGACGCCCCTAAGGCCACCCCTAAGATCCCGTTCTCCCCGGAGGCTCTGTCCACCCTACTTTCCCAAGCCACGGGTGGGGATTTGCGGCTGACCTTTGGTCCAGTTTCTACCCCCGAGGGGAAGAAACTGGGGGTTTAACCCCCCTTTACCCAAAGCCCAATTCAAGGCTATCACCCCCAAAGACGGTTTTGGGTAGAGGTTGGAGAACTGCCCCGTCTACGGGTGGGGAGCAATCTCCGCTCAGGCAGGAAAGTCCTGTCCTTCTGGGGCAAACTCGGTTCCAAAGTTTGCCCCAGAAGTTTCCAACCGGGCGGATCCAAACTTCCCAGAGGAGAATCCAGCAAACTTTGGGGACTCGTTAGACCCCGCAGGGGGTTTCTCCCGCCGCTGGTGCCCCACGGGGGAGAAATACCTTCCCAAGTAGGCGCAACGTGTAGGCTTTTGCGGGGCAACCCGTTTCAGGCTGGAACTAGGGGGTTGCAGAGGCTGTGATGGCTCTCCGATGCATATCCAAGAAAAGGTCAGGGGGCTGGTGTGATAGGATCCGGGCAGCGAGCCCCTCTACAGCGGCTCTCCGGGTGTCCACGGAGTCCCGGTCCTCGTCCCAGGGCATGTCCAATACCATGACGCCTAGTCCCCGTAGGATACTAACCATATGGCTGATCTCTCGGTCTAATCCACGGAGATAGTCTAGGGATATTGCAGCCTCACATTTACGCCCGGTTTCTTTCTCCATACGGGATTCAATTCGACGGATAGCTGTTTCAGGAGAGATCAGCGTTCGAAGGCAGACTGTAGGTAATAGAACCGATGCTGTCATGGCGTGATACAGAGTAGCATAGGTGCGGAACTCACGTTGCTCCATCAAACCAAGGGCCAACTGGAGTCGGGCAAAGCATGTGTCTTGCCAGTAACTGGAATCCAGGACTGCGTGATGCCCTGTGTTCATTGCGTGCCACTGCGCCTGTAGATGCTGCGCATACCTTGTGGAAAGCAACGCAACCTGCATTGTTAGAGCCCATCGTTTCGGATCCGCATAATAGTCCGCGAGATAGGGGTTTCGTCCACCCTTCTCATCAGGTTCTGCAAGGTAGAGGGTCCCTGTACCCAGGGCCTCTGCCAATTCCCGGGACAGGGTGCTTTTGCCCCCCCCAATGATCCCACATACAATCACAACCTTACCTTGGTTCATGCTACCCCCACGTCTCAGTTTTCCCCCTATCCAAAACCCTTAGTGAATACCCCCGCGTCTGTTGGTAGCAGACCGGGGGCGTGACCGAAGAACCCTAACCTAATCCTTCGGGTCTTTTTCTGACTCCTTTTCCTTTAGTGCCTCCAAAACACTGCCCATTGCCACGTAAGGGTCATAGGCTTTGAGCAGGTCCATGCGGACATAGAAGCATTTGGGGGAGGCCATCAGGGTCTGAACCGAACCCCCAAAGGACCTCACAGGCGATTTCAGCAGGATAGGCTCCAACTGCCGAGTAGCAAAAGAGGACTCCCGGGTTGCAGCCGTGGAGAAAAAGAGGGTGAGTGGGAACTCACTGAGGTGGGGGTCCTGCCCCTCAGCCCTCGCTAGTCGTGCCAGGAGGTATCGGGCTATCCACAGATGGTCCCCCACTACCAGGGCTGAGGGGGGATCCACATCGACCTCTTTGGGGAAGCCCCGGGGGCCGATTTTGAAGGAAGGCCACAACCGGACAGACCTGGAAAGACAGACGTCGTGTATGAGCAGCCCCGAATCCAGGCAGGCCCGGATATGCACCTCCCCGAGGCTACAGTTCTTTTCGGGGGACTTAGTATCCCAGAACTGATGAATCCCCCACCAATACGGATCCGGGCCGTCTCCGGTCGGTAGGAGCTGGCGAAGGTTAGCTCGATTGCACCAAGGGACAGGATGTCCTTTCTGGTCTCGGACCTCACACAACACTATGTAACTTGGTTGCGGGCGCAGAGGATCGGGTAGGTAGTGTGCCGGGGATAGCATTAGCTGGCGGAGAGTCCGAGGGTGTTCAGGATCCGGCATGGAAATCGTACAGGGGGGCAGTCTGGGTTCCTCATTTGGGAACACGCAGATGGGCAACGTTTTGGCCTCAATGTGGGTTCCATCTTGGCTCAGCCAGATGTAATCCGCCAAACCCATTCGGGGTTTGGCCTCCTGGATGAATCTCAGGTTCGATTTCCCGTCGGTTACTGGAGTCATGTGGGTGCCTCCAGTCCACTCTACCCGGACTGGAGGCACTTTTTAGAGCTTAGTTTTTGGCAGTCACGTGTTGTATAGGTAAGGGGGCGCAAAACAGCCCCCGGAGACGAACGATGAAGCCCTATGGAGTTCCCCGCAATCACGACGCTGAGAGCCCCGATTCTTCTGACCTCCAGGTGTACGGTCTCGCCGCCCGTCGTGGCAACCTTCCCGGGAAGGGTGGGGACACCCATTCCTGTTTCCGCAACAAGGCGGCTAAGGCTGCTGCCCGCCGTGTCTGGGCCCGCAAGGCCCGTGCTGAGGCGAAGGCTCTCAGCCGCAGCTACGAGGAGTAGTAGGGTGGGGCAGAAGAAAGACAGTCTGGGGTGGCCGCTCCTCACACCGAATCAACGGCAGTTGCTTCTGGCTCAGGGATACACCGTGAGCCTGTCAGCGATTGGGTCGGAAATCGCCTACCAGACGTATACGGATAGAGAGGGGCGAGTGCA